>CEPW01028868.1_pt1 | contig 12675 bp, 8 predicted proteins | sample 356211 | NCBI WGS metagenome assembly CEPW01 (sample SAMEA2620021, study PRJEB7988) | marine metagenome | biome: marine biome (ENVO:00000447); feature: deep chlorophyll maximum layer (ENVO:xxxxxxxx); material: "saline water (ENVO:00002010), including plankton (ENVO:xxxxxxxx)" | depth 25 m
CTGTCGTGGCATCTTACAGATATTGAATCTGTTTTCGTGGAAGTTATTAATTAACTTTTCCTGGAAGTCATAGGTCTTAAATGGTTGAAGACCGTGGTCCAAGGTTACAATCTGGACGTAATTTTGTGCAAAGTAAACTGGATCATCTTTACATTTAATATACTCTTCAATTTGTTCTTTCGTAAACTCAATTGGAGTATTCGCCTTCTTCAGAAGGGGATTACCCAAATAAACATCACTTGCCATAAAATTTAATTAGATCAACACTTCCACTTTCTTAACGCCAAAGCCTTACGAGTTGGTCTTCCCTTCTCGTCCTTCATGGGTCCTTTCATTCCACCCATACGAGCACAGAATGATCTTTTTCTTGGACCACCTTCAGGTTGAGGTGCCTTGAGATCAGAACCTGGATTTTCTCTTTCGTATGACTTACGACCCTTCTCGTTCAAACCACCAGAGGGATTCTTTCCCTCCTTTCTCTGCCATGCTGCTGACTTCTCTTGAAGTGGTTCTGGTTTAATTAAATCCGTTGATTCAATCTCCATCGGTACATAATCATCTTTCCAATCAGTTGTATCAACCTCTTCACTCACACCAACATTTAAAACAGAATCTTGAGGTTGGAATGTTGTAGTATCAAATCTAAGAAGATTACAACCAGGATAGAACTTATCAAGTGCATCCTGTATTTCATTTCTAGTTGGCTTTCTTACCTCAGGGAAGAAAAGTTTCATATTCATATACTTTCCTCTCCACGAGAATGAAATCAAATAGATGTTTCCAGTTTTAGGAGGAATTCTTGTTGCTTCTTCAAGTGTAGGACACTCTTTCTTTCCGTGAATAGGGCACTCTTCACCTTTCTTATTTCCCATACATGTTACTTCTTCATTCTTGGGAACACAATTAGGAACCATACGGTTACCCTTCTTTTTCATACCCACTTGCTTATGAGAATCCCAGCAAGGATCACCATCACCCTCTTTAACTTGTTCAGTCTCTTCTTTCTTGACACAGTTTGGATATCTCTTACCAAACATGGTCTTCATACCTTTCTTCTCATATCCCTTCCAGCACTTCTCGTCAATTACCTCAACTTCAATACCAGCAGCTCTCATTGCACTGATCTGGATGTCGGTAAATTCTGGAAGAGCCATGTACTCTTCTTTCTTAGTTGAGTTACCCCAGTTAGCCGCACCAACTTTACGACACTTCACCAATGCACCAGAGGCATATGCAGATGGCCAAACAGAGTAGCGTGACTTGACCTTATGATAACAAGCATCTTTAGTTCCAGAACCCTTACCCTTCTTGTCCTTTGCTTCGTTAATGTCCATGTCCTCTTTTACCTTACGGTCAGTTTTAACATTTGTTGGTTTTGAAGCTCCAGACTTTTTCTGTTGACCTGGGTCTTCTCTTCTCTTAGCAGCCTGTGCTGCAACTCTTTCCTTCTTGGACATACTTGCCCTTTTAGCAGAAGATACACATTTAGGAATACCTTCACCAGGTTTGTCACTTGCACAGGAATCTCCTGTTACAACATTTACCCAACCTTTCTTACCATCTTTTGATTTGGACTTACCAAACCAATCGCGAAGGCCCTCTTCACTTACAGTTCCACCGTTTCCATTACCATTTCCGTTTCCATTACCATTTCCGTTTCCATTACCATTTTTATTGGTATCGGTTTCAGACTCATCATCTACTGAATGACCATTCTCCTTTCGGAGCATACCCGCACGACCCACAACCTTAAATCCTGCAGGAATTGGTTTACATTTTTTATCTGTATAACAGTAGTAATACCCTGCTTTACACTTACCGTTCTTAGCCATTCAACTAAAGAGTATTTGTTATTATTTATTTGCTTTGAGATGTTCCACTTCAAACTTCAGTTCTTGAATTGCTTTGACAAGCATTGGAACTAACTTTCCATATGAAGCCTCAAGTCGATCAGGATTTTCGTCCATCACTAAGTTCAAGTAATCAGCATCAACATCATGTTGTAAGGATTGTAACTCTTGTGCAATGAAACCAGCCTCATAGCTTCCATCCTTGCTATTACCGTCACGGGTCTGCCATTTGAACTTGACAGGATTCAACTTACTGATGAAGTCCAAACCTTCTGGTAATTCTTGTACATCAGTCTTGTCGCGTGCATCAGACAAACTGCTAATGGTTTGCGTATTACACCTAAGAGTTGCAACGCTGCTATTTCCAAGAGTTATTTCATTATTTACAGTTCCACTACTTGCAGTGGCTTGATATCCAATGCAAGTATTATTGGCACCCGTAGTAATATCGTCACCTGCGAAAGCACCAACTGCTGTGTTATTGTTACCAGTGGTGAGGTCTCTGAGAGTATATGCTCCAAAACCAGTTGCATAGTCTGCAGTTGTAGAATCCTCAACTGCCTGATATCCCACGGCGGTAGATCTTTGTGCACTGGTGTTTGACTTTAACGCATAATAACCAACAGCAGTATTGTCCGATCCGTCAGTATTAGCGACAAGCGCCTCTTTACCGACTGCAGTATTTGCATTTCCACCAGTAACTACTTTTAATGCTTCATAACCAACACCAGTATTATCAGCACCATCAGATACTCCATTAGAACCAACCGAATAATGACCAATTGCTGTATTTCTAGCACCTTGGTTCCACTTACCTGCTTGGTAACCTAAACCACATGCAAGTGTGTGTCCCGATCTTTCAGCGAAACAGTCATATCCAATTGCTATTTCACTATCATTATTAGCAGTCGTAAGTGCTCTATAACCAATAGCGATGTTATATGAACCTGTTGTTAATGAACCTAATGCACTATGACCAAGAACACAGTTGTTTGATCCCGTAGTGCATGAATCCAATGCCTCATAACCAACCGCGACATTATCCATGCCCGAAGTTACTCTCCGTAGAGATCTGTATCCAACAGCAGTGTGATCATTACCAGAAGTGAGCTGCTGCATGGATTTTTCACCCACGGCCACATTATTACTGCCACTTGCTGATCCGTCCGTACCTTGCCCCGCACTATAACCAAGGAAAGTGTTTGTACTACCAGTTACATAACGACCTGCATATATGCCAAAGGCTGCAGATTGAAAATTAGTGGTTATTTTTGATAATGCTTCGTTACCAACAGCGCAGTTAAAATTACCTGATGTTTGGTCGTTAAGAGCATCTTTGCCGATTGCAACAGTGTTATTGCTCCCACCATCAGCAGCAAGTGTACCACTACCTAAACCAAGGGCAGCACCAGAATTATCTGTCTTTGCATCCGATAATCCATTAATCTCAGATGCTCCACCACCGCCACCTGAAGCAGCTGCTAAAGTAATATTACCATTGCTTGAATTGTAAGTAAGGACATCTCCATCAGACGCTCCAGATTGCAAACCAGGAATACGAAGGCTAGTGATACTGCTATTTCCAAGAGTAATTTCATTTGATACGGTCGCACTACTTGCGTCAGCAGTATTGCCAATAACAATATTGTTAATTCCTGTCGTAATATTATCACCAGCACTCTTACCTAGTGCTGTGTTGTTACTACCAGTAGTAACTAACTGTAAAGCTTCGTATCCAACAGCAGTACAACCACCAGCTGTTGTCAATGACGCGGCTACGTTTGAACCAACCAAAGTACATGATGTACCACCAGTAGTTGCTGCAGTCGCAGCGTTATAACCGATTGCAACTATATGATAAGGTGTGGTCATGTTCATTGCTGCCTGGTGACCTATTGCCACAGCATAGCCAAGAATACCTGCATATCCTGTATAATCCTCAAGTGCTTTATATCCAACTGCAGTAAGACTTCCCATGGTGGTCGTTGATTTTAAAGCATTTCCACCGAGTGCAACACTGTGTGATGCTGTAGTGGCTGCATCAAATGCTGATGTACCCACAACAACATTGCTGTTTCCAGTTGTCTGATTCTGACCAGCTAGACTACCGATTGCGATATTAGAACCACCAGAAGTTAAATCATAGTGAGCAAAGTAACCTATTGAAACATTGCTACTTGCAGTTGATTTTCTTTGAGCGAGTCTACCAATCGCAACAGCTTCTTGAACACCTGTGCCGGTGTCATGCATCGCCTGATATCCTATGGCGACGTTAGAGTGACCAGTAGTAATGTCTTTTAACGCCTGATAGCCGAGGGCAACATTTAACGATCCACTTGTATTTGCATTAAGTGCTTGATAACCAACTGCAGTATTTAAGTTATCAGAACCATCATCATTGGCCAAAGCTCCCGTGCCTAAACCAAGACCTGTTCCACTGTCGATAGTAACTGCGTCTGACAAATCATTGATCTCAGATGCACCTCCACCACTAATTCCAGTCAGATTAGAACCATCACCATATAAAGTATCAAAATATCCGTTAGCAAACCTGGTACTATTTGTTCCTATGTCAATAGCACTATCAGAACTTGCTTTTATATCTCCATCAAAAGTAAATGTAGCACTACCTTGGACCGTCCAATTACCACCTTCAAGTTTTAACTTATCATTACCATTATGATGGAAGTAGATTCCACCGCCGGAACCACCGTACATATCAATGACACTTTGATTATTTGCCCTTAAGAATACACCACCACTAAGTGATGTAAGATAAACTTGATCCTTTGCTCTAAAATTTAATTGACTGGAAGTTGATGAGGTTTTTGGATCAATGGTCAAACTAGTTCCATTAAAATACATATGCATATCTTGATCATCACCAAACTGCAACCTATCGTCGGTTGAACCACCACTATCACCAAATTGAATTAGATTACCATTGGTGTCTAATGTTCCACCAAGTTGTGGAGTTGTATCCTCTACAACATTAGAGATTCCACCACCCGAAGCAGCAGCAAGAGTGATATTACCATTGCTGGAGTTGTAAGTTAAAACATCTCCATTACTTGCACCAGATTGTAAGCCAGGAATCCTGAGGCTTGTAATACTTGCATCACCTAAAGTAATTTCGTTAGTTGCAGTAGCAGAACTTGCATCAGCACCTGAGCCAATGACAATGTTGTTGGTTCCTGTGGTGATGTTGTCACCAGCATTCTTGCCGACAGCAACGTTATAACCACCCGTTGTTACTGATCCAAGGGCGTTGTATCCAATAGCAGTAACTTCAGCAGCAGTTGTTAAACTCTGTGCTGCTAAACCACCTATTACAGTAGATGTAGAACCACCAGTTGTGGCAGTATACATTGCTCTATTACCGATTACAGTCAAATCGGTTGGAGTTGTTGCAGCCTTTGCCGCCTGATAACCCATCGCGGTGGTTCGTCCGTTAGTATCATTACCAACGTATGCATCAAGACACTCATAACCAACACCAGTTAATTGGTTTGGTATTGTGACTGTTTTTAGACAATTATATCCGATAGCAACATGTGCACCTCCAGAAGTAGCAGCTGTCAACGCCCCATAACCAAGTGCGACACTACCACTACTTGTAGATGCTGACTTTAACGCTTGATAACCTATTGCAGTATGTGAACTTGCACCAGTTCCACTACTTCCCATGGCCTGATAACCCATGGCAACGTTGTACTGACCTGACGTAATTGCATCTAAAGCCTGTCGTCCAACACCAGTGTTTCGACTACCTGTAGTACATTCAAACCCGGCTTCAATACCTAAAAAAGTATTGTTGGGACCTGTAGTGATTTTTTGCCCAGCACTGGCTCCAACTAACGTGTTTTGCGTTGCAGTTGTTTGTGCTTCTCCCGCCTTCCAACCAATAGCTGTGTTGTAGCTTCCAGAAGTAAGTGCAGTAAAAGCGTTTAAACCCAGGGCTACGTTTTTGTTGTCCGTACCATCATTATTTGCAAGGGCATTTAATCCTAAACCGATCGAAGATCCATTACTATAAGTAACTGCATCAGATAAATCACTGATAGAACTAGCACCACCGACAGATGCAAGTGTGATATTACCATTGCTGGAGTTGTAAGTGAGAACGTCTCCGTTAGACGCTCCAGATTGTAAGCCTGGGATGCGAAGGCTGGTGATGCTGCTATTGCCTAGTGTGATTTCATTAGCTGCTGTGGCAGAGCTTGCGTCAGCCTGATTTCCAATAACAATGTTGTTATATCCAGTTGTTATGTTGTCTCCAGCTTGATAACCAATGCCCGTGTTTCTGTATCCTGTTGTTACAGCATTAAGTGCGGTATACCCAGAAGCCGTGTTTCGATAACCTGAAGTTATGTTTTGACCGGCTTGATCGCCTAAAAGAGAGTTTTGGTAGCCAGTTGTTACATCTTGTCCAGCCAAATAGCCTACTGCTGTGTTGCTATTACCTGAAGTATTTGCATTCAGTGCGTTGTATCCCAACGCCGTGTTTTTATTGTCGGTACCATCATCATTGGCAAGGGCATTTAATCCTAATCCAATAGTAGAACCGTTTGAATTGGTTGTGGCATCAGATAAATCACTGATAGAACTAGCACCACCAACACCAGTCAGATTAGAACCATCACCACTAAATGATGTTGCTGTTAGAACACCAGTGACAACAGCACCAGAGGATGTGGTTTTAAATTTTTCATTTCCACTATGATAAAGAAGAACATTATTAGAATTTGCTCTAAGCTTATACTGATTACCAGATTCATTTAATACTGCCCACGTACTGTCAGTTTCAAAGAAAATACTGTGGTCGGATTCAAATCTACTATTACTACCATCATCATAGATTCTTAAAGAATCTGTTGTATTGTTGGAATCAAATCTAAGTTGAACGTTTGCTGGCAAATGTACTGTGTCATTGAAAGTAGAACCACCAGAAACACTTAAAGTATCTGTATCAGTAAGTCCAGTTACATCAATACCAGTAGACTTAGTAGCAAGTTTCTGAGAACCATAGTGGTACAGACCAACCTCACCAATGTCTCCTTCACATCTGATGTAGTTAGTAAGGTTACCAGAACCGTCATCTGTCTGAATAATAACGTCACGGTCGTTAGTAGTATTCCTAAGAATAAGGTCGCCTGTACTTGTTTGCTCAACGACAAGATGACCTAGTGTGGTATTAGAAACATAGGAGTTGGTGCCGTCATGATAGATTTCTAAATCATCACCAGTTCCAAGGAGGATTTTATGATCATCCTCCATATCTAATCCATCGGCAGTAATAGTTCCAGTTACATCAATACCAGTAGATTTGGTAGCAAGTTTCTGAGTACCATAGTGGTAAAGAATAGCCTCACCAGTGCTACCATCAGCACGGAAATAATCAACAACAGCAGTACCTACAGAACCATTATCAGACAGGATGACGACATCTGCATCATCAGTCGTGTTTCTAATGAAAAGATTGCCATTGCCTCCTTGACTTACATAACTATCAGCACCGTTATGATAAATTGATAAATCTTGAGAAGCACCAAACTGCAACCTATCATCGGTTGTACCAGAACTATCACCAAATTGAATTAGATTACCATTAGTATCTAATGTTCCACCAAGTTGTGGTGTAGTGTCTTCTACAACATTAGAGATTCCACCACTAATTCCAGTCAGATTAGAACCATCACCATATAAAGTATCAAAATACCCGTTAGCAAACCTAGTGCTATTTGTTCCGATATCTACGGTGCTATCAGAAGCTGCTAATATATTTCCAGTGAAAGTAGAGTCACCAGCAACACTGAAATCAGTACCATTCAAAAGCATCAATTCCGTGCTTTTAAATCTTGCACTAATGTTTTGAGAACCTGCCTTAATATGTGCAATCTCAATGATACCATCTTCAGTACCATTACTTGCATCTGAAATCTTACCACTTATCTTGGCATAGTTTCTTTCTACACCAGTGTCACTTTCTCCGGCAAACTTAATCTGTCCAATGTAATCTGCATCTGCAGGAGACGAACTGTTCCTATACAGTTTTAATTCTGGACCTGCAGAACTACTAGTATCAGTGCTTATAAATGTTGCTACTGAAGTGCCACTATCAATTTTAAATAATTCAGTACCAGAACTCTTTACTATGAAATCACTAGTATTGCTACCATGACGATTGAGATTCATAGATATATGATTACCTGCAATCACCCCTATTTCTAATCCATCACTTGCAGGAATAAGTGATCCTTTCGTGGTTCCATCATATTGAATGTTTATAGCAGGATTCGTTGTTGTGCTATTAGCATTAATTGCATCTTTAGCAGCAGAGAATGTAGAAACACCAGTAACAGATACATTTCCACTATAAGCTATACCCGTTGATCCATAGTTTTCAGTCCATGGATTTACCGTACTTACAGTGGTAGCAATACCTACACCACTAGTGTCCCGTCTAACAAATAACTTTCCATCGTAAGTATTAAGAGCTAACTCGCCTAACTCTAAATTTGCGAGCGAAGGGCGTTTTGAAGCGACAGCCGATCGCTTTAACTTTACCTTTGGACTTGCCATTATGATACCTGGTATATACCTTTAACACTTATATAAGTGTATTAATATTTATTCGAAAGATCCACCATCACCAGGTGTCTTCTTAGATCTGGTTGTTTTTGGTTTCTGGTTTGTCGATTTTAAAGACTCTATCTCTGCTTCCTGTTCCTTTACTTTCTTCGTCAAAGCTTCAACTAAATCAGTTAATTGTCTAATCTTTGCATTAGTTGCAATTGACTGAGTAAACAAGTCATTAGAAGTGTTTTGATAAGATGAAATCAAATACTTTACATCACTTTCATTCATAAAAAAAGAGGGTATCACTACCCTCTTATTTATTTTATCATTTTAGACTTAGAACGAACCGCCATCAATGGTTGCATTTTCAATCAGAACCTCACCACTCGAACACTTGATGACTTCCTGAACACCACTACATCCACCAATATGAAGAGAGCCGATTTCAAGTGCACCTGCTGTAGCTGAAGTCAGAACACCTGAAGATTCGGACACATCAGATGAAACAACGATTCTTGAAGTTGAGTCATCCCAGTATACTGCAGCTTTCTTAGCAGAAGACGTGTAGTAGTTGAAGATAACACCGATATCCTTATTCAGGTCAGATGATGGTGCAGAACCATCAACCATACCCAGTTCCAGGAGTTGGTCTTCAATGGTTGTTTGTGAAGTATTGACCTGTGTAGTAGAACCATTAACGGTCAGATTACCTGTAACCGTAAGGTTTTGAGCACATGAAACCGCACCAGTGGAGTCGGTAATTGTGATAGCAGATGTACCATCTCTAGCTTTTACATTCGTTACTTCAATAGTAGGAACGTCGATTTTTGTTGTTACATTGACTGTATTTGGTAAACCAATTGTAATGGTTTGATTAGATGCTGAGGTTTCAATCTCATTCGATGTACCGGCAATAGTAAGTGACTGTGAATCAAGGTCAACAGCACCTGTACCAGAATCACCAGCAATATCTAAATCCTCTCCAGTAACTGTACTGTCAACGTAATCTTTAACAGCAGCTGATGTTGGGATGGTTGTGTCATTGTCATTATTAGCAATGCCCTCAGATTCTATAACGATTGCAGCTGCAGCAAAGTCTGCGACTTCAATATTAGAAATTGAGTTACCAGTACCATTAGCATCAAAAGTTTTATTTGTAAATGTTGTAGTTGATGATGCTGTAGTGAATCCTGAATTAGCATTACTGTAGTTGTGAAGATCATTATCAACTACGAGATCAATAGTACCATCATCATCTTGATAGGTTGCAGTAATCAGAGTTTCAGTATTACTACCAAACATTGCACCAGCAATGTCCTGAATTCTTTCTGCATTTAAAGTTACATCACCAGATGTAACAGTAAAGTCTGTACCATCGAAAGTGGCGATACCTTTGTTGGTTTCAGTTGCATCTTCTGCGGCAATAGTGATAGTGTTATTACTAACGGCAGTATCAATACCCTCGCCACCAGTAAATGTGAGAGTCTCGCCAGTAGTAAATGTGTCGTTAGAACCAGAGTCAGCAGCAATAGTAAAACTTCCAGATGGAACTGCAGCGTATGCAAGTGTATGGACGTTTCCACTTACACTAGAAATTTTCAAAAACTCGTCTTGACTGCCAGATGCAGGCATCACAAATGTCGTGACTCCAGATAAACTATTTGGAGATTTAAGCGTAATAGAATGGGTACCGTTATTTGTACCCTCTACAAGTTTTACACCACTACCAACAGTAGCAGTATTTACCTGCCAATATCTACCAGAACCAACAAATTGGTTGTTATTTGTGGTAGAGTCAATACCAACATAGAGATCATAAGAATCAGTTGCAAAGCCTGGTTCGCCTGCTCTGAGTGCAGGAAGGTTGGCTAATAAACCTCTTTTAAACTGAATTACTGGTGATGCCACAGATAATCTCCCTCTCTGACGTTTTTATACCATTATAAGAATTATTTAGTTAAAAATCGCCTCCATCTATACTAAATAGACTGATATTTGATAAATTTACCTTGTCCTCAATTTGATCAACAAATTCTTCAGGGACATTGTTATCTTCAGCACTCTCTGAAAATACCTTATCTGCATCAATATTTCTAATTACGAATTTTTTTGATGAGTCATCATAAGCTATGTAATTTTTATCATCACCATCTTGTGGACTGTTAGCTAAAAGATCTCCGAATCTTGTTGGCATCAGAATGCACCCCCATCTACATCTCCAATTGCAACCTCTCCAAGGTCAAGTTGAGACTCTACTACATCAATAAAATCTTGTGGAAGATTTTCATCTTCAATAGATCTTGTAACTACAGTATCTGCATCAACTAATACAAATTTATCTGTACTTGCATCATATGACAACAAAAATCCATCTTGAGCAGGACCTAAAGATGAAATTGAAGTGTCTCCCATCTCCTCAATAGTTGATGGTTGTCTCGTAGACCTTACTGATGATCCTGCAGCTGATTTTTTAGCAATCCTTTTTACGGCAGAAGATGCCTTTCTAATGTTTGCCATATTAGGTGGTAATACCTGCGGTTACTAAAGCCATACCTTCAACCATTCTCGACACAGCACCAGATGTTGATGTCAATACTACATCATAGTAATACCTTCCAGGTTTCAGATCTACAGTTTTTCCTGAAGTCATAGCAATAGAAACCTCACCAGTTGCTCCAGTAACTGTGACTGAGAATGATTTAGATGAAGTTGATGTTGAATGTTTTTTAATCTTTGATGTGCCTGTATACCCTACCAAATTAGATGCAGATCCATCAGATTCAGTAGAATTAAAAGTTTCACTAAAATCTGCTCCTTGAGCAATAACTATATTTACACTAGGAGTTACAGCCATCTTTCAATCTTTTTAAGTATTTAGATCTTTGTTGACGTTCTTTAACATCTTTTGAAGATCTGCGGTCGAACCAACAAACAATGCATTATTAGTCACATTTGTAGGACCTTTATCTTTCTCTTCATTCACATCTTTTAATTTTTTCTGCAGATCCATCAACTTATCTGTGGCATCAGACACGTTTTTAATAAGTTGTCCTGCAACTTCATATGCCCTAGGCATCTCACTCTCTTGAGCAAGTTCAAGAATACCATTGATTGCTTCTTGACCTTTTTCAATTATTGAATACAAATTACCTCTAGTATATTCATAATCTTTACGAATATCCTCATTTGAATTTTCAAACTTAGAGATTTGTTTTTCAATACTCTTTACTTCTTTCTTAACCTCAATAGGTTCAACATCAAACGTTTCATTGAGCTTTTCATACTTATCCATATTCAACCTCAGAATACACTACCATCAAACCCGAAATCATCTCCGAGTTCAATCTGAGCATTATCAGCAGCATTGATATTAAAGACCTTTGATCCACTGACATGATTTTGAAGAGGTGTCTTATCTTGAGCTCTTCTGACAACAATCTTATTATCTGCTATTGTTTCAATATACATCTCTTCTTGATCAACGTAGATATATGATCCTTCAGTCAGCGCAGATCCATTATCAACATCAATCACAGTTTCATTCATATCAACATTTTCAGCCAACAATGTAGCAACTACACCATCATAATCTTTGAGTGCTCTTGGAGTAACTTGATACGTAAGATCTCTTTCGTACTTACTACCATCCTTACTACCAGCAACATAACCAATAGAAACTTTCTTGATGATATCCCCAGAAACATCCTTGAGAGGTCCGAAGACCATGGTTTTGACGGTAAATGTAAATGTGTAAAGAAGAGCTCTTCTTGTATCAAAGTTCCCTTCATATTCGTCAGACATATCAATGTTGTCAAGAACAACTGGAACATTTCTTACCTCATTGAAATTCCCAAGAAATTTGATAGGAAGTGTATAACCTGGTTGAAAATATGGGACGATTTGTTCTACGATTTGAAGCATATCATCATTCAGTTTTGTATAAACTGAAAGGACAATCGTCATATTGTATGGAACAGGAAGATATGTTTTTCTTTCTTCAGTACCGTCAGATGATTTGATAACCATCTGTTGTGTTTGAGTTGTTTTACGAGAGGGGTCGTAAGCAAGATTTGTGAATTCAAATGACATCCTAGGAAGAGTCATTTGAGTCGGATGATTCAAATCGGGATTTTGATTCAACCTTGCGAGAAACTTTTGGGTGGGACCATAAGCTAGAGGAACCTTGATGACACTTACGGTGTCATCTGAGTCATCCTTATGCTTAATCTGTATACCGTTAAACATT
>CEPW01180572.1_pt1 | contig 12653 bp, 15 predicted proteins | sample 356211 | NCBI WGS metagenome assembly CEPW01 (sample SAMEA2620021, study PRJEB7988) | marine metagenome | biome: marine biome (ENVO:00000447); feature: deep chlorophyll maximum layer (ENVO:xxxxxxxx); material: "saline water (ENVO:00002010), including plankton (ENVO:xxxxxxxx)" | depth 25 m
GATTATCGGGATTCGAGATTGAATTTCTTGCCGTATGAAGACTACACTGATGATCTGAATCAGTTGATGAAAAAAAACCTGACGCCGCTCTTGACTGATATGCCTAACGACGGAACAAATACGTTTATCGTTGGTCATGATGATTTGTTTGAAGCGACGACAGGCATCTATCCAGAACCGCAAGGTATTGCGTATATTGTTAAGCCAGAAAGTGATCAAACGTTTACTTTAATCACTAGTCTTTTGCCGAGTCAGTGGAAAGACCTCAAATGATAGTCACCTGAGGTCGTGATTTTGGTCAATAAGTCTATTTTTTGCCAGTAAATTGCTTCTAGTTCAAGACAACGGTCCTTAAGTTAATAAAGTCAAGCTGTACGGTTTTCATCCGAAATCACTCATTGGTTGCATGGGGGACTCCTGTCGATAGTGATTCTTGTATCAATTGATTGTGCAGTGAGTAGCTTTTAAGTGGTAAGAAGGCCAGTATTGTTTATTGCTGAAATTTGCCCATATTGCATATTCTCCTGTATTAAATGATTCCTTGCCGCAAAGCTTTGTGAACCGGTAATGATCAAAGGCACTCATTTATTTAGTTTCAAATGGCCAATCAATCCATGTAAATGCAGTCCTATGGGAACCCATCAGTCACCTATGACTGGTGGGCAGGTAATTCAGGAGTAGCCAAGCGCTCAGGCTCTTTTATTGCAGCTCATGCTGCCCACGCCGGCCTCATCATGTTTTGGGCAGGTGCATTCACATTGTTTGAGCTCGCGAGATACAACAGCGCTCTTCCAATGGGAGAGCAAGGCTTGATCCTTCTTCCTCACCTTGCAGGATTAGGACTTGGCCTTGGTGAAGGCGTTGTGATAGCCAATACAGAGCCTTATATCGCTATTGCCGCTTTCCATCTGGTTTCCTCAGCTGTTTTAGGAGCTGCAGGTATTTGGCACACCCTGCGTGCGCCCAAGGATCTCTCGAAAGCAGAGGGACGGGCTAGCAAGTTTCATTTTGAATGGGATGATCCCAAAAAACTCACCTTTATCCTTGGTCATCACCTCATCTTCCTCGGTTTAGGTGCCATCGCTTTTGTTGAATGGGCACAGCGTCATGGCATTTACGACTCTGCGATTGGAGCAGTCCGTAAAGTTGAGCCGAATATTGATCTGGCGATGGTATGGGGCTATCAGACTAATTTCCTCTCGATTAGCAGCTTGGAAGATGTCGTTGGCGGGCATGCTGTACTTGCCTTCATCTTGACGATTGGTGGTGTGTGGCACATCATCTCAAGCCCATTCGGACCGTTCAAAAAAGTTTTGATCTTCTCTGGAGAGGCGATTCTCTCCTATTCATTGGCTGGAATTGCTCTGATGGGTTTTGTGACCAGTATCTGGTGTGCACAAAACACAACAATTTATCCAACTGAACTTTATGGAGAAGCTCTGAAACTCAATTTTGCATTTTCTCCTTACTTTAGTGATACCGCGTCTATTGCTGGAGATGGGCACACAGCTCGAGCATGGCTGGCTAACACTCATTTTTATCTTGCCTTCTTCTTCCTTCAAGGACACTTCTGGCATGCACTGAGAAGCATGGGCTTTAATTTCAAGTCTGTTTCTGAAGCTTTCGAAAACATGGATAAAGCTCAGATCAACTGATCCATCATGTAGTTGGTTTTAAAAGTGGGGCCTCTGTCTTTTCGGACAGAGGCTTTTTTATTGGTTTAATTTGTTTTTGACGAGGGGTTGGATTATTGCTCAAGTATCCTTATCTAATACTTGTTTTATGATTGCCAAATAAGGTTTTTCTTGTGCTATTTTTTCTCGCATTTCCTTTGGGAGTCTAGCTTCTAGAAAGCCTTGCTTGATTAGATCTTTTGCTAGCCTTTCTCGATACTCAACAAAGTGCTTCAAGTAATGCTGTGTGATTTCAGGGGTCAGCTCCAACACTTCCAAGGCTTGTTTGAAGTGCAGATAGCTTGCCGTCCAGTTGATTAGCTCCTCGGTTGTGGTTAGGCCCAGTTCATTCTCGGGGATATTCATCAGAGTTTAAAAATAATCGAAATAGAGATTGAACTGAGAAGGCAAAGTCTTTGGCCATTCAGTTGTTAAATAGATTTCGGTCATCAGGTTAAAACGATTTTTTTGATGGTTTCACTGCTTTTGTCAAAGGATATTCATAAGTTGATTGTCTCTAGTATGAACTAGCAAGATTGCTCAAGCACTCTGGTTTGTTTCTGGACGGGAATCAGTCGTATCCTGATTTGCCCACATTTATAGCAAAGGGTTGAAGGCCAGGGCTACAGCATCAATATCTGCAGTTTTTTGATGTATCGGTATGTTTTGCGTAATGGCGATGTGATGATGTCCGATCGATCGCCGGAGTCATTTGCAACATATTGCTACCTCTCGGGCCCTCACCAGCAAACATGTGCCCTTCTTACCGATCAAGCAGAACTTTCTTTCCTCTTAAATATGGGAAAAGAGCATCATTTTAATTATGGCTGATTTTCCATGCCACTTGACTCTGGTTAGAATTTCCTCTAGCTCAATCTATGAGCATTGGTATCACCCAGACTGAAAATTTTCCATGTGACGCCTCTTGACAAACTTTGTCATTATTGGTCGATCGATGATTGAGCTAGGATCGTTTGCTATAAGTATGACATACACAATTTCCAAATCATCATGGCTGTGGTTGCTGTTGTTGATTCAGGGTTAAACGTCAATCATAATGATATCAAGTCAAAGCTTTGGCGAAATTCAGGTGAGATAGCCGGTAATAATGTTGATGATGATCGAAATGGTGTTGTCGATGATCTGTATGGATATGATGTCATCACAGGCCAAGCGATCAGCGAAGTAGGCGATCCTGATGGACATGGAACTCATGTGGCTGGAATTGTTGCTACCACATCTCCAAAAGCCGAAATTATGGGTATCCGTATCCTTGATGCCAATGGTAGCGGCAATCTTTCTGATGCGGTCGATGCATTTAGTTATGCCTTATTAATGGGTGCCACAGTGATCAATAACAGCTGGGGCGCTCTCGGTGTAGATCCATCCCAGGTTCGATTTTTGCAAGAAGTAATTGATATTGGTGTGGACGAATTTGGAGCTGTGTTTGTTGCAGCAGCTGGAAACGAGACTACCAATACAGACCGAGTTCCCAACACTCCATCCAATGCTGCTGGAATGCTGTCTGTTGGGGCATCAGATTCGAATGGTAACCCAGCAAGCTTCTCAAATTTTGGGCAAAATACTGTTGATCTCTTTGCTCCTGGTGTGAATATTTTAAGCGCCGACACATTTTCTACCAATGGACGGATTCGTTTCAGTGGAACATCGATGGCGAGTCCTGTTGTAGCAGGTGCAGCAGCCATTCTTCAAGATCGCAAGCCAAATGCGACTCCAGCAACCATCAAACGTGATTTGCTTAATGGTGTCGTCCCTCAGCAGAGTCTTCAGGGATTGGCCGTCACCGAAGGTGTTCTGGCTAATAAATTTACGAAGTCTTTTACTTCGCGTTTGAAAAGATCGGACAATGGGGATCGGAAGGAAAAATCGATCAAAAATTCATTAACCACTTTCAATAATAATTCCAAGATTGGGAACAGAAACTTCGACACCATTATCTGTGTCCTTGATAAACCGACTCGTGCCGAGAAGATGGATCTGTGGAATGAGTTAATGGATCAAGACTATACGAAAAAAATTGAATGGCCTAAGGCTTTTGGCAACAGAATCTGTGTTCTCAACCTGAAAAAAAGCCATCAAACACGTGAAAATAGAATGTCTGTATTGAGGGACATGCGCAAGAGTGGTCATTTTGAATCCGTTGAATGGGACCGCACAATTACTCAAAGCATTGGCATCGGTTCATCGTCAGTTTCGCCAGATGCTGCTGACTCCTCTTCTTCCACTTATATCGACTTGATTGCTTCTTCGGCAGGTATCGATGTGTTTTAAGCCTTAGAACTGACTCATCTTCGTATTTGTCTGTTCTTCATTCATTGTTTTCATTAAAAAGCCGCTCGTTGATCCGGTACGAGCGGCTCATGGAATGAATGAATTCAGTCGATCTATTTCAGCTCAGGCTTCATTTCAACGCCTGGGACACGTGTGTGATGCCCAGGTATCTGATCGGTCGCGATTAGCTCTTAAACAGGTCTCCTGCCATCTCCTTAAAACCTTTGAGGTTGGACCCTGGACGCCGCTTGCGTTGTCGCAAACCGTTGCCTGGAAGCAGGTTGTCGGGAGCGAATGTTGAGAGGGTCACGACAGGCCTGGCTGCTTCTGCAGCGGCGAGTTCTGCTGCGATGGCTTCAGCCGTCGTGAGTGATGGTTTTGCAGTGTCTGGCTCTGCTGGAGCAGAGTCGTTTTGGGGAGCGGTGGTGACCGCGGGGGCGGGTTCGACTTGCGGTTCGGCCGGCACCACGGCTGTGGGTGCACTCGTTCCCTCAGCAAGGGGCACCGTCAGACTCATCGGTGAGGATTCAACCTCAGGTGTTGCTTCTTCGGGTTCCTTGTCTGGACCGAGATCCAAAGTGACGGGTTTGGAATCACCGGAGTCAAGGTCGAGGAAGAATCCACCGTTCTTACCGTTCAGCACCATGCCGGTCCCAAAGAAAAAACCTCACCGATTCTCTCGTGTTGCGTGATCATCACCGACGATCCTTACAGCAGTGCAACACAGCGGCATGCTTTGGCTTCAAGCCTTGATCGTGAATACGGTTCTGATCGCACTCGCACAACGGTTGCCACTCCTGACGCGTCAGGGCTGGGTGCATGCCGGAATTCTTGGCACTGTCCTTTGGGGAAGTCTGGGTTGGAGCGGTTGGTTGTCCGTTGTCCTTTATCTCGCTCTCGGCAGCGCTGTCACCAAACTTGGTATCAGGGACAAGCAACAACGTGGTTTGGCAGAAGCGCGTGGGGGTTGCCGTTCTCCGATCAATGTCTGGGGATCAGCCGCGACGGGGGCCACGTTGGCGTTGCTTGTTGCAGCTGGCTTTGAGCCAAAAGCCTGGCTGCTAGCCGGTTTTGCTGCCAGCTTTGCGGCCAAGTTGGCCGATACGTTTGGCAGCGAAATCGGGAAGCGTTGGGGGAGTTCCCCCCGTTTGATCACGTCTCTGCGTCGGGTTGAACCTGGAACAGAAGGTGCGATCAGCCTCGAGGGGACTGTTGCCAGTGTTTTGGGCAGTCTGTTGATGGCTGCAGTGATGTGGGCATTGGCTGTTGTCCCCTCGTTGACGTTGTTCGCCGTTGTCGCTCTGGTTGGGTTTGTGGCGACCTTGGCTGAAAGCGTGCTCGGGGCATTGGCTCAAACACGCATTTCTTGGATGAGCAATGAACTGGTGAATGCCCTGCAAACGAGTTTTGCTGCGTTGTTGATGATTGGCTTGATGCCGTTCATCTCCTAATCACAACCTCCGCTGATTGAGCAGCCATCCCGCGTAACAGCTGAATTGCGTTGAATAAACAACGTTTGATTGTCGAGGGTGGGAGCACCATCGTTTCAGCCAGCTCCTTCAGAGTGATTCCATCAATGAAATGTCGTTGCAAGAGAGTTTGCTGACGACGGTCGAGTTGGTGCAGGGCACTTCGCAACCAATCCCGTTGTGGATCCTCTCTATCGCTGTATTGCGTGTTGAAGGGTGGTTGTACACCCTCCAAGCTGCTGACTTCATTGGCTTGGAGAGCGAGTTGCGCTTGTTCCCAGCGTTGAAGGCTGACCCCTAAAGCGTCAGCGATGTCTTTGGGCTGGAGGTTCTGTTTTCCGTCATGTCGGTCTCTTTCTTGTAAACGCTGACCGTTGACAGCCAAATCGCGCAATCTCCATGGAATTCGGATGGTGCGAGCACGATCCCGTCGGTAGTGAAGGATTTGTCCTCGGCAGCGCCGAACGAGATAGCTGCTCGGTTTGTATCCGAGGTGTGGGTTGTATTGATCCATTCCCCGAATCAGGCCCAGGCAGGCTTCCTGAAATAGGTCGTCCGCTGATTCCGGTCCCTTTTTATTTTCCTGTCGGCTGACATGTCGGGCCAGTCCCAAATGGCTCAAGACCGCCCGATTTCTGGTCTGGATAGAAGTGTCATCCATGGGATCACTGCAAGGTCATCCCAACAGTCAGCATTTCGCTGGGAAGCCAACAGCCTCTTCAGGGCCTTGGATTGGCTCTTTCGTGCCGGATAGGGTCTTGAACCATTTCGGTTCAGCCATGCAGTGGAACGATGACGCCCAAGCGTCCCTGAAAAAGGATGTTCCTTTTTTTGTTCGGCCTGCTGTGCGCAAACGCGTGGAGGCGATGGCTCGGGACGCTGGCTTGGACGAAATTTCTCAGGTTTTTTATCAAGAGGCTCGGGACCAAATGGCACCGAAGTGACCTAGAGCTCGCACTCTTTGAGGTTCCTGTCAGAGAGCCGATCAATCACTCGAACCATGTCGAGTTTGGTGAGTTCGCCGTTTTCGTCCCACTTCAGAGTGGTTTTTCGCTGCATTGACTTGATTGGGCTGTTTCCTACAGCCGAACGCTCACTTGCCACGCCCTTGAACTTGTGTCAGGAGTTCCTGACAATAGCTGTTGCCTGGGTTCTGCTAAGCCGCGACCGGAGTGGCTGTGCTGTGTGGAATCAATCCAGACCACTGCTGCAGTTGTGTCCAAGACGACAAGCGTGTGTGCAGCCAATGGTGTCCTGATCCATTCAGGTGCAAGCCATCGGGTTCGACCCATTGCAACCAATCCCGTTCTGCGCTCATGGGTTCATGAATCGAGAGAAACGGAAGATCGACGTCCTGACAGGCTTCAGCCAACGTCGCTTCATAACGACGGATCGCCTGATTGCTGTACCAAAGGCAGTTGGCGAAGGGCATGGCCAACTCATCCACAGGTGTCATCCCCATCACAAACACCCGGCAGCTCTGCTTGATCTCACTCAGCAGTTGGCGCATCCCGAATCCAAAGGCGTCCTCACTGAGTTGAGGTCGACCATCGGGACGCCCGACATGGGCGGTGTCGTTGAGTCCCACGCTCAGCAGGATGGCTTGCGGTGTTTGGCGGCGGAGTTCGCCACGGCAGCTCCATTCTTGTTTCCATCGCTGAGCGACCCGCTCAAGACCGTCACCTCGAATCCCCAAGGGATACACCACTGGAGACTGAGGGGATCGCATCCACTCACGTCGAAGTCGTTCACACCAACCACCGCCATCACGGTCTCCCCAACCGACGACCCCGCTGTCTCCAAAAACCAGCAATTGCCTTGGGGGGGCTTCGGTTTGCATGGATCAACCCGTCGACCCATCAGCTTGGCAGGCCCACGCTCTTTGCCAGTGGTCGGTGAGCAGCTCTCCAGCCATCGTGATCACGGCATAAGTGATCAGCAGGGCAATGACGAGATCCCAGTAGAAACTCGACAAAGCCTCCATGAGTTCCCACCCCAGGCCAGCGCCGCCGACCAATCCCACCACCGCCGTGTCACGGAGAATGACTTCGCTGCGTTGGGCACCAACGGCTAGGTAATTGCGACTCAACTGGGCCAGTGGTCCGTAGAGCATGGCAGTGCGTTGGCTACCGCCAGCGACCAGGTGGCCCGAGCTTGAGACGTTATGGCGTTGGTCCACCGCATCCAAAAGAATGCGACCCGTTACCCCCGCGTGATGGAGTCCCAATGCCGCTGCGGCGACAGCAAGGCTTGGTTTCACCAGCAACAGCATCAGCAGTGCGGTGAGAGGGACTGGACAAATTCGACAGAGCCGCCATGTGAAGCGTTGGGCATGGCGGCCCAACCGACTTGGCCAGATCAACAGCAACAGTGGTGGACCAGCGATGGCGATGGCGCTGGCCCAAGCCGTGATCACCAGCGTGGCGCCGATCAGTTCGGCCCAGTTGGCTTGCGTCATGGCTTCAAGCACTGACGACAGGGTTGGTGAAATTGGAAGTGGGTTCCAGTGTGGCCAGCTCAGATCTAGCGATAGTTCCTTGGCCCAGACCACAGAGATTGGAAGACCTGCAATCAGTAGGCCTGGCAGCGCTCCGAGGCGTTGTCGCATCTGCCGCGTCCCTGTTTCGACGATCACCATCAGTCCCGCGAGCAGCCAAAGTCCGCTGGAGACTTCTCTAAAGCGAAGGGATTGGAGGCTCAACATCAGATCCGTGCCGAGTCCCCCCAACCCGAAGACCCCGAGCATGACCGCAGAACGCAACGCGCAATCCAAGCGTTGCCCCATTTGTTGAACCAACTCCGGTGCCATCGATGGTGTGATTGCCGTTAAGACGGCGCTGATGGCTGGAGCTCCCGAGCTGATCAAGGCGCGCCATGGAGGAGAGGGTCGCGTGTCGATCAGATCGCGGACCAATCGCGCCATATAGGCGCTGTAAGGAATCGCGATCGCTAACCCTGCGACCCAAAAACTCAGACCCAATAACTGCAGCAGGAGCAGCCCCCAGATCAGTTCATGAATTGAGCGGAGCAGGGCCAGAGGAACGCGAATGACCCGTGCGATGCGCGTTGGTGCTCCCAAGAGACTCCAGAAGGTGTCGGAGCAAACGATTCCGATGAAGGTTCCTGCGATGCAACTCGCACACCACGCAAGAAGTGCTGTCAGCAAGGTGACCTGCGCGCCCTCGAGCAGGCTTGCGATCAGAACAGGATCCAGGGATGGCTGAACGATCGACCTCAGTGCCTCTCCCAGAACTGCCCAGCCACCGCCGTGCAGATCACGGAGCACGACGACCAGCACCGGAAGTAGGGCCAGTCCCGGCAAAAGGGGGACCAATGGCAGTGCAGGTTTTAGTCGCTGCTGTAAAGCCATCCAATTTGTTCCCTGCTAAGGCGGTCACTTCGGACGTCAAACACCAGTGATCCGTGTCGTAGTCCGAGGACACGGTCGAAACGATGGATCAGGTCAGGTCGATGCAAGCTGACCAGACAACCGGTTTGTTTCAGGAGAATTGCGATGACATCCTCCGCAAGGACAGGATCCAAGGCGGACAGGGGTTCATCTGCGAGCACAAACATCGGCTGCTGGCGCAGCAACCGCGCCAGCGCAATGCGCTGGCGCTGTCCGCCAGAGAGTTGTTGGACCGGCTGATCCAACAACTGCTCGGTCAATCCGACCTCCGCCATGAGCTGTGCACAGGTCGTTCGGCAGAGACGTGCATCGCAGAGATTGCGCAGAGCCCAAAACAGCGAATGGCGCCCGAGGGCACCAGCATTGATGTTTTGAAGGGCGGTGAGTTCTTCGACCAAGCGCAGGTCTTGCCAGAGCGTGCCGATGTCACGCCGCCGTCGACGGGGCAACTGGCAGATCGGTTGACCCGTCCAGAGCACCTGCCCTTGGTCGGCTTGGAGACTGCCATTGGCTAGGGCGATCAGTGTTGACTTGCCAGCTCCACTACTGCCAAGCAAAGCCGTTTTCTGATCACCCTGAAGTTCGAATTCAACGGAATCGAGCCGCCCTTGCAGACTGACTCGATCGAACTTGAGCACAGCGCTCAACGAATTTTTCCTAGCTCACGACCCACCGTTTCGATCGCGGCGTAATCCTTGGCTTGCGCAGGGATAAAACGCGACGCCCCGAACAACTCCAGAATTGTTCGACGTCGTGCGGTATCTGGACGTAGCTCAATCAGTGCAGTCTTCAGTCGTCTGGTGAACCCTTTGCCAAACCGCTGATTGAGATTGGGACGGGCGACCCAGTGGTAGTCGGCATAGGTTGGCGTCGTCCAAATCACCGACACCTTGGCTGGATCTGCTCTGCCGTCTTCCACCTGGGCTTTCCAGACTTGGGAGTTAAGGGCACCAACCTCGTAAGCCCCGCTTTGCACCAGGGCAATGGTGGCGTCATGGCTGCCACTGAACCCGGGTCGGCCTTGGAATTGGTCTGGGGTGACCCCAGCTTGCGCCAGGAAATGCTGGGGCATCAAACGGCCGGAGGTTGAACTTTCCGATCCGAACGTGAACCGTTTGCCACGGAGGCGCTTGAGCTGATCCTGGCCCTTGAGCGGCCTTAAGCCGCTCGCTCCATTAGCAATGAACACGCTGGTGAATTTGGCGTCGATATCCCGTTGCGCCAGGACCCGAGCGCCAGGTGTTTGCAAGCGGGCTTGCACGCCGGTCAGGCCACCAAACCAGACCAGATCCAAAGCTCCGGTTCGGAAAGCGCTAACGGCTGCCGGGTAGTTGCTCACTGGTACGTACCGCACCGGAACGCCAAGCGTTTCAGACAACTCCGTCGACAGGGCGCCGTAGAGCCTGTTGAGACGCTCAGGATTTTGATCAGGAATCGCTCCGACCCGCAGCGTGTCAGCGGACGAGGCTGCTTGGAAGGGGAGTCCGCCGAGGAGTGCAAGTCCTGCCACCAGAACAGTGCGTCGCGTCGCCGAGGAGAAGGACATCAAGCGAATTGGAAAGTAAGAATTCGGACTGACCCGTTTACCAGTTTTGGATCGCGCGCGTGAGACGTAATAGTCCATCGCTGATCGTCTCACGCGACACGGCACAGGACAGCCGAACGCAGCGTTCATTGCCAAAAGCGGCACCAGGGACAACCGCCAACCCTTCGACATCCAGAGCCCTACGACAGAACTCCATGGAGTCGGTGATGTGGTCTGGAAGTTGAGGGAACGCATAGAAGGCCCCTTGAGGGGGGACCAAGGTGATCCCGTCCATGTCTTGGAGTCCGGAGACCAGCAAATCCCGCCGGAGGTTGTAGCTCGCTGCCATGTCTTGCACGCACTGGCGTGAACCTTGAATCGCCGCCAAGGCACCGCGTTGGGCAAAGCTGCACACATTGCTGGTGCTTTGACTTTGGAGTGCAGCCGCTGCGCGGATCACATCGGCATGTCCGGCGAGGTAGCCCAGCCGCCATCCGGTCATGGCCCAGCCTTTGGCAAAGCCATTCACGGTGAAACAGCGTTCCTTCAGATCGGGGGCAAGAGCTGCAAGGCTGTGATGTTCGTGGCCTTTTGCGAGCAGGTACTCATAGATCTCATCACTCATCACCAGCAACTGGGGATGTCGTCGCAGAAGATCAGCCAGGGCGAACAACTCGTCTTTCGACATCACTCGACCCGTTGGGTTGCCGGGTGTGTTGAGCACTAGCAAACGACTTTTCGACGTGATTGCGGCGTCCAAACGGTCCAGGTCCAGCTGGAAGCCATCGGATGCTGCCGAGGGAATCGTGATCACATCTGCACCGGCGAGCGCAGCGATTTCTGGGTAGCTGAGCCAGTAGGGAGCAGGAATGAGAACCTGATCGCCAGGGTTGAGCAGAACCTGAAACAGGTTGTAGATCGCCTGTTTGCCACCGTTGGTGATCAAAACCTCAGCGGGCTCCGTTGCGATGCCGTTTTCTGAGGTCAGTTTTGCTGCAATTGCAGCGCGCAACTCAGGATCACCGGCAGCCGGGCCGTAGCGGGTGTAGCCATCGTGGAGTGCGGTTCTTGCTGCTTCAACAATGAAATCGGGGGTGCCGAAGTCAGGTTCACCAGCGCTCAAACTGCAGATATTTCGTCCTTCGCTTTGCAGTGCCTTCGCTCGAGCTGCAATCTCGAGAGTCAGCGAAGGCTTGAGGGCCTTGGCCCGATACGAGAGTGCTGGCGATCCGGGCATCATCAACGCACCTTCCACAGCGCGTTAAAAACTCATCCTGCCTTATGTCCGGCCCAAGACAACCGTGGATGTTGACCCTTTGAACAAACCAGATCAGATCAGTTGGGTTTTGGCCAGCCACGATCCTGCACGGTTGGCAGCGTTTTATGCAGCCTTGTTTGGGGTCAGCGCTCATCAAGGTTTCAGCACGAGCCACTGGGTGATTGCCCTCTCCGAGGGCAGCCAGCTGGAGATCTACAAGCCATCCAGCAAACGTCCCTTCCCGAATAGGGGGCAACACCTAGCTCCATGTCTGAGGCTTCAGAGTTCTCTGGATCCCTTGGATCAGTTGACGTCGCGACTGCCCGTGTGGTGCGCCCTCGGTGCATCGATTGCTGAACCACCCCGCCTTGAGGCCTTTGGGGCGGAATGTTGGCTTTTGGATCCAGAGAAAAATTCCGTGCTGGTTGTTGTTCCGATTCGATCCGACTGATGAGTGCTGCAACCCTTGACCTCGCGGATTGCAGTCGATGCGACTCCTGCGACTTGGCACTGACCCGTCAGCAGGTCGTGGTGAGTCGGGGCAATCCTCAGGCTCGTTTGATGTTGATCGGAGAAGCTCCCGGAGCCAGAGAGGACGCCACCGGTCAGCCGTTCGTCGGTCGTTCCGGTCAGGCCTTAAACCGACTGTTGCTTGAAGTGGGCCTTTCCCCAGAGCGAGACCTTTATATCTGCAATGCCGTGAAGTGCCGTCCGCCTGGAAACCGGCGACCCCGTAAAAGTGAACTCTCGGCCTGTCGTCCTTGGTTGGATCGGCAGCTGGAGTTAATCAAGCCGCGCGTGATCGTGCTGACGGGAGCCACCGCTGTAGAAGCCATCCTTGGAATCAAGGGCGGCATGACTCAGCTCCGCGGTCAGTGGCAGTCCTGGAATGGACGGGCGGTGATGCCGATTTTTCATCCCTCTTACCTCTTGCGCAATCCCTCCAAAGCAGCTGGGGCTCCACTTGATTTGACCCGACAGGATCTCGCCGCAGTTCAACAGCGCCTGTGCGAGCCTTGGTCTGCTT
>CEPW01313447.1_pt1 | contig 12642 bp, 7 predicted proteins | sample 356211 | NCBI WGS metagenome assembly CEPW01 (sample SAMEA2620021, study PRJEB7988) | marine metagenome | biome: marine biome (ENVO:00000447); feature: deep chlorophyll maximum layer (ENVO:xxxxxxxx); material: "saline water (ENVO:00002010), including plankton (ENVO:xxxxxxxx)" | depth 25 m
GAAGGGAACCTTCCAGCGACTTGGTTAAGTTTTTCACGTCGAAGGTTCTGGTCGTCCAATTGCAAGGCGGCATCCAAAAGATTAACTATTTCAGGGTTTTCTGGCGGCAAGACTGTTTCAGGAAGCCCATCTCTTGAGATCGAGATATTACTCATATATTCATCCTTTCCATCCCACTACACAACTCGCATAATTCTTAGCACATCTGTCGCTGGGGAGTCTCCAGTTATACCGGCGAGCACTCCAATTAAATCGTTACTCTGGAGAATCCCTTCGGATTTGGCAGTGTCAATAGCATTACCAATACGCTCTTCATATCCCATTGCTGTTTCAATACAAAAAGGTGTTACCCCCCAGCTCAGAGTAAGCTGTTGAGCCGTTCGTTCGTCCATGGTCATGCCCAGAATAGGAACATTTGGTCTAAATCGTGCCATAGATCGAACAGTAAAGCCGGAACCTGAAATGCAGAGCAGGGCAGCTAAGTCGAGTTCATTTGCAGCTCTCCACGTAGCTAAGGTCATAGCATCAGTTATTCCTTGAGAGCCTCCATTCCCTGAATCGGCGTCGCTTGACTGGCGTAGTTCAGCAACTCTTTCTGCCCAACGACCAAAATCAAATGATTGATCAGCTCTTTCAGCAATGCGAGCCATTGTTTCGACACTTTCGACGGGATAACTACCAATTGCAGTTTCTCCTGAAAGCATCACAGCTGATGTTCCATCAAAAACAGCATTGGCTACATCAGACGCTTCAGCTCTTGTCGGCGAAGAAGTGTTAATCATTGAATCCAACATTTGAGTGGCAGTAATGACTGGCAATCCACCAGCTATGCATTCAGCTATGATCTTTTTTTGAAGATGAGGAAGATCAGCTATCTCGAATTCCGTACCTAGGTCTCCTCGTGCGACCATGATTGCTGCAGATGCTTCGATAATACCTGTTAGGTTTTCAACAGCTGCACGGGTTTCAATCTTAGCTACTACAAGTGGCCCTCTTGGGTGCGGCTCTGTTCCCACTCTCCTTACGTCGTGAGCTGAACGAACATACGAAACGGCTACCATATCGACGCCTTCCTCAACGAAGGCATCTAATTTATAAAGGTCATCATCTGTAGGAGTCGGCAAACTCAGCCTCTCTGATGGTATTCGAATTCCAGGGCGGCCATGAAGGACGCCTCCACTTGTAACTGTTGCCTCTGCTTCGTCTTTTCCTATGGTCTCGACACGAACCACGACTTGTCCATCTCCGAATGGGATCACATCACCTGGGACTAAATCCTCAAGAACGTTTTCGTAATCAACTTCGACAATAGTTTCTGAGGACTGGTTGACACCGGGTATTAACTTAATAGTGCTCCCTTTTTCCAAAAGAGATCCTTCACTCGGGAAAGGAGCTGAACGTATCTTCGGCCCGGGAAGATCAACTAAGATTCCGACTCGTTTGCCCATATCTTTAGAGATCTTTCGCACTCTTCGATATCGCTCTAATGCTTCATCTAAGGTTCCATGCGCCAGCCCCAGTCTTGCAACATCCATTCCGGCGTTGACAAGCTCCCGCAACGTCGTTTCACTATCACTTGCTGGCCCAATCGTTGCAATTATTTTTGTCCGTCTTTCCATACTTTAACGGTATCCATCTTCCAACCGATTGGGGGGTATCAGGTTGAATTTGTGTCTATGCATAAGCGGTAGCATGCTTTGTTTTAAACCATTTAAAAGGACAAAGAGTTGAAGGATAGATTTAATTACCTTGATACAGACTTCCCTATAGCATTTGCTCACAGAGGAGGCGCCTTAGATGCTCCTGAAAACTCCATGGAAGCATTTCAATCTGCAATTAATATCGGATACAAATACCTTGAAACTGACGTCCATTTAACCAAAGACGGTCATGTGATTGCTTTTCACGATGATGTTCTTGATCGTGTTACAAACCTTTCAGGGAAGATCTGCGAGACTCCCCTATCTACCATTAAAAGCGCTTTGATCGACGGAAAATCTGAAATCCCCCTTCTCAAGGAACTTCTATCAGAGTTCCCTACAGCACGGTTTAACATCGACCCTAAAGACGATCGTGTCGCAGAACCTCTTGCAGATGCGATAAAGGATACAGCATCAGTTTCTCGTATTTGTGTGTCGTCGTTCTCCGACAGAAGGAACCAGAACATTTCGCGAATCGTTGGAAATAATTTATGTATGGGAGTCGGCCCTTCAGGAGTAGCAAGGATACGGGTTGGAAAATTTACGAAGAATTCGTCTGTATTGAACGGACAATGCGTGCAAGTTCCGGTTTCCATGAAGGGAGTTCCATTAATCACAGAGACTTTTATCAAGAGGGTTCATTCCTTGGGAAAGGTAATTCACGCTTGGACAATTAACGAGCCTGATGAAATGAGACGTTTATTAGATTTGGGAGTAGACGGGATTATGACTGATAAGCCACAGGTGCTCAAGGATGTTTTAATTCACCGAAATGAGTGGGCTTGATGTCTGAATTGAAATTTCATCTTGCAATCCCCGTAAAGGATCTGACAGAAGCTAGAGAGTTCTATATAGGAATTCTTGGCGCTAGTGAAGGCCGCTCTGATGAGAGTTGGGTCGATTTCAATTTTTTTGGCCATCAACTTGTAGCACATCTAGGAGAACCTAATTCTAAGAGTTCTACCGTGATAGAGAATCTCGTGGATGGAGATCTAGTCCCTGTACCCCATTTTGGCATCATTCTTGATGAAATCAGCTGGAAAAGAATAACTGCCAGACTAAAAGAGAATGATTGGCCTATTGAGATTGGACCACATATCAAATTCAAAGGCCTACCAGGAGAGCAATGGACGATGTTCCTTCGAGACCCCTCTGGGAATGCTCTAGAGTTCAAATTCTTCGAGAATCCTGAACAAATTTTTGCTTCTGAATGACCGTCTAACTGTGGAAATATTGTGGGTAATTTAGCTAATCTTGGGGATTTTAGAATAATGCTGGGGAAAAGCTGAGGATTTTAAAAAATCGCTTGACATATTCAAAACAAAATGTAAATGTGTCTACACGCCGGTGACAACGGCATACAAGAAAATGGCAAACCAAACGGGAAGCGGTGGCAGCATCGAAACCCGGGTAGGCTCGGCCATCGGAAAGTATGAACGGCCATCGGAACAGGTTTAGCGGTGAGGACCTACTTCGGTAGAGAATCAACTGGAAGGAAAGAAGCCCTAGGGCAGAAAATCCAGACAGAACAACCAACCCGGAATCTCAGGAGGAAGGGAAGGAAGGCCTAGAAGAGCAAGACCCTTAGGGGGAATGCGAACCAGAACACTGAAGCAGAAACTCTTAGGAGAAGAAAGCAAAAGTAGGAAGGTCGAAATGGCGAAAGCCAAATCGGGAAAGGTACCGGAACCAAGGAAGTCCTTCAGGGGATGACTAAGGAAACGACGTTAAACTGCACAGCCCCGAAAGGGATTCTGTTTCGGCAGAAAACCTGACGGGGCTAATGTGTTTTTACGGTGACCGAGCTGCTAAAGGCCACCCTCTAGTCTAAGAAAGTCCTATGCCTAGCTTCCCACCGATCCTCTTTCTCCATGGATTAGCTACAACTACTAAAAGAACTTGGGGAGACAATGGATGGTTTGATCTCGTTCATGAAGCGGGAAGAGAGTTTCTACCGATTGACTTTCCAGGTCATGGGAAAGAGTTCATTCCTCCAGCTGAATTTAACGGTAATTTGGTCGATTATGTTAATGAGCGTATCCCGTTTCCCATCGTTGATGGAATTGGATTCTCACTCGGCGCCAGGGTCCTTTTGGAATTAGCACTGGAGAGACCGGGAAAATTTAGAAAACTTGTTCTTGCTGGGGTTGGAGATAGCTTATTTCAATCAGACTTGGATAGAGGTAAAAAAATTTCAGATGCTATTAGCGGAGACGGAGAAGTAGAAGATCCAGAGAGCCGTTATTTCAGTCAGCTTGCTGACTACCCAGATATAGATGGTGATTACATTGCGAAATATCTTCACGGAAAGAATTCGTCTATCGACCCCGCTTCCCTTTTAAGCTTAAGCATCCCAGTATTGGTTGTTCTGGGAGAGAACGATTTCGCTGGGCCTGCAACTAAATTGATTAATGCGCTTCCTGACGCGAAATTGGTGACGCTAAAAGGTGTGGATCATTTCGCTACGCCGAAAGACTTTCACTTTCTAGAGAGTGCTTTAGATTTCCTTGATTCCGCCCCTAGTTGGTAGCTCTAACGCAACTGTTGAGAGTATGGAGTCACTGGCTTAGGAAGCAACGAGTTTCCCTCCAGCCACTGGTCTACCGCTGCTGCACATGCTCTACCTTCAGCAATCGCCCATACGATAAGACTTTGCCCTCGTCCTGCATCTCCGGCTACAAAAACTCCGTTCTCAGTACTCATCCAGTTTTCGTCACGGACAATGTTGCCTCGGCTATCGAGATCTACTCCCAGCTCAGCAGAAACTCCAGACTGCTCTGGTCCTGTAAAGCCGAGAGCTAGAAGGACTAACTCTGCCTTATAATTCTGTTCGGTTCCAGGGATTTCAATGAAATTCATTCGGCCATCTTCATGTCTGATTTCAACTTCAATTGTTTCCAAAGATGTTACGTGATTATTTTCTCCAATGAACTGCTTCGTGCTAATCGAGAACACTCTTTCCCCTCCTTCGTCGTGAGCAGATGACGTACGAAGCATCATCGGCCATGTTGGCCAAGGGGTGGAGACGTCTCTGCTCTCTGGAGGTTCAGGCATTATCTCAAATTGGTGAATTGATGCTGCCCCGTGACGGTGTGCAGTACCTAGACAATCTGCACCCGTATCGCCACCGCCGATGATAATGACATTTTTTCCCGCTGCAGAGAATGGATGTTCATCTAATTGACCTTCTGCGACGAGATTCGCCGGAACCAAGTATTCCATGGCCTGATAAATACCTTCTAGTTCTCGGCCTTTAACTGGTAGATCTCTCCATTGTGTCGCGCCGATAGCTAGAACCACCGCATCGTTTTCTGCTTTGATGCCGTTAGCATCTAAGTCTTTTCCTACTTCGATACCTGTTTTGAATTTGGTTCCTTCGTCATGCATTTGTTCCAGTCTTCGATCAAGGAACCGTTTTTCCATTTTGAATTCAGGTATACCGTATCTAAGGAGGCCACCGAGTTTCTCAGATCGTTCATATACTGTGACATCATGGCCAGCTCGAGTTAGTTGTTGAGCAGCAGCCAGACCTGCTGGTCCCGAACCCACTACGGCAATTCTCTTCCCAGTTTTTCTTTCGGGAATGATTGGGTGAACCCAACCCTCGTTCCATGCGCGCTCAATGATCTCAACTTCTACTTGTTTTATAGTTACGGGATCTTCATTGATTCCTAATACGCATGCAGCTTCGCAGGGAGCTGGGCATAATCGACCGGTAAACTCAGGAAAGTTATTGGTAGCGTGAAGGGATTCGATAGCCCGTTTCCACTCATTTTTATAAACCAGGTCATTCCAATCTGGGATTAAGTTTCCCAGCGGGCATCCATTATTACAAAAGGGGATTCCACAATCCATACACCGTGATGCTTGCATTTTCAGAGTTTCACTATCGAAGGGCTCATAGACTTCACTCCAGTCGCGTAGGCGAACTGGAACGGGCCTAGACTTTGGAACAATCCGGCTGTGCTTCATAAATCCTTTGGGATCACCCATTATGAGCCTCCCATTGTCGGCATTACGGCTGTAACAATATCAGTACCGTTAGCTTCTGCTTCAGCGATCGCATCGAGGACCCGCTTATAGTCTCTTGGTACAACTTTAACGAATTGATCCATTGCTTTAGGCCATGAATCTATTAGGCCCTTTGCTAGTTGTGAACCAGTTTCAGCTTGATGTCTTGCTACAGTTTCCCGCAACCATCCAACATCTTCCTCACCCAATTCCTCCAAATCAACTAGTTCCCTATTAACTCGGCTAGGAAAGGTTCCGTCAGCATCAAAGACATACGCTATACCACCAGACATTCCAGCTGCGAAATTTCTTCCTGTCGGACCAAGAATAACTACTTTTCCTCCTGTCATATACTCGCAGGCATGATCTCCGACACCTTCTACGACTGCAAGAGCGCCAGAGTTCCTTACGCAGAAACGTTCACCGACTAAACCACTAAGAAATACCTCTCCGCTAGTTGCACCATATAGGATCACATTTCCAGCTATCACATTTTCTTCAGAACGGAAGGGAGAATCTTTTGGAGGCGATACGATAACTTTCCCACCGCTTAACCCTTTACCGAGATAATCGTTAGCGTCTCCATGTAAACGAAGGGTTATTCCGGCTGGAACAAATGCAGCAAAACTATTCCCGGCTGACCCAGTGAAATCTATTTGGATTGTGTCATCTGGCAATCCTTCTCCTCCCCATCGTTTGGTGAGATGGTGTCCGAGTAAAGTGCCCACAGTTCTATTCACATTACGAATGGGCAATTCTAAATGCACTCGATCGCCGTGTTTAAGAGAACCTTCAGCTAACTGAATTAAAGTTTGATCTAGAGCGTGCTCTAAACCATGGTCTTGTTTCTCTCGGCAGTACCTAACTGAGTTGGATGGAAGAGGAGGCTGGTACAGAACTGGAGAAAGGTCAAGGCCCGCTGCTTTCCAGTGGTTAATTCCATCGGAAACATCTAGAGCGTCAACTTGACCGACTGCCTCTTTAAGTGTTCTAAAGCCGAGTTGGGCCAGAAGTTCTCTTACTTCCTGCGCTATGTATTCCATGAAATTCACCACGTGGTCAGCCTGACCTTCGAATTTTTCTCGCAACTCCGGATTCTGGGTGGCAATACCAACTGGGCAAGTATCGAGGTGGCACACCCGCATCATTACGCAACCCATTACAACCAGTGGAGCTGTAGCGAAACCAAATTCTTCTGCGCCGAGAAGGGCAGCGATAATGACATCACGCCCAGTCTTTAGTTGTCCATCACATTGGACGACCACCCGATCTCTTAAGTTGTTTAATAATAATGTCTGTTGTGTTTCGGCCAGTCCTAATTCCCAAGGAGTTCCAGCATGCTTTATTGATGTTAAGGGAGAGGCTCCTGTGCCTCCGTCGTGGCCTGAGATCAATACAACATCTGCGTGAGCTTTGGAAACCCCTGCGGCTACAGTACCGACGCCAAGTTCTGACACAAGCTTTACATGTATACGCGCCTCGGGATTAGCATTTTTTAAATCATGAATTAATTGTGCCAAGTCTTCGATTGAGTAAATATCATGATGCGGTGGAGGTGAAATGAGATCCACACCGGGCGTGGAATGACGGACTTCTGCTATCCAAGGCCAGACTTTATGTCCTGGAAGTTGCCCGCCTTCACCAGGTTTAGCCCCTTGTGCCATTTTTATTTGAATGTCATCGGCATTAACAAGGTATTCGCTCGTAACTCCGAACCTCCCAGAAGCCGCTTGTTTAATTGCCGATCTTCGAAGATCGCCATTCTCATCTGGCTCGTATCTGCTGGGATGTTCACCACCTTCGCCGGTATTTGACTTTGCGCCGATTCTGTTCATAGCTATTGCTAGAGTTTCATGTGCTTCAGCAGAAATAGAGCCATATGACATAGCTCCAGTGGAGAATGTTTTCATTATTTCTTCGATTGGTTCAACTTCATTAATAGGAACCGGAGGCCGTGCATCAAAATTGAACTTAAACAAGCCACGCAAAGTCGCCAAATTCGTACTTTGCTCATTTACTTGATTTGTGTACTCTTTGAAAATGTCGAATCTGCCTTGTCGCGTGGCATGTTGTAATTTAAAAATGGTTTCTGGGTTAAATAGGTGATATTCCCCTTCACGTCTCCATTGATACTCTCCACCAGCTACTAATTGTCGATGAGAGCGGTGGGTAGGCATCGTTGGAAACGCAATCTGGTGCCTGAATTTCACTTCTTCTGCTATTTGTGCGTACCCTACCCCGCCCAATCTGCTCATCGTTCCTGGGAATGCGTCTATCACTAATGGCTTACCCAGTCCGATTGCTTCAAAGATCTGAGACCCTATGTAGCTTCTTACTGTGGATATACCCATTTTGGACATTACTTTTAGCACGCCTTTATCGAAAGCTTTAACATAATTTTTGTATGCGTCCTCGATAGTGATAGTTGAAGTCGCTTCACCGCTTTTACTCTCGATTAAATCTGCAATAGTTTCAAAGGCCAGATAAGGGTTTACGGCATTTGCGCCATATCCAAGAAGAAGGCAGAGATGGTGAACTTCTCGCATTTCCCCAGTTTCGATTATGAGACTCACCTTTGAACGGGTTTTTTCTCTAATTAAATGATGATGAACTGAGGCAGTCGCCAACAAGGCAGGAATAGGTGCGTGGCTTGCGCTGGCGCCTCGATCAGAAAGGACGATTAGGTTTTTCCCAGATTCAATCGCCTTAGAAACCAATGCACGAGTATTCTCTATCGCAGCTCGTAGGCCACTTCCGCCTTCATCAACTGGATAGAGGCACTGGATAACTTCTGTTTGAAACTGATTGTGTCCTGATTGTCCACTTAGCTCTCCATCAATATCCAGCAATCGAAGCAATTCACGGTTTGTTATTACGGGATGTTCTAGAAATATCCGCTGACAAGATTCGGGCTTACTCTCGAGCAGGTTGAGCTCCGGTCCTAGCCACCCATAAGTCGAGGTAACTATTTCTTCTCGAATTGCATCAAGTGGTGGATTAGTCACTTGGGCAAAGAGCTGTTTGAAATAGTCATAGAGAAGACGCGGACGGTTTGAAAGGACAGCTAGAGGTGTATCTGTCCCCATTGAACCTATAGCTTCCTTACCATTCAAGTACATAGGCGTCATGAGGAGTTTCAACTCTTCATTAGAATATCCAAATAATTTCTGTCGAGTGAGGAGCGGACTATTTTCTGGTCGAGCGACTTGTCTATCTGGCAGGTCGGATAACGCTATTTCATTTTCTTTTAGCCACTCTCCGAAGGGTTGAGCAGACGATAGCGTTTCTTTAATTTCTGCATCTCGGACGATTCTTCCTTGTTCTGTGTCTATAAAGAACATCTTGCCAGGCTGAAGTCTTCCCTTCTCAACTATTTTTGAGCTGGGTATATCTAAGACGCCTACTTCAGAGGCCATTATCACTAAATCATCATCAGTAAGCCAATAGCGTGAAGGTCGAAGGCCGTTGCGGTCTAGGACTGCTCCAACGACTTCTCCATCGGTAAAAATTATCGATGCTGGTCCGTCCCAAGGCTCAATTCTTGTCGCATGGTACCTATAGAAGGACTTGAGCGATTCATCCATGCTTTCGTGATTTTCCCATGGTTCTGGGATCATCATAAGAACAGCTTCAGGTAATGAATAACCGCTCAAAACGAGTAGCTCTAGACATTCGTCAAATGCAGCGGTATCAGATGCCCCTGGGGTGCATATTGGGAATAGTTTCTTTAGGTCTTCACCGAAAGCTTCCGAATCAAGTGCTGCTTCTCGAGCTCTCATCCAATTCCGGTTTCCTTGAACGGTGTTTATTTCTCCATTGTGAGCGATGAACCGATATGGATGCGCAAGTGGCCACGACGGAAAAGTATTTGTTGAAAACCTTGAGTGAACTAGGGCTAATGCGCTCTCTACACGCTCGTCGGATAAATCTAGAAAGAACTCACCCAGTTGTGGAGTAGTTAACATTCCCTTATAGACAAATGTTCTAGATGACAAGCTCGGGAAATAGACACCGGAATGCCTTTTGGACATGCCTCCCATTCCTTCTCCTGCTACATCTGCTCTTTCGAATTGGATTTCGTGTTGGCATCTCTTCCGTAAAATATAGGCTTTACGATCTAAATCTATACCAGAGAGATAGTGTCCATCATCGTTCCTATAAGTTAGGAAGATTTGGGTGAATTTAGGCATAGTGCCTACGGCCCCAGATCCCAGATTGGAACTATTTACTGGAGTCTCGCGCCATCCGAGTATTGAAAACCCTATCTCTTCAGCGATTATTTCTACAGAAGAGACGGCTTGGTTATATTCTGACGGGTCTTGCGGCATAAACGCTATACCTGTGACAAACTGACCTTGCGCAGGAAGTTCGAAATCAACCACTTCCCTGAAGAATTTGTCAGGTACTTGAATTAGAATTCCAGCGCCATCTCCCGTGTTCTCCTCTGAACCTAACGCTCCTCTGTGTTGAAGTTGACAGAGTGCTCCGATAGCAGATGAAACGATTTTATGACTTTTCTGGCCTTTTAAGTTGGCTATGAAGTTCACACCACATGAATCATGCTCAAATGAAGGATCGTACAATCCTTGTCTCTGAGGTAAATCTGGATTCATAGTCATGAAGACTTCCTTCATTTTTTGGATACTGTGCAGGCGAAGAGGGCCAATAACCATATTCTACCTTTTTAGCCTCTATTCCCAAAGAATTTTTTTGCAGGATGGAAAACTACCCTTCATCAGGCAGAATGACTGTCATGGAGTTTGTTGAAGGCCAAGAAATCATTAATCTGAGGAAATTTTTAGATACCTCCACATCGCCTTTCCATGCTGTCAGTAACGCCAGGGAGCTTCTTGTAAATCATGGATTCAAAGAAATAGCTGGCCAGGATAGTTGGTTGGATCGCGCAGATCGGAATTTCTTTGTTAAGGATGGAAGCATTGTTGCGTGGATTGAAAGTAGTGACTTACCATACGAGAACGGATTTAGGCTCATTGGAGCTCATACTGATAGTCCAAATCTCCGCTTAAAGCCTATTCAACAACATCCGAGTAACTTAGTTGAACAGCTTTCAATAGAAACTTACGGAAGCCCCTTATTGAACTCATGGCTAGATAGAGATTTAGGGGTCTCCGGAAGAGTAATACTTCGAAAAGGCTCTTTAGAAGAGACCCTTTTCTCATCGGAGAAACCTATTTGTAGGGTTCCTCAGTTAGCAATTCATCTGGATAGAGACATAAATGAAAGAGGGCTGAAATTAAACCCACAGACTCAACTTTCTCCGATCTGGGCTGATTCAGTTTTGGAGCCTCCATCATTTAAGCAATGGCTTGCTAGTCAATTGGCTGTATCGACGGATGATGTTGTCTCTTGGGAACTGATGTTACATGACGCTCAGCAATCGAACTTGCTAGGTAGTGGGGATGAGTGGCTGGCTTCAGGGAGAATAGATAATCTAGTTTCATGTTATGTCGCTATTGCAGCATTAGCCGGGATAGAGAAGCGTGAGTTAGATAAGACGCCAATAGTGTGTTTGTTTGACCATGAAGAGGTTGGGAGTGTTTCTTCTGTAGGAGCATCAGGAAATTTTTTGTCGAATACTTTGAACAGAATCATGTCAAACCTCTCCTTAGAATCTCGGGCTATTGCGCTAGAGAACTCCTTATGCGCTTCGGTAGATGGAGCACACGCCACTCATCCGAATTACTCAGAAAGACATGATTTAGATCACATCATAAAATTGAATGAGGGGATAGTTATCAAACGAAATGCAAATCAGCGATATGCAACTGATGCTGTCGGGGAAGCTATAGCAAAGCACATATGTGTTGACAACGGAATCCCCTATCAGGTCTTCGCTAACAGGAGTGACCTCAGTTGTGGGTCAACGATAGGACCTGCAAATGCGGCGAACCTTGGCGTGAGAACTATCGATCTTGGGATCCCTCAGTTGTCTATGCACTCAGCGCGTGAAATGTGTGGTGTGAAAGACCAGCATTATCTGAAAGTTTTCTGTAACTCGTTTTTAGCCGGATAAAGGCTACTTGCGTATGAGAATTCGATTTGCTGGAGCAACTAGCATCAATAGGACAGCATAAATTTCTAATCGACCTAGAATCATTAAGAATGCTAGAATCGATCGCCCAGGACGACTAAACGCTAAATAGTTGCTTGTCGGTCCCGCCTCTCCAAGAGCTGGCCCCATATTGCTCATCGCAGAGATAGCTCCGCTGGCGGATGTCATTAAGTCATTTCCTAATGCTGAGATAGCTATTGTGCCGAGAATGACGAAAGAGATAAATAAAGCTACGAACGCTAAGGCAGAAGAAATAATTCTGTCTGATACGGGTTCACGTCCCATTGTGATCGGAAAGACACCTTTTCGATGTTCGAATAATCTCAATTCTCTTTTAAGAGCTTTAAGCCCAACTTGTAGCCGCAATACTTTCATTCCGCCTGCAGTTGAACCTGTTGTTCCTCCGACCGTCATTAGGAAGAGAATTAGAATCTGCGAAGCAGCGCCCCATAGAACAAAATCCCCTATTCCGTCTGCTCGTACATTGCCGAAACCTGTCGAGGTCGCAAGCGCCACAACATTGAAAACTGAATCGCGAAGAACAGTCGTGAATGATCCAAGGTCATCTGAGGTATTTATGATCGTAACAAGGAGTGCGGCAGTGAACGTAACGCCCAAAAATACTCTAGTTTCTGATGAGCCGAACCAAGCATATTTTTCCCTTTGAGCGAAGGCCCTGTAATGCAAGGTGTAACTTATAGCACCAAAGAGCATCGCCAGGATAAGAATGACTTCAACCGCTACAGAGTCGAAATGCCCTACTGAAGAGTTGTAAGTTGAAAAACCACCTGTTGCTGCAGTCGACAATGCGTGAGTTACTGCATCAAATAACGTTGGGCCAGGGGTAATCCACAAGGC
>CEPW01082951.1_pt1 | contig 12641 bp, 5 predicted proteins | sample 356211 | NCBI WGS metagenome assembly CEPW01 (sample SAMEA2620021, study PRJEB7988) | marine metagenome | biome: marine biome (ENVO:00000447); feature: deep chlorophyll maximum layer (ENVO:xxxxxxxx); material: "saline water (ENVO:00002010), including plankton (ENVO:xxxxxxxx)" | depth 25 m
CGCGTCGTCGTCGTCGTCGTCGTCGTCGTCGTCGTCGTCTCCAATGCTGTTAGGCGGCGTGCCTGTGCTTCCGTTCAGAGGGAACAGAGCGCCTTCGAAGCGTGTACTAAAAAGCAGCTTCCATGACGGCTGTGAATTTTCTTCCTCGTCTCGTGTGTCTTCTTCTTCTTCTTCTTCTTCTTCTTCGAAGAGTTCGAAGAAGAAGAGCAAACGAGGAGGACGCGCGCGAGGAAGAGGTGAAATGATGAGAGTGAACGCGCTGTTTGGCGGTAAAGGAAAGGCCGAGACCTCGAAAGACACGTCGACATCAAAGTCACCCGCGACGAAGGAATTTTCATCGGGGGATAAGAAGCAAAAACAGAAGTCTCCTTCGTCTTCAGCGGGACAAAGTGGTACAAAATCTACGGGGAAGAAGAAGACATCTTCTTCTTCCACATCGACATCGATGTCCTCGTCATCGCCAAAGAAGAGAACTACGAAGGGGGAAACGGTCTTGACCGATCCTTCGTTCGGGGGTGTACGTTGGTATCAAAAGCAAAAGAAAAAAGCATACGAGTATTGGAGAGCGCGATCGGATCGAGCGCATTTGCAAATAGGCTCCTGGGGTCAAAACGCGAAAATGCCTCGATATTTACCGCACTCGTCCTACGTTCCCGGGGACGCATCGTCGAATCCGTATTTACGGAACAAAGACAAACTCTCTATCGAGGACTTGAAGTTTACTCAAATGGGACGCGCGAAGCTTCAAAAGCACAGACAATCGATCGCATATCCGAAGTTCTGTTTAGATTTAATCGAAGAGAGGATTGACGAGGTATACATAGACGTTATCGGCCATATAGCCAGGTATTACGTGGTATACCCGGACGGTAGAATCGCGGTGTGTCAAGTGCCGACGCTGGACAGTCGAGAACTTCGAGACCTTTTCAGAATGCTCGAGATTGATCCACAGCCGTTGAAAAGGGAGAGCACGTTTTCTTTAGAAACCGTACTTCCGGATGGAAGCTCAGTGGAAGCGAAAACGAAATTTGCAAGTAATTACTTCATTCCTGCCTTTTTGGTCTTTTGCATATGGGGCGCAGTTTTCTACATGACGCGTTTCCAAGAAGATTGGGACGATCGACAAAGATTGTTAGAGATTGATCGTAAAAATGAAGAGCAAGCTGCGATGGAAAAAGAAGACGCGATGCTCATTCGTATTAAAGATGCCATGATTGGATTAAAAGATAAAGAAGGGAAAGACGCCAAACGATATAAGGAATTGCAAAAAGAATATCAGAATCGCCAAGCGGGTTTGATACAAGAGGCAGAATTTAAGAAAGAGAAGCAAATGCGAAAGTTGAGTAAGAAAGCGCAAGAAAATGAAGGCGAAGCTGGTATTTTCGATCCAAAAGCAAACGCATTCTTAGCTCTAGGCGCCAAAGTCGTAAAATCACGAACGAAACAAGGGCAAGAGAAAACAGTAGCGGAGAAAAAGGATGCCGGCGACGATGGGAAAAAGAAGAAAAAAGAAGACGCCGATAAAGAAGATGAGGTAAAAGATTCGAAACGAAAGATGAAGAAAGGGAAATTAAATTCGAAGATGGCCATGCGTGATCATGACAGCAAAGTAATTCTCTTTGAAGACGTTGCGGGCATCGAACAAGCCAAGATTGAGTTGGCTGAAGTTGTCGATTTCTTTTTGAAGCCGGAGAAATTCAAAGCGTCGGGAGCTAGAACGCCGAAAGGCGTCTTGTTAACGGGTCCTCCGGGATGCGGGAAAACGCTTCTTGCTCGTGCCGTCGCTGGTGAAGCCGGCGCTACGTTTTTCTCCATCACTGCATCTGAGTTTGTCGAGATGTTTGTTGGTGTAGGGGCTGCTCGCGTAAGAGATTTGTTTGCGCAAGCCAAGAGACAAGCGCCGTCGATTATTTTTATCGATGAACTTGATGCGGTTGGTAGACCTCGAGGTGGGGGCGGTTCAGGGAACGACGAGCGCGACCAGACATTGAATCAAATGTTAGTCGAACTCGATGGATTCGCCACGGATACACAAGTTGTTGTTATTGCTGCTACGAACAGAGCGGACGTTTTGGATTCCGCGCTCGTCAGAGCTGGTAGATTTGATCGTAAAGTTGTTGTCGCTTTACCAGAGTTCAAAGGAAGAATGGCAATTTTACAAGTCCACTGTAGAGATAAGAACTTGGCTGAAGAAATCGATTGGGTTACGTTATCGGAAGAAATGGACGGATTTTCAGGCGCGCAGCTCGCTCAAGTTGTGAATATGGCTTGTTTGCAAGCGGCGAAGGATAATCGCGACTCACTCACAAACGCCGATTTTAGAACCGCTTTGGACATAGAAATCATGGGGAAGGTGTTGCCATTCAACATCGGTGCCGAAAACGAAAAACGATTGGCACTAATTCACTCTGCAGCGGCTATTGCCTACGAAATGCACGCGCCTGACATTGCGAGAGTGTCGTTCGTAACAGTGTTGCCACGCGAATCAAATGTCACTGGTCAAGTTTGTTTACTCTCAGACCCGGACAATGATCGAACGAAAATTTTTACCAAATCGTTTCATCGCCGATTGATGCGAGTCGCTTTCTCTGCCGGTTGCTTTGAGGAGTTATACTACGGATTCGATAAAAATTCAAAAGCTTCCGCGGCTTACGATGTGCGAGCACGTGAACTTGCCATTAGTATGGTGCATGAATCTGGCATGTCGGACGTGAAAGATTCGTACTTTGCGCTTTCGATCAATTACGACGTGCTCGAATTGTCTACCTTCTTGAAAGATAAAAGAAGGGGTTATCTCCTCTCGAACGTCGATAAAGATATGTATTCGAAAGCTGAATTTGAAATTCGAGAAATTATGCGCCAAAGTCGACACGAAGCTATGGAGTTCGTGAAAAGACAGAGACCGGCAATTGAGGAACTCGCGCGACGCGTTCTCGCGAGCGAGGGGAAGACGGTTTTGAGCTATGAAATTCGTGAAATCATCGAGAAATTCGGTGTCGAAGAAGACATAGAAGTTACCGTGGGACCGCTGGGTAATTCGCGGAAACCACTCGCTGAATGGGATTCTGAAGGAATACCGACAAACTTACGAACAAGATAAAAATAGTAGAAAGATTTGAGAAATTTGATACGCTGCCTAAAACGAATGAAAACAAATTATAACTGTACTCGAACTATAGAATGACTTCTCTCCCTGGATTGTCGATATCTCTGTTCTCTTTGGACATTTCATCCAGTTCACGGACTCTTTTGTTCGCACCTTCGATATCACCAGTTAATCGTAACAAATCAGCCATGAGTTCCATGAGGGGTTCGTGCGCGCGGATGCCGTTAGATTCAGCTTCTGAAACAATTTCGAGAGCACGAGAATAGTTCCCGCAATTCGCCTCAAAAGCAGCATAGCCGTGCCAGAGTTCAGCAAAGTTACTGCACGCTCTGCACCCGTCGGAAAACAATTTTCTGGCAACGTCTTCGTTGCTGCATTCTTGCTCGAGTAGCGCCCACGCCTGATACAGAAATCCAGCGTTTGCTGACCCCTCTTTTAGTCCGTTTATGAACATTTTTCGCGCTATTTCGGGACCTTGCATTCGTTTTTCCCATTGTCCCCACTGCATCCACGCAGTTGAGTCGGATCTATCTTCATTCACTGCCGCTTCAAATAACGCTCGAGTTGCATCTTCCGTTCCGGCTCTTTTTTCGAGAAGCGCCCATAATCTGTAGTGCATGGATCGTTGTCGGCGGGTCGTTCGGGCGTCTCGAGGAACTTTCTTTTTGCAGTCGATGCATTTGTCGCGACCTAGAATGAATAGCTGTCGAGCACGTCCTACGTTACCGTTGATAAACTCAGCGTGCGCTTCGGCAGTGATGCATGGCAAATTAAGAATTCCGTCTTTTCGAGCGCGAGACCCGCATTCAAAAGCTTTAACAGCTCCGTCGAAATCGAACAAATCGCTTTTGCAAATTCCCAGAGCGTGCCAGACGTGAGGGTCAAACATTCCAGCGTTCAATCGATTTCCGAACGTTCTTTTACTCAGAGCTTCCAGTTTCTCCAACGCTTCTTCCTTCCTATTTTCTCTGCGCAAATACATCGCCTCGATCATATAAAGGCTCGGATCTCCAGGACATCTCTTGATGCCCTCCTTTATGATATCGTACTCGCGTGATCTCATTGAAGGGTCATTAATACCAATCGTGCCAAACCTACTCTCAAATGCCCTCTCACTCGAACTCCAGGACATATACGTTTTTGCTCTCCTTGGATTCAATTTTGCTGCCAATCTAAATTTTTTGCTCACATGCTCCTCGAATTTTGTCCTAAGATCGATGCTATCGCTATTGCTACTACTACTACTACTACTACTACTACTACTATTCGCAACACCGCCAACTTCGGTCTTATTTTGATTTTGCTGCGGTAACATGCGCGTACTCAGCAAGTCTGCCCAACTCGTCAATAAATGTACCGATTCAGACGAGGACAACGAAGATTTCGACGATTCGAGACGAGCCCATCCTCGTTCAAATAGCTCCTCTGCTTTGTCAAAGTTTCCACATGAAATTTCAAACAACGCAAACTGTGTGTACCCCGAACTAGAACCACTTTTTCCGGATTGCTTCTCGATGGATTTCTCGTAATATTTCCTGGCCGTTTTTCTATCCCCGCAACGATTTTCTAAATTCGCCAACGCGTTATACGTTGACGACCTCGGTAATATTTTCAAAGATTTCAGTAGCAACTTCCTCGCCTTATTAAAAATCCCTCTTTTCAGTTCCATCATTCCCCATGCGTGCGGCGCGGCGAAATTCTTCGGGTCCATCTCGCACGCTCGAGCGAATTTTTGGCGAGCGCCCGTATAATTTCTCTGGCGTTCGAGTAAAAGGGCCCACGTCGTCAAGGTCGCCGAACTCACGTTTTCCTCCATGACAATCTCGCTGTGTACTTCCAATGCTTCCAATGCTTCCTTTCTCGCGTTATTATTAGTATTCGTATCCCAGCGCGAGTAGTTTTCTAACTGTTTTACGAGTTCGCCCACGACTCTCCCTTCCTTTGGATATTGGATAAACAATTCGCGCATCTGTTCCAAAGCCTCTTCCCTGTCTTCATCGGACATGTTCGGTTTTGATTTCCTCCTCGATTCGCGAAGAAGTGTGTTTAACGTATTGACCGAAGATCCTGGATTTGATGGGTGGTCTTTGCCATCGTTATCGTGTGCTTCTTCGCCGTTGTTGCTTCTATCTTGTTGTTCGTGAATGCCGTTTAAGTGTGTTCTTCTCGGAGAAATCCGAACTCGAGGTGGGTGGAGTTGATGTTTCTGAGCAGCACGCGCGAAGGATGCAGAAAACTCGAAGGACGATGATGCCGATGAAGATGAAGATACCACTCTCGCTCGTGAGGTAGAAGCTCTCGCAATCATCGATGCGAGCATCTTCTTCTCTTTTGTTCTTTTGTTCTTAACACCAAGGCATATCCATTTTTGTGAGACACCCATAACGAGCAACGATCAAGAGAAGAAAAAAAGGAAACGCGTTTAAAAGAAAATTAGTATGCCATATTTTTCTTAAAATTACTTGACTAACCCGATGACAAACACGTCTTGCATGGACAGAAACGGCGCGTTAATGTTAAACACACCGTTTCTCCCAAAGGTGACATCACTGGTATTCTTCTCCGGTGATCGAGGCGGATTTAATCTCGCCAATTTCCAAGACGCGTTCGACTTGTCATCCCCTAATATGCGCACGCGTTCTACTTCGGTTTCGTCAATGAAAGACTGCACTTTTGAAGACACCGATTCTAATGCTCTCGTTGCGAGGGCGTAGTTGGACCACCACAGTTGCTTTCTATTGCGTCCACTCGGTGACGCGTGTGCAAACGACGTGCCGTCGTCGTTGTAATACGCGCCTCGTGCTTCACCTTTCTCATCAGGGGCGATGGAAATAGTGATTGGATCGTTTCGTTGCGCCCTCGTAGAGCGGCGCGCGCGTTCTTTAGTAATAAGAATGCTACCGCCTCTTTGGAATTGCGGAATGTCGCGCATGGTGACTTCTTTCATGAACGCTTTTGGACCGACGTGCTTTTCGTTCGTATTGACGTCGTACCAAACGCCTTTGGGTAAATATATTTCAATTTGGGAAGCGCTGGATTCCATGACTGGGTAAACGAGCAACGTGTCACCGAGCATGAAACAATCGTCTTTACGAAGAACTCTCGGATCATCCGGGAACGCATGAAACAACGGCCGCACGATTGGCGTACCCAATCGACTGTTCTCGTCGAAGAGCGCGTAAAATGTAGGCAACAATCGGTACCGGTTTCGAATGGCTTCGCGAATTAAATTCGTGTTCTCATCACCAAACAACCACGGCTCGCGACGTTTCGTATCAATGTGCGCGTGTCCACGCATGAAAGGATAGAAAGCACCGAGTTGATACCACCGTACGAGCAACTCGGGATCAGGGTTGCCGAAAAAACCACCAATATCTGCGCCTGAAAACGGTAATCCCGTGAGTCCAAGCGTCAAAACCATCGGAACGGAGACTTTGAGATGTTCCCAATCTGCGGCGTTGTCGCCGGTCCAAATCGGACCTATTCTTTGCGTTCCCGCAAAAAAGGCGCGCGATAAAACAAAAGGTCTTTCATTTTGTCTCTTTTCAATACCTTCTGCTGTCGCCATGTGATAATACATGCCGAAAACATTGTGCACTTCTCTGTGTTCGACGTCGCCGTGATGGATCAAGTCCTTTTGCATGGTAATTTCTGGCCCGTTAAACACGGACGGTTCGTTCATATCGTTCCAAACGTATAAATCGGGCGTCGAGCCTTTATAGGAATCCAAGGCGAATTTAGATGCCCACCACGTGCGAACGTCCGGGTTCGTGACGTCTAAATACATGGACGAGCCTGGCCAACACCAGCCGTCAAAATCTGTCGTCTTGTCGTTCTTTTTCACGTAATATTGTTTCGATTCGGCTTCTTTGAAGATGGGATAATTGTTATCTTTTTTTACGTGTGGATCTATGATGACAACCATTTTGCGCCCTTTTTCTGCGATATTGTGAATCATGCGTTCGGGTGTTGGGAATTTTGTGCTATCCCACGTCATGTACCGTTTCCCATCCGTGTGTTCAATATCGAGCCAAATAACGTCGTATGGAATGTCGTGTTCGTCAAATCCAGCGTCGACTTCCTCAACATCATGCTCGTCCCGATAGTTCCAGCGACACTGATGGTACCCGAGAGAAAATAGCGGCGGCAATGCAGTAGTACCAAGAAAATCACCGTACATTTTATGTACGTTCGCGAAATCTGGTCCCGGAAACAAAAACAAATCGAGTGCGCCGGATTCCGCCATCCAATGCGAAGTGCGTTCGTCTAACGAACTTTCCTCTTTTATGATATCCACGTATGTTTCTGTTGGATTGTGGAAATATATGCCCGATGATATCGTTCCTCTCTTGTTATCGTCATCCTTCTCACTTCCTTTCATATCTTTACTTCCATGCGCAAGTAACATCGGGATGGATCCATACAATCCAAAAGGGGATTCCGATTCGTATTCAAAAACATCTAAATTATATAATCTGTACGGTTCTGATTCGTGGTGTAGTCTCTGATCCACCTCTTCTTGCGACGTTGGTCGTTTAATAGTCGATTTCAAACTCAAACTTGTAGCGCGTTCCGGTAAACCGTACACATCCGTCGCGCTCGGGAACGACACGTCGAACGAAAGCGCCGTATTTCCAAAAGGTCTCGTATCCGTGTGTGAGTTGAACGTTTCCGCCGTATCTCCTCCTCCTTGCGCGAGACCACTCGCGCCATCTACTGTTTCAAACGCAAACGTCTCTTCTCGATTGAATGCAATAACTTCCATGCCGTTCCGTTCTACAACTATGGCCGGTGGCGCTTCGTGCTCTATGCGAACGCGAACATTCATCTCGCCCGGTACCATTTTCAACACCGTTTCCGTCTTTCCACTTTCTGCATTCTTTTCCATGTTCTTCTCTACTGTCCATTTCGTTTGCAAAGCTTTCACAGTTTCGTCCGGTACCAAAACATCTTTCGGTACATACCGCGGGTGTAAGACGTCGTCAAACCGGAGTCGTACGGCACCGTTCGCATATGCAATCAGTTTCATCTCTATCGTTGTTTTCGTATCGTCTAAGAAAACATCGAACGATGCTTCGTCTTCTTCTTCTGCTCTTTCATCTGCACTTCCTCGCCGTTGTTTATTTTCTTTTGATGCCGTTTCGATCAACTTCCCAATCGAATACGCTTTTGGCGCGGCGTCTCGGTGTCGATTACAAAACGACGACGTTTCGCACGTCTTGAAATCCTGCGCTTTAAACGCGTCCACTTCTTTCACCACGAATCGCGAAGAAAAGAAGGCCAGCGATGCCGTGGAGAAGAAGAAGAAGAAGAAGAAGAAGGAGGAGGGGAAAGGGGCGGGTCTCATCGTTCTCATCTCCGTTCGAACGCGACGCGCTCCGCTTGGTCGTCGCTTTGTCTTTTGTGCGTTCTCTTTTGGTCTCTCTTCTTCTTTTTGTGATTGATTTTATTTTGATTTTGCGTGTCCATTTATTGTCGTCTCGAGTTTTTCATTTTGATTTTGTCTCGAGTTTTCGTTCTTCTTTGCCATTTGCTTCTTCACAAAAAATGAAAAAAAAGGCGCAAACTTGCCGCACACGAAAGACATAATAATATAAAACGCGCCATCCATCCACAGCGCGTCATCATCTTCATCGAGAAGAGAGAGAGAACTGAGAGAGAGAGAGAGAGAGAAAGAGAACTGAAAGAAAGAGAAAAAGAGAGAGAGAGAGAGAGAAAAAGGCGTTTGAAAGAGAGTCATCGAAAGAGAGAAAGACGACGAGGAAGATGCCGTCGTCGCCGAAATCGCAACCGATTGTTGGGTCTACCAAAAGTGGCGAAGAGGACGGCAACACAAAAGCTGCCGCCGCTGCTTCTCCTACGAATACGAGTAATAACGAAGAAGAAAAGAAACGGAAAGCAGAGGAGAAGGAACGCAGACGTCAAGAGCATCTGGCTAGAATGGCTGTGGAGGGAAAACCGAAACCGAAACTACAAAAAGCAGCATCGAAAGCAGAACGAAGGGCGCAGCAAGAGGCGCAAAGAGCGGCGAAAGAACAAGAGAAGAGTAGTAGTGGCGCCGCGCCGAAAAAACAAGATAAGGGTAGCAATAATAATAACAAAGGGGTTAACGCGACTCGCGGTGGCAGCGATAAGATCACCTCGGCGTCAGGAGGTGGTAACACGGACATGCGAACGAAGACGCGCAAAGATTCGCATTTTTGCGAGCGTCATTTTTCGCACCTCAATTTACATCAAACGCCCAAGTCAAATATAATCGATCGCGACTCGATAGAGTTTCAGTACCCATGCGTGCAAAGGTTAGTAGACGCGTATCAAACGAGAAAGTGCGTTGGGAGCACGGACAGAGTTCGTCAACTGTTGTTGTGTTTGAAGGAAGTCGTGCAATCGCACTCGCATAAATCCGGAAGCTATTCGCAAGCGTTGTTAGTTTTGATCAACCACGTCATTTCGAGAATCGAAGAGGCGCGACCGATTTCTACGAGCATGGAGAACGCGGTGAAATTGCTAAAAACACACTTAACGGTGCTTTCTCAGTGCGAGAAATTGAAAGAAGCTGGGGACGATGCGGAGATGATGACATTTGAAGCGCAAAAGAAGAAAACACTCGAACACCTCGAAGATATGCTGAAAGAATACGTCGATAAAGCGGTCGAGACGATCGTCAAAACGCTTTCGAGCTATTACGTGGAAAACAAAGTTCAACACGTGGTAACGTATGGACATTCTGAATCGGTCGTAAAATCGTTAATACGCTCTAAAGAGAATGGATATGAAAACATGTGCGTCACCATAGTCGACGCTGCGCCGTCATTTGAGGGACGAAAAACACTAGAACATCTCCTCGATGCAGACATTTCGTGCGAGTACACGCTCATGCACGGCATGGACGTGGTGTTTCAAAGATGCGATAATAGTAAAGACGAAGCAGAACAATCCATGATTTGCTGCATCGGCGCGAGCGCGGTCTTGGCAAACGGGAAAATCATGTCTCGAGCCGGATCCGCGAGCTTTTGCGATGCGGCGAAACGGAGGGGTGTTAAGGTACTCGTCGCCGCTGAAACAATCAAGTTCCACGAACGTGTTGGCATCGATTCCGTGCTACACAATGATATCCAAGACTTCGTCATCGAACCAGGAATGGTTTCGGATTTGCGTAAACTGTGCTTATCGTATGACCACGTGAACGATATCGATGAGATCGTTTGCGAGAGAGGCATTATTTCACCATCGAAAGCGGTAAACTTTGTTATTTAGTTTTCACGTCATATTTTGCTATAAAACTAATACGCCTACTACTAGTATACACTTTACAATTCAAGTCTGATCAAATCTACAATTATTCGTCGTGCTCTTCGTGCCACTGCTTTATCCGAGCTTTCACCATGTCGTTCGTCGTGAAAGAGATAGCCACCGCGAGAGGCCCTTTCATCCAATTCATCGTCAATCCTTTGTACAGTCCCGAGAAGCCTTCCGTTTTACCTATGTGCATGAGCGCACCTACGACGGAGGATGTTCCATTCACTTGCCCGTGAACTTGTACCCGTCGACGAACGATATCTAACGGGTATGTGCACGTCTGCGCTAACAAACCTGCAAAACCGCCAAACAATAATCGACTCGTCACTGGGAGTTCCTCGTGCGACGAGGAATCGCTCGTTTTCACTTCATTACCATCTGTTTGTTGTTGTTCTTGATGTTTATGATGTTTTATTTTAATCGATGCCGCTTTCAAAGTTTCAAACGTGGCGAACGAAATCCCGGCGTATGGCATTATTCCTAAAAGCGTCGGCGTTAATCCAGACGCCAATCCGCGAACCCCTCTCGTCTTCATGATTTCTACTAAATCTTCGATGGCCGCTTTCTTGTGCGTTTCTGCACCAGCTGCGAATCTCGCGCGCAATAAGTCCAATGGATATGTCAATGTCGTCGCGGTCGCGCCCGACATCGCACCGGCAACGAATCGCGCGAACGTCGGCGTTCCTGAACTTTCGTTTCCATCGCTCAGATAGTATGTCGTTTTTTCAAGATACTTTGGAAAGGCGAAAAAACTCGTCGCCGAGTAAGGGATGACTCGAAGCATTTGCACGCCGTTCCCACGCCATAAAGCAATGATTCCATCCTCGCTGACTATTCTTTTTCCTAACTCAAACGCACTGTTAACGGAGAACTTTCTGTTCGGGTCGACTTGGTACATGATCTTGACGCGATCTAAAGGCGCTATGGTTGTTTTCGCGCACGCTCCGGCCGTAGCACCTGCGATGAGCGATTCTAAACTCGATATTTGTTTTCTCTCGACATAAGTCGTCGGAGTTGGCGTCGGAGGTGAGTTTGACAATTCCGTGCGAGCGTCGCGAATGATATTTTGAAATATATCGTTTGCGGTGAATCCCAACGCGCTCGCCAACGGGCCTTTCAACCACGTCAACGTGACGCCTTTAAACAAACCGTTGCGCAGACCTTCCGTTTGATATATGCGCAGTAAGCCTTGCGACACCGAGGAATACATCGGTTGACATCCAGGCGTTCCAGCTGGTGACGCTCGATTTCTTGAAACGCCTCCAACTTGTAATCGTCGTCGAACGATGTGTAAAGGATACGTGACGGTTTGCGCAATCATCCCAGCTGTTGCGCCGGCAGCTAATTTCCCTGCAATTAACATTCTCGGATGGTCCTCGAATGCGTGAGGATGTCTTCTAATGCTCAGCTCAAACGTACTCTTTAAGGTCTCGTACGCTGCGAAGGAAATCCCCCCATAGGGAACAATCCCCATGAGCGTCGGCGTTATCCCCGTGTACAACGCTTTCACGCCTCCACCGGTGGTCACCACTCTAAACAACACCCTCGAACTTTCCGTCAAGGACCCGCTAAACCGTTTCAAGTGTTTGCTCGACTCTGCACCGTGCACAAACGCTGCGCTCCTCGCGTGTAACAAATCCAGAGGGTAAGTTAACACCGTCGCCGTCGTCCCGGCTAACGCGCCCGAGGTGAATCGCGTGAACAGCGTCCCGCTTTGCTGTTCCGTGAAATCTAAATCCTCCTCATTATACATCGCCTTGATTAATAACTTGTTGTAAATGTTATACGTCCCAAACGTTGTCGCAGAATACGGTAAAATTCTTACGATCGCCGGCGTCGCGCCTCGCCACAGCGCCGTCACGCCTTCGTTTTTCATGATATTTTTGGTCGTCTGAAACCCTTTTTGGAACGTGAAATTACCTCCGTCCGATTGGATTTGGAACAACAGTTTTACTCTATCGATAGGCGCCGTGGAGAATCTCGAAAGCGCTCCCGCGCACGCCCCAGCTGCAAATCGATCCACCGTCGTCGGCTCTCTTTTCAAAATTTCTTTTCTTTGCTGCACCTCTTCCTCTTTCGGCGGGCTACTTCGCTTCAAACGCCGAAACATTTTGTGTTCCCTACTTTTGTAATGCGAAAAAACAAACCTCCAATCAAAATCCCCTCCCTCTCGTCACGCCGTCGTTTTCGTTTTCGTTTTCGTCGTCGTCGTCGTCGTCGTCATCAACATCGTGCG
>CEPW01180169.1_pt1 | contig 12638 bp, 8 predicted proteins | sample 356211 | NCBI WGS metagenome assembly CEPW01 (sample SAMEA2620021, study PRJEB7988) | marine metagenome | biome: marine biome (ENVO:00000447); feature: deep chlorophyll maximum layer (ENVO:xxxxxxxx); material: "saline water (ENVO:00002010), including plankton (ENVO:xxxxxxxx)" | depth 25 m
TGACATTCTTGAACTTAAATATGGTGTTACCGGATATTTATCTAACATTTCTAAAAAATTTTTTCCCATTGGTTCTAAAGGAAAAAATACTGGTAAATTTTGAATAAAATCATAATACTTTTTTCGAGACACTTCATTAGGCCTTGCTGGATATGTTATTGCCATTGTTTGTAAAGTAAATTTTAAATGAGGTAACCACACATTATAATTTAAACCCATTAATTGTAAATGATATAAAAAGATGTCGAATTAAACATATAATACCATGAATAAAACATACAATCATTTTTGTAATAATTGTGGAAAAACAGGACATTCATATAATCAATGCTCTAAACCTATTACAAGTTTAGGAGTTATTACATTTAATAAAAGTATTCATTCTCTTAAATATTTACTTATTTGCAGAAAAGACAGTTTAGGATATGTTGAATTTATTAGAGGCAAATATCCTTTATATAATAAAGATTACATACAAAATATTATTAATGAAATGACTATTAAAGAAAAAAATAATTTATTGACTAAAGATTTTAAATTATTATGGCAAGAATTATGGGGAGATTATTATGGTGTTCAATATAGAAATGAAGAAAAAACGTCATTAGATAAATTTAATCAAATTAGAGAAGGCATACATTTATTTGATGATACTTTCTTTAATCTTGAATCACTAATTCAAAGTAGTACTACTAATTGGATTGAACCTGAATGGGGATTTCCAAAAGGTAGAAGAAATTTTCAAGAAAATGATTTACAATGTGCTGTTAGAGAATTCTCTGAAGAAACCGGATTCCCTAAAAATAAAATATCTATAATTAAAAATTTAATACCATTTGATGAAATTTTTACTGGTTCTAATTTTAAATCTTATAAACATAGATATTTTTTAGCATATTCAAAATATAAAGAAGAAAATAAATTTCAAAAAAGTGAAGTTAGTAAATTAAAATGGATGACTTTAGATGAAGCTATCAGAGCTATCAGACCATATAATTTAGAACGAATTGATTTATTAAAAAATATTGATAAAGTTCTACACAAATATAGTTTAATCTCATCATAATATATTAATATGGGCGATAATGAATTTAACGGTGGAGCTAAAATTATTGATATTGATGGAATTAATACCGATAAATATGATAAAAATCAATTTATAATTGGAGGTGAAAAAATTAAAATGATAAATGGAGCAAGAGCTATGCTATATCATACAACATCTAAAACGGGCGATGGTTCTTATACAGGTGAAAACCAAAAAATTATAATAAAAGATGAAGAAAAATGGAACAAAGAAGATGTTAAAATATTCAACTATTTATATAAAAAATACAAGGGTCTTGTTAGAAGCAAAAAAATTAGAACAATTCCCAGAGAACAAATATTAAAAGAAATGGGCAGTGAATCTACAAAAGAGTCACCTCCTCAAAAAACTACTGAACCTGAACCTGAACCTGAACCTAAACCTGAACCTAAACCTAAATCTGTAAAACCTAAAAAAATAATATTAAAAAAGAAAAAGAAACCTGAATCTAAAAAAGTAGAGCCTGAAGAGAAAAAAAAATCTGTTATTACAAAATTTAATAATGAATCATGTCAAAAATTAGTGCAAGAAATTAAAGACCTAATTGATACTATCACATTAGAAGACAAAAAATTTCAAAACCTTTTAAGATGTATTGAAAATAAAAACAGAAAACAAATAATTGAAAATAAAGTTGATACTTCTTCCTTACATCCACATTTAGATGACCCTAATTTTTCAAAAAAAATTACTCTAAAAAAACAATTTAATGATTTAAAAATAGAAGAAAAAAAAAGAGAGGATATTGAAAATATTGAACAAGTTTCTACAAATATGTGTAATCCTAATATTGATTTTGAACTTGAACCACATCAAATGTTTATTAGAAATTTTTTATCAAGCGAAACTCCTTATAACGGATTATTGTTATTTCATGGTCTTGGAACAGGGAAAACTTGTTCATCTATTTCAGTATGTGAAGATATGAGAACTTATTACAAACAAATGGGGAATAAAAAAAAAATTATTATTGTAGCCAGTCCAGTTGTTCAAGAAAATTATAAATTACAATTATTTGATAAAAGACGGTTAAAAAATGTAAATGGTATATGGAATATTAATTCTTGTACAGGAAATAAATTTATAAAAGAAATTAATCCTATGAACATTAAGGATTTACCAAGAAATAAAGTTATTTCTTACATTGATAAAATTATACGAGAGTCTTATAGATTTATGGGATATACACAATTTGCAAATAGTATTAACAATATTATTGAAAGAGCTGTAGGAAATTCTAAAAATCAAGATAAAATAAAAAAACGAAAAAGTTATGCAATAAGAAAAGCATTTTCAAATAGATTATTAGTCATTGATGAAGTTCATAATATTAGATCTACAAAAATTAGTGATAATAAAAATTTAAGAAGAACAACACAAAATATGTTAGATTTAGTTACATATGCAGAAAATATGAAATTATTATTATTAACTGCTACACCTATGTTTAATTCCGCAAGTGAAATTATTTGGATAACAAACTTATTAAATTTAAATGATAAAAGATTTCCAATAAATCAAAATGAGGTATTTGATACAAATTTAGAATTTAAAAAAAATTCTAATAATGAAAATATCGGTGAAGAATTATTAATTCAAAAATTAACTGGTTATGTTAGTTATGTAAGTGGCGAGAATCCTTTTAAATTTCCCTTTAAGATAATGCCTTCTGACTATAACAATGAAAAATCTTTAAAATTAATGACTGAAAAAGGATGGAAATATCCAGAAAAACAAATAAATGGTGCGGATACTCCATCAATTACAATACAACATTTAGATTTAACTATGACAAAACTAAGTACAGAACAAAATAAAGGATATGATTACGTTGTTAAAAAAGAAAAAGATAAATATCCTATACTTAATGATCCTAAATCGGGTATACAATATACAGTTATTGATGGACTTCAACAATCATTAAATATTATTTATCCTGTTACTGATGAAGAAATGGAAAAAAATATTGATTCAAAAGCATTATATGGAAAAACAGGTTTAGGTCGCATTATGACGTATGATATAGATGAAAAACAAAAAAATTTTCAGTATACCCAAAATACTATTAATAATTATGGTAGAATTTTTAGTAGCAAAGAGGGTGATGATTCACCATTAAAAAAATATAGTTCAAAGATATATTCTATTATAAATACTATAAAAAAAAGTGAAGGTATTGTATTGATATATTCAAATTATATAAACGGGGGTTGTATACCTATTGCATTAGCATTAGAAGAAATTGGAATTAGAAGATACGGTGATAACCAAAAATCCTTGTTTTCTAATCCTCCTGTATCAGATTATAAAATACCAGGAACAGATTACAATGCAAAATATGTAATGATTACTGGTGACCCTAATTATTCTGGTACTGCATCAAATAAAAAAGAGTTGAAAGCTTGTACTGATTCTGATAATGTTAAAGGAGAAAAAGTAAAGGTTATTATAATATCAAAAGCGGGAACTGAAGGTTTAGATTTTAAAAATATAAGACAAGTTCATATTTTAGAACCCTGGTTTAATTTAAATAGAGCAGACCAAACTATTGGAAGAGCTGTAAGAAACAAAAGTCATTGTGATTTACCTTTTAAAGAAAGAACTGTACAAGTATTTTTGTATGGAACTGAATTGCAAGATAATAATATTGAAGCTATTGACTTATATGTTTATAGATTAGCAGAATATAAATCTATTAAAATAGGTAAAGTAAGTAAAATTTTAAAAGAAAATTCAGTAGATTGTATTATTAATAAAAATCAAAAACAAATGTTTAAAGATAAATTAAATAAAAATGTCAAATTATTGTTATCAACAAAAGAAGAAATAGATTTTGATATTGGACATAAAAATTATAGTTTTATATGCGATTTTATGGAATGCGATTATCAATGTAATTCCGATAATTCTAAAAATAATGAAACTATATCTAATTCTTCCTACAGTAAAGGGTTCATAATTATGAATATAGATAAAATAATAAAAAGAATAAAGGATTTATTTAAAGAACATTATGTTTATGATAAAAACCAATTAATAGATAGAATTCGAGCAGTTAAACCATATTCTACAGAACAAATTTATATGGCTTTTGATATTTTACTTGAAGGGAAAGATCATTTACTTATTGATATGATTAATAGAACTGGAAAACTTATAAATATTGGTGATTTTTATTTATTTCAACCAATAAATATAGAAGATAAAAAACTTACTATGTTTGAAAGAAGATATTCTAATAAATTTAAACGCAAAAGTATTACTTACAACAATTTTTATAGACCTAAAAATAATACTGATAAGTACAATGATGAAGAAAATCATCTTAATGAATTAAAAAATGAATATAAAAAAGCTATTGAAAACCAAAAACCAAAAGGTAATAGTGATGAATTCATTAAACATTCTGGTAAGGTTATTGATCATTTAGTTAAATATAATAAAATGGATAAAGAATTATTAAAAGAATTTTGTTTAGAACATTTATTTGATACAAAAAGTATTAATACAAAATTAAATATAATTAATAATTTTGAAATTAATAATTTACAGAAAGATGATGTTAATTTTATACAAAATGATTTTATACCAAAATTAACTAACATTATAAATAAATTTAAAATAGGAAATTTCTTATCTTTAGCTGATTATAATATTGGTAATAATAAAATCGATAAAAAAACCGGAAAAGTAAAAGCAGGAAATATAATAAAAGAATATGTTTCTCCAAGTGAAACAGGTAGTGAAGATTGGGAATTGATGAAAAATAGATCTAATATTCAAGATGATACTTTCTTTGAACTTGATAAGACTACAAAAACTTGGAAAAATTACATTGGTAGTAGTGCAAAAGGACCCATAGCATTTTGGAGTAAATTTCGAAAACCTGTAAATATTGAAGGTAAAACAACTGTTGATATTAATAAAATAAACAACTTTATTGGGTTCATGACTAAAAAAACTGATAAAAATAGAACAATTGTCTTTAAAACAAAAAATGTAAAGAGAGTTAGTGAATCACAAGGACAAAGATTAAATAAAGGTATTGTATGTCCATCAAAAGGAGTAAAGAGACAATCCAGATTAAATAATATAAACGATTTATTAATAAATGGAATAAATTATCAAAATAGTAATACACAAAAATATATTGAAAAATCTGTAAAAAGGGAAGTAATTAAGAAAAAGAAAAAGGAAGAGAAAAATAAGGAAACTACTTTTTCTACAAAAAAAGAGATATTTATGTTAATGGAAAATAATGAATATAAACAAGTTACCGGTAAATCGGCGAAGAAAAAACAGGGAGAAGGTATATATGATATTGAATTATGTATTGAATTGGAATTTTTATTAAGACATTTAGATAAAATTAAACATAATAATAAAAAATATTTTTTTACAACATTAGAAGATGTATTTTATGGAAGACTAAGTAAAATATAATTATCAATAAAAAATTAAAATTGAAATATAATAAACAAATTATATTATATTATATAAAATGAGTTCTTCTGCAAAAAAAAAGATAAAATTTAAGAAAAAGAAAATTAAAAGAGATATTTGGATGAAAAATGTTTTAACACGTAAAATAATTTTACCTTTTCAAAGTGTAGGAAGTAACATTAAAGAAAACATTATAAAAATTTTAGAAAAGGAATGTTATAATAAATGTTCAAAGGAGGGATATATTAAAAATAAATCTATAAATATTTTATCATACTCATCGGGTGTTGTAGAAGAGAATCATGTAGTATTTGATGTTTCTTTTGAATGTGACATATGTTACCCCGTTGAAGGTCAATTAATAAAATGTCAAGTCCAAAATATAACAAGAGCAGGAATTAAAGCAGTTTATGTTAAAGAACAAAAATCACCTATTATTGTATTCATCGCTCGAGACCATCATTATAACAATGAGGCATTTAACAAACTTAAAGAAAATGATAATATTACAATTAAAGTAATAGGTATTAGATACGAATTAAATGATGAATTTATATCAGTATTAGGAGAATTAAGACAAAAGATTATTAAGACTAAACCTAAAACTAAGGTTACTATTATTAACGAATAACTCTTTCATAAAATTTATACTTAAATATAAATTTTATTTTTTTTTATATGAATGATTTAAATAAATTAATACAACTTAAAAACCAAATTGAAAATATGGATAAAATTCACCATATAAAAATTTTAGATATATTAAAAAAAAATAATGTAAAATTTTCTGAAAACCGTAATGGAATATTTGTCAATATGAATTCATTTGATTCAAATACTATTGAAAATATTGAAAAGATATTATTATATATCAAAACTCAAGAAAAACGTTTAATAGATATTGAAACTATAAAAGAAGAACTTAGTAAAGATTATTTTGTAAATGATAATAAAGATAAAAAAAATAATAATGTAAATGAATATTCATAAGATTATTACTTCTTTTCATAAATATACCTTTAATACTAATAATATTCAAAAATTATTAGTATCCAATAAAATAAAAAATAAATCCTGTGATAAAAAAGAAAAAATACAAGTTAAATCTAATAAGATTAAACAGGTTGATTTTTTTATACCACAAGAAAAGGATTTTTTGTTTTGGTTATGGATAATATTTTTATATGGTTTTAGTGAATATGAAATTTTGCGTAAAAATACATTTATAACTGAAAAAAATTATAAAATTAGTTTCATAGATAAATTAAGGAATAAGGATAATAAACATATACTGAAAAAATTAAAAACAAAATTAGCTGAAATAGAAGGTAACTTAGCAAATGATAATTTATTACATTTAAAAAATTTAGAAACTATGTTAATTATAGATAATTTTAATTTTATTTACATAAATGATAAAATTTATTATGAAAATATTACCTATCCTGGTAATAAAACATGTATTATTAAATATTATCCAAAAGATGAAAATTACGGACTATTATTAGAAAATGATAAATTATATGATTATCGTAATAAATTATTTGTTGTTGATAGCTATATCAAACCTATTAAAAGTATTTCTAATTATAAAGCTCAGGATTTAAGAGATATATGTAAAAAATTAAATATTGATATTATGAAAACACCAAGTAAAAAAAAGACAAAAAAAGAGTTATATCAATTAATATCTGAAAAGCTACAATAAATAAAATTGATTATTATATAAAAATATATGTTTTATATATAATTATGGCAGATGATGAAAAAACACCAAATGAACAAATAAGAGAATATATTTCTTTATATTTAGCATCATATAATGCAAATTATAATGGTGATGAATTTGAAATTAAGTTTGGAACAAACCCATACAATCAAATTACTAAAATAGATTTTGATAATATAATACAAAAATTAAAATCATTAAATTTTACATGTTTGAATGATTCTGGTGATTATACATTAAATATCATAAATGAATATGCCGATCCTTTAACAGGCAGAATTAAAGATTCTAATATTAGAACTACTATATCAGGTATTAGTAATATTCAAAAATATTGTAGAGAAAACATGATATATGAAGATAAATTACAAAATATAGAATTTTTACAAAAATTTCGAAAAAGAGCATCAAGAGACGAACCACCATTAAGACCCATTGATTTTCGAGATTTTCAATTTAGAGTTAATTACAAAAGTGAAAGAAATTTAACTCCTTCATCTTCAAGTACTAATATTAAACCTGAAATATTACAATTAATTGATAATTGGAGAGATTCTCGAAAAATATTCAGATTTATAAAACGATATACATTTGTTCATACAGATACTGTTAATTATCCATTTAAATTTGATATAAGTATTGTTAAAACAAATAAACAAAGAAAATTACATAATAAAAGAAAAATATTTATAAAAGAATACAGTATCGCCGATGCTAATGTATTTAATGAACCTGAAAATTATGAAATTGAAATGGAGTTACTTAATTCTCACGCCAAAGTTCCTGAAAATACGTTAGATGTTTTGCATAATAAAATCAAACGCGGAATCAAATATATTCTATCTGGTTGGCAACAAACTAATTTCCCTATTTCATATACAAATCAAAAAGTAGTATTAGATGAATATATGGTTTTAATTCATGGAAAAGATAATTTGCCAAAAAATAAAGAAGGTAAATTAAGAAATGCTCACAGTGGAGATTTTATTGGTCCTTCTTCTGTTAGTCTTGAAATGAGAAATATTATGCCCATTGATATTGATTCTTCTGTTCCAAATATAAATAAACCATATACTGTTACTGATAAAGCCGATGGTGAAAGAAAATTATTATTTATAAATAACACTGGTAAAATGTATTTAATAGATACTAATATGAAAGTACAATTCACTGGAAATATTACTAAACATAAAAATTGTTGCAACACTGTTATTGATGGCGAACACGTCTTAAATGATAAAAATGGGAATTTTATAAACCTATTCTTAGCTTTTGATATTTATTTTAAAAATAAAGAAAATACTAAGGGATTTCCTTTTATGAAAATACCTGGAGGTGAATCTAAATATGAAGATAACACTATTCCTAAGGATAAATATAGAGGCTCAGAACTTAATAGTTTGATTAACGAGTTAGATTCTATTTGTGTAGTAAAAACATACAATACACCTTTAAATGTTAAGATGAAAACATTCTATTCTAATATAGATAGTAATATTTTTCAAGAATGTAAAAAAATATTAGATGGTCAAAAAGAAGGACTATTATTTAATTATGAAACTGATGGTTTAATATTTACTCCCTGTGATAAAAGTGTTGGATCATCAAAAGTAGGTGAAATAACGAAATCAAAAAAAATAAGATGGGATTATTCATTAAAATGGAAACCTCCTGAATTTAATACTATTGATTTTCTTGTCAAAACTAAAAAAGATGAAAATAAAGAAGACATTATTGGTAATATATTTACAGATGGTAATAATTTAACAAGTAGCGAGAAACTAAATCAATATAAAACTCTCGTTTTACATGTTGGATTTGATGAAAGCAAACACGGTTTTATTAATCCATGTGATGATGTTTATAATGATAAACTACCACAATATAATGAACAAAATAAGACTTCGTATAAAGCTATGCCTTTCATACCATATGAACCTATGCCTTCATATCCTATCCACACTACTAATATTATATTAAAAAATTTTGGAGGAGATAAAAAACTATTTACTGAAGATAATAAAACTATATTTGAAGATGATATGGTTGTTGAATTTAGATGGGAGCAATCAATGAAAAAGGGTTGGCAGTGGATTCCTATTAGAGTTAGATATGATAAAACTTCTGAATATAAAAGAAAAGGACGTGTTACTTGCAATGCTTACAGTACTGCTGAAGGTGTTTGGCGTTCTATAAACAAACCTATTACTGAAGATATTATTTCTACTGGATTTGGAATACCCGATACGTTGGATGATAATATTTATTATGATAGAACTAATAATGAAACTAATACACAATCTCTTAGGGACTTTCACAATAGATATGTTAAAAAAAATCTTATTAAAAATGTTACTAAAAGAGGTAATACCTTAATTGATATGAGTGTTGGTATGGGAGGTGATTTACAAAAATGGATTGATGCAAAACTATCTTTTGTATTTGGTATTGATTATTCTAAAGATAATATCCAAAATAGATTAAAAGGAGTTTGTGCTCGATATTTAAGAGCAAAAAGAAAATATAGAGTTATGCCCAAGGGATTATTTATTCAAGGAAATTCTGCACTAAATATTAAATCTGGACTTTGCTGTTTTAGTGAGAAAGGAAAACAAATTATTCAAGCATTGAATGGATTTGGTCCAAAAGATGAAGCAATACTCGGTTCTGGTGTTTATAAACAATACGGAGTTGCCAAAAATGGTTATGATATTGTAAGTAACCAATTTTCCATTCATTACTTCTTTGAAAATAGAAATACATTTTATAATTTTGTAAGAAACTTAAATGAAAATTGTAAAATCGGGGGATATTTAATTGGAACATGTTATGATGGAAAAAGAGTTTTTCAAAAATTAAGAAATAAAAAACTTGGCGAAAGTATGTTTATTTTAAATGATAACGATACTAAAATGTGGGATATCAAAAAATTATATACACAAAATGAATTTCCTGACGATGAAAACTCACTCGGATATCCTGTTGATGTTTATCAAGAATCTATTAATAAAACATTTAGAGAATATTTGGTTAATTTTGAATTCTTTACAAGAACATTAGAAAATTATGGTTTTGTTCCTATCACTACCCAAGAAGCTAATGCTATGGGATTCCCTCAAGCTATTGGTTCATTTGAAGATTTATTTGATAATATGATGGATGATATACATAATAATAAATTAAAAAAATTTAATATTGGAAAAGCTGCTAATCTTAGTGCTAATGAAAAAATAATTTCCTTTCTTAACAACTATTTTATTTACAAAAAAGTTAGAAATCCTAATGCTAAAGAAATTACAGATAATATACTAAATATTACTGAACAAGAACAGGAACTAAGCAAAAATCAAAATGATGAACTACAAAAAACTCAAGATAAACCTAAAACAAGACAAGTTAAAAAATATAAGAAAAAATTAAAACTACCAAAATAATATAAATACTAACCTCCTTTAATATATAATATAATATGATATATTATGTGTTACCACAAATTGAGTACCATCTTAAAAATAAAAATTTAAAAATTACATTTAATAAAAATAATGAAAATACTACAAATAACTATAGTTTAAAGAAATATTTATCAAAAATAAAAAGTTTAATTGATAAACATATCAAAGATTGGGATAATGTCAAAAAATATACAAATACCTATGAATTTATTCATACTAATGTTCCTAATCAAAAATTATCTGTTAGTCAAATTAAACCTATTAGTAGAGCTTTTTTTAAATTAATTGAAATTTACAACACTCATAATATTTTTACAAATAATAATCCTATCAAAACTTTTCATTTGGCTGAAGGACCTGGAGGATTTATTGAAGCTACTGCATATTTAAGAAATAATAAAAATGACATTTATTATGGAATGACCCTTATTGATAATAGTATTAATATACCTAATTGGAGCAAGGCTGATAATATGATTAAAAAATACAAAAATATTAAAATTGAATATGGTCAAGATGAAAAAGGCGATTTATATAATCATAAAAATTTAATACACTGTAAAAATCTTTATAAAAATTCTATGAATGTTATTACTGCCGATGGAGGTTTTGATTTTTCTAATGATTATAATAATCAAGAAAAAACTGCATTTAGACTTATATTTACACAGGTTGCTTATGCTATTACTATGCAAGCTAATGATGGAACATTTATACTAAAAATATTTGATATGTTTGAAAAATCCACTTTAGAAATAATATATTTATTAAGTTGCTTTTATAATAAAATTATTATATGTAAGCCCAATACAAGCCGTTCTGCTAATTCTGAAAAATATATTGTTTGTAAATATTTTAAATATAGCAAAACAGATGAAATTTCTGAAAAATTTATTAATGTTCTCAAAATTTTTGAAACATTAGATTTTAATACCTATAGTATTTTTTCTATTTTAAATATACCTATACAATCCTACTACAAAACACAATTATTAGAAATAAATGCATGTCTAAGTCATATTCAAATTGAAAATATACTTAATACTATTAAAATTATTACTCATAAAGATAAAAAATATGATAAAATTCAACATTTAAAAAGCAATAATATGCAAAAATGTATGAATTGGTGTATTAATAATAATATACCATACAACAAATATTTTCAACAAAATAATATTTTTTTAGGTGAAAGACTCAAAAATATAAATAAATTCTAATTATATATATGCCCTATCATACTGATTTAATGTATGCGTATAATTTAACTAATAAAGTTATAAAAACTTTAGAGAGATTAGAAAAAAAACACAATCCTTATAGAAATAAAACTGTTAAAAGAGGAGGGAGAAAAAGAAAAAATAAAACCAGGAAAAATTAAAATATAAATATAAATTATAATGGTAAAATACAAGAAAAGACGCTCACGTTGTGCAGGCAAAACCCGTAAAGCTTGCAATGCTAAAAAACATAAAAGAAGATGCAGAATGACCAAAAGAGGTAAAAAGAAGAGCCACTGCCGTTCTCGCAGAAATCGCACCAGACGCATGCGTAAAAGAGCTTCCACACTTCTTTCACCCGGTCACCGACGCACTCGCTAATTTATAAAATATATTATTTATTACGATAATATATTTTAAATACTTACTATTTTTGACAATTAATATGTCTCTCATAGAGATTCTATATAATATCGTTGTAACTCTATGATCTTTTTATTTTCTCTCTTATTTTTCAACTCCCTTAAAAATTATTTGGAGAGAAATTTCACTTTCTCTTTCTCTATAAAAATATAAAATTAAAGCATTATGCTCTAAAAAAATAAAATCACAAAAAGTGAATACCTACAAGATTTTTATCCAGTAACAATTTTTTGAACAAACTATTTTGCGAAAATGAAAAATGGACATTTTTAAAATGTCCA
>CEPW01039209.1_pt1 | contig 12637 bp, 6 predicted proteins | sample 356211 | NCBI WGS metagenome assembly CEPW01 (sample SAMEA2620021, study PRJEB7988) | marine metagenome | biome: marine biome (ENVO:00000447); feature: deep chlorophyll maximum layer (ENVO:xxxxxxxx); material: "saline water (ENVO:00002010), including plankton (ENVO:xxxxxxxx)" | depth 25 m
CCACCGTGGACGTGGACGAGAGAGGGTTGGCGCGAGCGTTGAGGGAACAAGGGTTGGTGCTCCGCGAACGCGTCGATCAAGGTTCGTTCGCGGTGGTGTACAGAGCGGTGAGCGACGGTTTGAAGGGATACGGGGCGACGTCTTGGCAAGGCGAGGAGGGAACGGTGCACGCGGTGAAGATTTTGAGCGCTACGGCGTCGACGGTGAGTTCGCGTCGTGATTTTAAGCGTGAGGCGACGATTCTCACTCGGGTCGATCACCCGGGCATTGTTAAAGTGCAGTACTACGGGGAGACGCCGCAGCCCTTCATGGTGACGGAGTTCTGCACGAGCGGGAATCTGTGGAACGCCATGCGCGCGGAAGAAATCAGAGCGAAGAATTTTCTGGGCGATGAAGCGACGATGGACATTCCGGATAACATGCCGCTGTTGGATTTACCCACGCTGGTGAAGGACGTCACGGATGCGCTCATTTATTTACACCGCGCCGGGTTCGCGCATCGAGATCTCAAGACGCCCAACATCCTGCTCACATGGTCCGAAGATCTCAACCGTATTCAGGCCAAGTTGTGCGACTTTGGAAGCGCGGCGCCCGTGAACAAAATGCCCCGACGTCCGAAGCGCGGTACGCTCGAAAAGGTTCTTGGATTGGGCAAAGGCTGGCAACCGGTGGGAACCATGCTTTGGATGGCGCCGGAGATGCTTCGTCCGCCCATGGAGGGCGAAGAGCTGGCCGGTTTCAGTGGAGATAAGTCGGACGTGTACGCCTTGGGCGTCGTCTTGTGGGAGTGCACGGCGTGGAAAGTGCCTTGGACTTTTGAAGGAACGCCCAATCGTGCTCGCGTCATCGAAGAGATCGTCGAAAAGAGCTCCCGCTTGACTCCTCGGGACAAGTCTTCTCGCACGGTCACCGCCCTCCTCGACGCCATGTTTAGAACGTCCCCGGCGGAACGACCGAGCGCAAACGATGTCGCCACCTCACTCAACAGTTGTCGGCGAAATTGGGACACCGAAGGTAAGTTTGAGTACGTGTGCTCTGTGGCGGCGACGCGCGCTCGCGAGGTGGCTGATTTATTAGAGAGCACCTCGGTGGAGAAGGAAACGCAAAACGTTATAGAACAGGAAGCGCTCGCGGCAGCGGGCGAGAAACCAGATTCGAGAGCCGAAGATGAAGTCGAGCAAAGCGAAACCGTCGAGCCCGAGTCGCGTACTCCGACCGCTTCTCAAGACGATACTCCGGAGCTCACGCGCACCGAGGACGCGAAAATCAGACTCACGGATATCGATCCTGAGATGTGGCTCGGTGAACCGGGGACGATGGACACGGATTTGATTTGCTCGAATCTCGTTAACATGATCTTCCCGCACGTACTGGACGCTCACTTCACGCCCGAGATGGCGGAGGAAATGGCTGCCGACATAGAAACGTTACAAGAGCTCACGGAGAAGTTCAATAATCTGAAGCGTCGTTCAAGAACTGATCCGTTTGCCGCGCTCTCCGCCGATTCCAAGGGACGCGAAGTTAAGAGAATGACTAAGAAAATAGAGCGCATCGAGGTCCAAGCGCAAATCAAGGCCTGGGACCAAACTAGAACCGTGTTGCGCGAGCAGCTTAAGAAAGCGGATGAAGAATACAGCGCGTGGAGGAAGACTCTTCGTCGTCTGTAGGATATTTAATGGCATAAATTACATAAAGTAAGATTGTTAATCTTCTTGTCATCCTGTAGCTGTGAAAGTGAGCTTGCTTGGTGGAAGAGGTGGAAGAGGTGCTTGATGGAGCCGCTAGTGTACATGTGTGTGTGATGTGTTGTGTGTTCTACTGTTGAGATTGTCGCGGCGCAGTGTGACCGAGCGTGTGGCAACTCGTTTTGTTACCATCCGTATCGAATACCAGCGGCAAATATTCCTCATTCTCGCATGGAAACCTACTGTTCTTGAAGTGATCAACCATCGCCTCCTTGCCCTGCACGCGGGCGTAGGTGACTTCGCACACCTTGCGTGAGTTGAACTCTTTCCAGCGTTGCTTGTGGAACTCCTTGTAAAATACCGCCGTTTGCTTCGTACACTTGAAGTTGACGAACGCGTAGCCAAGGTTGCATTTATTCTTGAAATCGATCGGTAGATAGAAAAAGTCATACTGACCAGCGTACGAACGATTGAGTAGATCCAACATCATCGCTTGATTGTACTTGTTGGGAATATTACGAATCATGAGCGTTGTTCTTCCGCGCGCACTCTCTGTGGCGCCCTTGTCGTTCGCTTCTTCCATGTTGAATACGTACTCATTTTGGTTCACCTTCGAGCTTCCATCGACTGTGCTGTTTTGGCTCGATCGCGAGCGCGCCATGCTTTCGCTCGTGCGCGGAGACCGAGTGTACTCCCCGCTCGATCGAGGCGAGCGATGGCTGCTGCTCCCGGAGCCAACGTCCATCATGGCGTAGCCGTACTGTTCGTTCGGCCATCCGTGATACGCGTACCCTTGCGCGGCGTCGACTTGTATGGTGGGCACACCACCGCCGTACGGCCAGTACATATTCGGCATCATCGGCGCTCCGACGTATTGCGATATCGAAGTCGGCGAATGCAGTTGGTGGTACGATTGCTGCTGTTGCGGCTGCGAGTGGCCCCACGACAAGTCCACGTGCAATGGTGCGTTACGAAACCCATTTCTCTGTAACTCCATCACCGCCAACTCCGCGTGTCGTACATCGTAATACTCTATGAACCTATGCTCTTCGTGACCCTTGGGGACCATCATCCTCTTCAACTCACCGTACTCTTCTAGTATTTTCCTAAGCTCAGCCTCACGCTCGGCGTCTTCATCTATGCCGACGTCGTACGCCAAGAACCGTCCTTGATTCTCCATCCCAGCGATCCATTCGCACGTCGACGAATACGCCACCATGTGGAATACGTGCGTCGACTGTTGCAACGTGCGCTTGGCTTGCTCGGCGCACCTGATGTCGTAATACGCCACGAACACCGCGTTCATGGATCGTCGCATCTCGCTCGATAACGCTCGAATATCACCGAATTGCGATGCAATCTTCCATAACATCTGATCCGTGATCGTCTGATCCGCCAAGACGAGATAAATCGTGCGGGACGGATCGTCGTTGGTCCACACCACCGGCATCTGCATCTGCATCTGCATCTGCATCGACGTCTCCACGTGCATCGGACCGTGCGACTGCTGTTGCGCCACGCCCATCAAGAACGGATGAGACATCCGCGTCGAGTTCGACTCCGTCACGATCGACGGCGGCACCGGCACCGGCATCGGCGGCGGCGGCGGCGGCGGCGGCGGCGCCGCCGGTTGTCTCCGCCGCGTCTCCGCCGTCTCCGTCCCTTCGTCGTCGCCTCTCTCGTTCGCGCGCGTTCCTCGTCCGATCGCCCCCTGCTCGATCTCCTCCCTTTCCTCTCCGTACGACATCGACGCCGATCTCGATCTCGTTCGCTCGCTCATCGTCGCAGTCTCGCGCGACGCGCCCTCTCGCTCGGCAGCCTCTCGAGGGTGAGGCGGCGCTCGTCGCTCGCCGATGTCCTCGCCCGCGCAATTCCCATCGTCGCGCGTCTCCTCCGTCGCGCGCGACGTCGCCGACACGCGAACGTGTCGCTCAAAAAAGTTTTCGAGCGCATCCACCGACCTCGGCGCGCGACCGAGCGTCGCCTCGACCTCGGCGCGCGCCGAGACGTCGCCAACGGGATTCTCCTCGCGCGCGCGCGCCGCGTCATCGCGTCGCGCCCCATTCGCGTGATTCCCGGCGTGTTTCGCGCGCGCGACCGCGGACGCGCGCGCGTCGTCGTCGTCAACGATACGAATCGTTCCCTCCATCGCGCCCGCGTCGTCTCGCGTCTTCTCCGCGTCCGCGTCCATCATCGCGCGCGCGCCGATGCGCGCTCGACGCGTTCTTCCCGCTCGAGGCGGTTGGGCGATGGATGGATGATGCCCTCGTACCGCTCGCGACCGATCTCTCTCGACGCGCCGCGCGCGAGGAAGACGCACACACAAAAAAACAACCAACCAACCAACGAACGAACGAACGAACGCGCTCGACGCTCGCGTCGCAGAGTAAAACACCGTCGAGCGATCGGTCGATCGGCGCCCCGTCAGCACGATCCTCCGCGCGGGTGGTTCGCTTTTTCGGGATATTTATGGTCGCCCCGCGCGTCGTACTCGAGGTGGTTTGAACGCGATGGTATGGTAATCTCTCTCCGGGTGATAAAAAAAAAGTGAACCCGGCGTGGTGGGCGGTCGGTCTCGTAATGGAGCGGTCGCGCGGGCCGTGTGTGTATTCGGACGTGTGAGTTTATCTTTATATACCCGGACTAGTGGCTCGTAGTGTAACCCTATTTATGCAGAGTATGTACTTGCGCAGTATATGTCCGTTGGCGATCGATCGATCTGACGGATGACGCGCGACGTCGACCGCGAACGCGCGAGACGAGGGGCGACGACGACAGATCGCGACGACGGCGACGACGCGAGATGGTGAAGATTGAAGAGGAGAGCGCGGCGGCGAACGGTGGCGCGGAGACGTCGCGAGGGAACGAGGAAAGAAACGGGAAGATGGCGGCTACCAAGGCGGGGACGTCGCCAGCCGCGACGACGGCGACGACGACGGCGAAGGCGACGGTCGATGGGGCGAACGGACCGAAACCGACGCCGCCCACGCTCTCGCCGAAGATGTTCATCTCTCCGGTGTTGCTCATGGGAGGGAAGAGGCTCGGGATCGATTACAAGGACCCGGCGCACGTCGTGAAGATTCGAATGTGCTTCGTCGTCGCCATGACGACGTTGGCGCTCGCGTTCGCGTTTTTGTGGGTGCGCCTCGTCGGTAAGAAGAAAAAGTTGGAGGAAGATACGTGTGAGGTGAAGGTGAAGGATGCTAAGACTGGGGAGTCGAAGACGGAGAAGATTTCGTTGTACGAACACGACGTGCGAGAGTTCAGAAAGGTGTTGACGAGCAACATCATGGGAGGCATCATGGTGACCGTGCTGCACTTTTCGTTCAAGGTGGTCCCGCCGTTGTTGTTGCAATCCATCATGATGCCGTTGAATCTGTGGGATGGCAATTTAGTGCAAGTGCACGTGCTCGGTCGGGGCGAAAAGGACGACGCCAAGTTTAAGCGACCGTGGGAGGAGCCCGTACAAAAGAGCCCTTTCGCGGCGTTCGCCGAGGCCATGTCGCCGGATGCGAAGGGCAAGCCCGGCCAACGAAAGGTGATCGACGCCCAGCGCCCGAAGAAGGACCCGAAAAAGAATCCCAAGCACAAGAAGTAGTCGGAGGGTCGCGCTCGAACATTCGTTGAAATCATGTTACAAAGTCTACCTACGCACGTTGCCGCGACTAAAATTGTTTTCCTCATCGTCCTCGATCGCATCGACTTCTCTGTTTCGTTTGTTGCCCACGGCGTCGCGCCAGCCCGTTCCGAGCTCTTCGTCGAGTTTTCGCGTGAGACGCGCCTCCACGCTCCGCGCGCTCGCGTCCATGTCGTCGGCGAATCCCGAACTCGTCGACGGAAGGTCGATGAAAGGCGCAAGCGACAGCATCGAAGCCTCGACTAAGCACACGGCCATGACAGCGTCGAGACGCGTGGCGACACTGCGGTACATGAGACGCGCGTGCGCTTGCGTGAGACGAATGAGCGATTCGAGCATCCGAATTGTAGTCCTCGCAGCGCTTCGCCCTTCCAAGCGCCTTTGCGCCTGGTAGTACGCCGTCAACAAACGTTCAGCATCCGTGGTCAGCTCGGGATGAATCGTGCTCTTGACGTGAGCGATGTACCGTCGTATTCGCTCGAACGGCCACAAGGCAACGCTTTCGTCTTGCAGATGACGTTGCGAGTCCGTCCTCCGCGACGACTCGCGTTCGACAGGTGCCGGCGTCGACACGTCGGGGTTCGCTCCCCATTTTTCGAGAGCTCGACCCCATCTCGCACCGTCCGAGAGCTGCGAACTGCCCAGTCCCACGTCCAATGACGACGCCGACGTTCTTCGGCGATCGATGGAGCTCTGCGTGCCCGCGGACACATCATCCTCTATCGCTCCTAATCGAGCGTGCGTTTCTAAAACGTGCGCGCTCACGGCTCGATCCCAGGAAGGTTTTCGGTCGTCCCTCAGCACAATCAGACAATCGAATCGGCTGAGTAGTGGTGGTGCCAAGCCGGTGTTCACTGCGAGACTCGATCCCATATCAAACTGCCCACCTTTTGGATTGGTCGCCCCGATCACCGTCGTTCGAGTGCGAAGCGTCGTCACCATGCCCGCCTTCGCGACGCTCAACGTTTGCTGTTCCATGGCTTCGTGAATAGTCGCGCGCTCCGCCTCTCGAATGGCGTCGAACTCATCTATGCAACACACACCACCATCGGCTAAGACTAACGCGCCCGCTTCGAGAGCCCACTCGCCGGACTCTTTCGTCGCAGCGACGGTGAGACCCGCGGCGCTCGAACCCATACCGGTTGTCAAAATTGCCCGAGGCGCGACCGCGGCCGCGTACTTGAGCAACTGCGACTTCCCCATGCCAGGATCTCCGACTAAAAGAATGTGCGATTCGCCGCGCACGCGACCGCCGCTCGCGTTTCGCCGAGGAACTCCACCGATGAGAGCCAACATGAGCGCGAGTTTCGGCGTCGCCATGCCGAAGATTTGCGGGCACATCGCGCGTAAAATCATATCGCGTCCGTAGAAGGGCCTCAATGCGTGTTCTCGCCAATAAGAATCGAAAAAGACTGCATCTTCGTCATTGATGACGCGCTCCACTTTCTTTTGCTCTTGTACGACTTGCAGACTGACGCAGTGACCAACGAGCTCCACTTGGCATCTTTGTTCTCTGGCGCACTTATGCCACCGCCGGCGCACGATGATGGCCATTTTGACGTCATCGCCTGCTTGAACTTTGTCGACTAAATCATCCTCTAGAACCACGAGCATCGCCCGCGCCGCCGCGCGCGTACTTCCACCGGACAGACCGCCGACGGGTTCTTGCACTCGAATCTCCTGGTAATCTCGCACCATTCGCCTCGCCGCCGGCACCTCTCGAAACGACTTCCCTTTGCACGGTTTGGTCCGTGGACACGCCGGCGGCGGTTCACCACCACTCCCCTCCTCCACGTTCACCGGTATCAAAAATTGATGTCCACACTTGGCACACTCGAACACGTGCTCCGCCTCCAACGATTTCGGCGATCCGACGCGCACCGCCACGCCTTCCAAACACCACATTCGATTCACGTGCGCCGTCCGCACGTTTCCAATCCCCAGTGCGAGCTCGGGATACGTCTCACACAATCTGTGCGCGTCCAGTCGCGCTCGAACGATCTCTTTCACCGACATTCTCTTCGCCTCCGCCGCCGCGTCCTCGTCGCCCGTCGCCGCTTTTTCCTGCGTCGCTCGGAACAGCGTCCCTTGCGCCGAGCGCAGCGCCTCGTCCATCGCCGGCACGAGCGCCAGCGGTCGATGCAACATCGCATTTCCCAGCACGGGTATGGCGGTGATGAGTTTGAGGGCGTCGACGTGCACGGCGTACGGCGCGCGCGGATCAGATGCGAGGAGCATCTTTCGCAGGTCGTCGCGATGCGTCGCGCACACGTAGCGTTCGAACTGTTGCGTGATGCTCAGAGGCGCCGACGTCGACGTCATGTTGCGCGCGTCCTCTTCTCGTGCGCGAGCTCGGCCGTCGCGGCGCCGCGCGCCGCGACCGAGTGTGCGGTGCGAGTGCGACGCGCAGCTGTTTCGTTTTCAAAGTCGACGCGCGTGGAAAAATGAATCTGGAATCGAATTAAAAAGAATAACTCGCACCTGTCGACTAGGGCTTGATCGTGCGAGGTAGTTTACATGTGTACACGTGTACATCGATCGTTTGACAGACTCACGCGAAGCCGAATCCACTGCTGCCGGTGCGCACGGCGTGGAGCAAACGCTGCGAGCACTGCTCGGCGCTCGTGTACTTCGGTATACGTAGCGTCAAAAAGCACGTCTGAGCCATGGGAAGATGGTCGGTCGAGAGCTTTTCGTCGAAGCGAATCTTAAAGTTCAACCCATCGAATCCGCTGTGCGGTAAGTGCGTGTACGCGGCCCAAAAGTGGAGGAGCAGCGCTTGGTCGGTGGAGGCAAAGCTAGTGACGGCTTCCCAAAACCACTCGACTCTTCGCTCCTCATCCGTAGTGGACACGCGAGGCTCGTATATCGTCGCCTTTTTCCAAGCTTCGACGGATATTCTCGGGAGCCCGCACACCAAACGTTCGAGATCGACGGGTGACAGTGATGAGAGTAGCTCGGCGGGGATGACGTCGCACAGTCCCTTTCGGGCAGCTTGCGCGACGGCGTCGATGCTCTCGCCTTGCACCAATTCCATCGAGTTCCAGGCGTACGACTGAACGAATTGCTTACGATTGTGATCGTTGACGAGTATGTTTCGCCCGTCGGGTATCAATTCGAATTCTGACATCTGTCCATTCACCAAGTTCACCGTTCGCGTAAAAGTCAAGCCAGACACTTCGACCCACTTGTTCGACTCGTGAGAAATTGGATGTTCATACAGAGACATCAACGTTCGACCGAAATCCTCATCCACGGCGGAGAGCTGCGTGACGGAGCCCTTTCGACCGAGTAAAGCGCTCCAGATCCACGGCGCCACAGGGAGGACGACGTTGACGTTGCTCGAGATGATGAGACCGATGACTTTGCCGAAAAACATGGCGGCGTGAAGTGGAGCGTCAGGACGAAGCGTCAGGAATGATGAAGTGCTCGGATTGTCGGACACGATACTGCACAGCACCGACTCTTCAGGTTTCGACGGCGGGCCTCTCGCGAGGGTATCGATGAGAATCTGCATCGCCTCGCGATTGACGCCGTCGCCGAGTCCGTCCTCGCCTTCGAAGGAGGCGTTCAGGGAACGACCCACGAGGGCGCGTCGACACAGCGAATTGATGGCTCTCCACGCCGATGGACACGGTGATGTGCGGTCGAGCACCAGTGTGATGGACGAAGTGTTTTGAAACTCTTGCGCGTGACGCTTCAAGTCTTTCCGCAGACGTGATATTTTGAATGAATGAGGGAACACGTCCGACGAAGCTCCGATCAAATCGAGAGAGCTCCCGAAATAGAACATGTTCGGAGTCACGGCTTGTAACATTGAAAATGTTTTGTGCCACTTCGGATCTGTCAAGAGCGCGTTGACGGCGTTCGCGGTCGTCGAGCCCGCGGGACGAAGCTCGGCGAACGTGTGCAACAAAAGCTGCGTCATGTCCACAATCTGTTGCGCTGGGCTGTATACGGGAAATTCGCCCTGCATGTCACTCAACCAGCGCGAATTACCTAAAAGTGAGAGCCCTCCGCGAATGCCTTTGTGTCCGCCGTCCAACGCCCATCCGATCATGGCCAAGGGAGAACCGATCCGCGCCAGAGCGCTGATGCAATCCTGAAGTGAGGCGACCACCGGGTCGAGATCGACAACGTCTTCGCCGGTTCGTCGAGACTTACGCGTTATTATTCCCTTCGCTTCCACCGCGTCGTCGTCCGTCGGAACTCGTACGCTCGAACGAGATTTGACTCGAACGCCGGAAACTTGAGAAAATGCCGCGGTCAAACCGAGAAGGACCCCGAGACGAACACCCTTGCGGACGTTTGCACGGTCGTGGAACGAAGTGCCCGTCACAACGGGATCGTTGTTGCTACTCGTGGTCGGGTCATCCATGTATTCATCGCACGCGCGCGATGCGTTCTCGACCGTCTTGCGAACTTGTTTCGCCCAAACAGCAGCCTCGACCAAACTCTGCTTCAATTTCCCCGGTATCGTTGACTGTGCGAGATGAACGGCTTCACACCAGCGCGAATCTCTCAGAGAAGCGTCTGAAATCACGCGTGCAAAGAGGAAACACATGCCGCTCACCGAGTCAACCACAGTCACGGGAACCTCAGCGTCAGCTAAATCGTGACAAAGCTGTGGCGCGACGTGGGCAAACAACTTACCCCACGAACTCTGCGCGGGTCCGCGTTCCATGGTAAAGCCCGTGAGAATCGCCTTGGCGGCGACGTCGCTCATTTCGTGGCGGCCGGGATTGCCGTTGTTCGGGAAAGTGGCTGAGATACCGTTCGATCCGGTGCTCCAACATATGAGAACATCAGCGAGATGTGCGAGCGTTTTCCACCAACTGGCCACTCTCAACTTCGGAGGCCCGCCAGCTTTGAGATACGCTTCAAACACCATGCGAAGGACGACGGTCACGGCGGTGCAAAACATGGACGCCGGAGCGACGTTGACCGTAAACTCACCGTTTGTTTCACTCAACAAACCGTTCATGATGCATATCTGCATCGGCATACAATGAACCGTCAGCGAACGACCGAGAACGGCGCACCAGCGACCATCCTTTGCGGATTGTACAGCGAGACGTTCGCAGAGAAGAGTCGGTTTACCGAGACCCAATTGCGCCACCTCTTCAGAGTTAGAGTGACCGAGCAGTTCCCACCGAGCGATGTGCTCGAACAACTTAATCGTGTTCGGAGATTTGGTTTTACTCTTTCCAGTGTCAAGCAGAGGGGCAGAGACTGATCGAAGCCGAGTCGACAGCTCCGTGACGAGTCGCGTGATACCGGTCGCTTCGCGCATTCGTGCCTGGCTAATCGGTTGATGCGCCGGCACGCGGACTGGCTGACCGCGTTCATTGAACGTCAATCGTGCGTGCACTCGCGTGCTCATCGCGAGCCGAGAAGCGTGCATTCGTGCTTCTGATGCCGCTTCGGTCGAATGGCCATCGTCTTGATTTTCTGGCGGAGGTCGCATCCAGTCTTCTGTTTGTCCTTGATTAACCCAGTCCATGAAATGACGATCGCTCGCTGGCACTTCACCGCGTCCTTCGTGATTCACATGACGGTGTCCTTCACTCTGAGAAGTCGTGTTATTGTTGACTCCATGAAGCTCCTGAAGATCAACGACGTGCCCCGACGACTGCGCCGGAGGCGCCGCTCCGCTAATCCCTCGAGGCAAAAATCGCAAAGCTCTCTGAGTAAAATTGGTGCCCGCCCCGTGTGAGCTAGGTTCGACCTCCGACACACTATCGCCTTGCTGACGCTGAAGTTCTTCACGATCACGCTGGTCAACAAGACGCGCGACAGCGTCGTTCAAAGGAATCGCGTTTTCAACACCTTGTTGAGACGCGTGCGAAGCAGGATGCGCATCACCGTCGCTCGGTCGTGCATCACTGATCTCGTCACGATGCTCGTCACCAAAGGGAGTCATTGCGGCTTGTGGCGTGCTCGTTCCGCTCACTGATCGCCAGATTTCCGACCAAGACTTGGGAACATTCGTCGGTTCTTGATCGCGAGACTCCGCCGTCGTGTGCGTCGGCGGTCCGTGATAGCTCTCGTGAAGTTCGGTGAGCGCATACGGTGTCAATTGAATGATTTGCGTCGGATCGTAAGATTCAAATTCCGTCTGTTCACCAGAATCAGAGGGATTATCCACGCCTTCCAAGATTTCATCCAAGTGCGTGCTCAAGCCTTTGATGGTTCCGCAGTTGACTCTCCAAGCTCTTCGCAACCTGCCGAGTTCTACGAGAAATCGTCCAGCACGTCGCGGGTCGTACAGATTACCTTCATTCGTTGAAGTGCCTATCACCTTGAAAATGAGAAACATGCATCGGTTGAGCTGTTGAGACGCAACGGATCCCGCTTCAATCGCTCCAATCGCCTCGCCTCGCAACAGGGGCATCATCGTATTGAACGCGTTCTTCACGAAATCCATGTAAAGGTACGCCAAATCCAAAACACATGGGCCTTGATCGCGATTTTGCATCACCTGAAATGGATCCACTTCGAGCACGCGCTTAGCCTGCGCTGCCGCACGCTCTTGCAGCTTGAACAACGCCGCCTTGGTGGCCGTCACGCTGTCGCCTCTGCCCAACTTCATCTTCTCGCTGTGACTCACGATCCTCGCCATTTTCGACAGCGATACGCTCAACTGTTCCGCTGGTTCTGCCAAGTCTTGTAACTGTTTCTGCACAACATTCACGAGGTCGGCGCGCGTCCCCGCGTTCGGAAGTCCGAGCGCCGACGCGAGAGACTTGAGTTCCCACTCCGACGCATGCTCTCTCCAGTTCCACGCCTCACTCGAAGGCTGCACGCCCGGCGATCCGATGCCAGCAGACGTCGGCGTGTGCAACGGCGTTTCCAGCGACTTGCCCACGGCCAAAGGCGACGCTCCCGGTGACTGTCCGTATCGCGCGAGGATTGCGTTCAACAAGTTATCCCTCGTCTCCGGCTTCAAATCGGCGATCGTCTGCGCGTTAAGTCACGTATACCGGTCAGTCGCGCGTTTTACGAAAGTTCACATCCACCATTCCCCGTTCACCGCGACGACACCGCCCTCGCCTCTCCCTTTCCGCGCGTTTCCCCTCATCCCTCGTCGGCCCCGCGCGTCGCCGCCGTCCCCGTCGCGTCGTCTGACATTCTCACGCACCCGCAACACATCCACCTCCGCCGCACCCCCCTCGTTCGCGCTCGACAACCGCCGACGACTCGTCCCCGGCGCCTCTTCATCCCCCTCGCGCCCCCTCGCGTCCGTCTCGCCCCGTTTTCGACCGCGCATGTCGTCGCCGCTCCTCCACCGCGAGATCGCCGTCTCGCGCGGTCG
>CEPW01180222.1_pt1 | contig 12622 bp, 14 predicted proteins | sample 356211 | NCBI WGS metagenome assembly CEPW01 (sample SAMEA2620021, study PRJEB7988) | marine metagenome | biome: marine biome (ENVO:00000447); feature: deep chlorophyll maximum layer (ENVO:xxxxxxxx); material: "saline water (ENVO:00002010), including plankton (ENVO:xxxxxxxx)" | depth 25 m
GAGCCGATCTGGCGGATGGCCCGGCGCCGGGCGCGCGGTTTGCGTGATCGTCAGTTCGATCGTCTTTTGGCTAAGGGCACGCCTGGACGGGAGCGCTGGGACTGGGCGTGGCTTGGGTTGCAGCCCTTGGCTGAATGGTCGCCTCACGTGCGGCTTCCAAGAAGACGATGGATGGCCTCAGGGCTGTATCTGCAAACGCAGGATCTCAGCTCAGGTGGTTGTCTCGCCCAGCTACCGCGCCAGCGTGGGGCTGTTGCAGTTGCTCTGAGTGCTGCTGCTCCTGGGGGCTCAGAGCTGGTTGCTGAGCCGGCGGCCTTGCGCCATCCAGTGCGCACCAAGCAGCTGGGGGAGGGGCGTTGGCGGATCACGAATGGTTTGATCTCCACTGAAGTTGGGCCTGAAGGGCTCCTTCAGCTCTGGGGTGCAACAGCTCAGCAACAGCTGTCGGCTCCGTTGCAGTTGAGGCGCTACGGCGACCGTGGTGAGTTTTGGGATGCTTGGGATCTTGCTGGCAACTACCGCGAGCATCTCCTCGAATTCGATGGGCTCGCTTCAGCGGAGCTGATCGATCAAGGCCCTTTGCTGACGCATGTTCGCTGGCGTTTTCAGGTTGGTTGCAGTCCTGGTCGGCTGGACCTACGGATTGGTGCGGATTCCCCTTGGGTGGACCTCAGCGTGGGCGTGCACTGGTCTCAGCGCCATGAATTACTCCGTGTGGAGCTGCCTCTGGCCCAGTCAGCCTGCCGGTTGGCAGCCGATACCAGCGGCGGAGTGATTGAACGGCCCGCCCGTTGCCTCAACCCTCGGGAACAGGCCCGCTGGGAAGTGCCAGTGACCTCTTGGCTGGCATCACAAACCGCTGCTCCCGGTGGCGGCTTGGCGATTTTGCTCGATGGTCCGCAGGGTGTTGACGGAGGAGAGAGTCATCTCGGTGTCTCCTTGATGCGCGGTCCAACATGGCCTGACCCTGGTGCTGATCAGGGTTGGATACGTCAACGCTTGGCACTCATGCCACTTGACCGTGATTGGAGTTCGTCAGGTGTTCCCCAAGCAGCAATCGCTTTCCGTGAGCCGGGACATCTGCGCACCTTGAAGCTGGAGACGGACTGTGCACTGCTGCCTCCTCTGCCCAAGGAGTTAGTGCCGATCAACGTTCTCCCTCAAGAGGACGGCTTGACTCTGCGGCTCATCAATCCCGGTTCAGCACGATGTTCTTGGACGCCAGGTGGCAACTGGATGCTGTCGCGTGCGGCGGAGCCAGACGCACAAGCCACGGTCAGCATTGCGCCAGGAGAACTCGTTGAGCTGAGCCTTATTCAGTCCTCGTGATCGTCGAAAGGATCGTCGAGTGCTTTCGATGGCGGTCCGAAGGCTTGGTACACACCAAAGCCAGTCAGTCCCATCAACACAGTCAGGACTCCGATGGCCACGGATAGGGCGGGGGAGCTGGTTTCCATCACATCTCTCGACAAGAACGACCCCTCACCGGAGTCTCGCCCTACAGTATCCGCACTTCTAACCACCCGAGACCCAAGCGTCGCCATGGCTCAACGCACCCGTCTGGGAGACCTCCTCCGCCCTCTTAACTCCGAGTACGGCAAGGTCGTCCCCGGCTGGGGCACCACGCCTGTGATGGGTGTGTTTATGGCTCTCTTCCTTGTGTTCCTGCTGGTCATTCTTCAGCTGTACAACAAGTCGCTGATCCTCGAAGGCATCAACGTCAACTGGAACGGCCTCGGCTGAGCGATCATGAATATCTTCGGCGTCGGCCTCCCGGAAATGGCGGTGATCGGCGCCGTTGCTCTTCTTGTCTTCGGACCCAAGCGTCTTCCTGAGTTGGGACGCACGTTGGGCCAAACCCTCAAGGGCTTTCAGTCGGCCTCCAAAGAATTCGAGCGAGAAATCAACAAGGCGATGGCTGATCCTGAGCAGCCTGACTCTGACAACGAGAAGGATCCATTGCCTCCCGCACAGAGCTGATTCGTCCATGAGCGATTCGCTTCGTCTCGTGGTCGGATTGGGAAATCCTGGCTCTAAATACGAGGGAACCCGCCACAACGTCGGCTTCATGGCGCTTGACCGCCTGGCCCGCCAAGAGGGTTTTTCATTTCGTCAACAGTCGAAGCTGCATGGTCTTGCAGCGGAATCGGGGATCGGAGCCTCCAGGCTTCGTTTGCTGATGCCGCAGACCTATATGAACGACAGCGGTCGATCCATTCGTGCTGCCCTCGATTGGTTCGGCTTCGCCCCACATCAATTGCTGGTTCTTGTTGATGACATGGATCTTCCTCTGGGTCGTCTGCGCTTACGGGCTCAGGGCAGCGCTGGGGGGCATAACGGATTGAGGAGCGCGATTCAGCATCTCGGCACGCAAGAGTTTCCGCGTCTGAGGATTGGGATCGGCGCTCCAGCCGAAAACCCTGCCGAGAGACGTGCTCGAACCGTTTCCCATGTTCTGGGACCGTTTAGCAAGGCCGAACAGCCGTGTCTGAATGCTGTTCTGGACGAGGTCCTCGATGGTTTGGATCGGATCCAGCGTTTGGGTTTAGAGCGTGCTGGTAACCGTCTCAATGGCTTCCGCTATTCCGTGGATTGATGGCAGGTTTGCCCTCTACCACGGCCCATTTGAGGGTCCTCCGGCAATGTTTTCACAGCAAATGCTTGGAGGGTGAGGTTGCAGCGGGAGGATTTCAGTGGGAGTTTTCCTGGGCCTTCGATCGAGGTCAGCTGACGGTTGAGCCCTCCCTTGGCCGTGCGTTGATTGAAGATGCGCTGCTGCGGTTTCTCGTCCGGAGCGATTATCGACTTGAACCAGGTGGCGACTATGTGTTCACGGTTCGTGCGCGGTTCTGATCAGCGTCGTTCGCCGACCCAGCTGAAGGTTTGCTGCAGGTGCCTTTCGACGAGGACCAGCGCTGCCAGATCATCCAGTTCGCTTGGAGGGATCTGAAGACCGAGGGGAAGGAGTCGCCTCCAGCCGAGTGGGGGCCACAGGTCCCAGTAACGCTGTCTCGCCTGCAATGTGCTGTCCCGTTCATCAACCTCATGCATGGGGGCAAGGTTGGAGAGGTCTTGGAGCCAGCGGCGACTGGTTGTGCCATCGCCCAACACGATTCCGTCCAGCCCCGCCGTGTTGTGCCAGTTTTCAAGGACCGCGCGCACAGCCTCAGGTGGAACGATGCATCCTTCCCTGACAGTGCAGTGGTCAAGGTCGACGAGCACCAGGCCACATTTGCAGCGCCCTGGATCCAGTCCAGCCCAGAAGCTCATGGCTGGGTTTCCACCCTGACGATGACGGGATCTGCCGTATCGCTGCTGAGAGCGGCCTTGACGCGTAAGCGCACGCTGTCCACTTGTCGTTCAACCAAGGTTTGGCCCAGTTCGGACAGTGCTGCTCCATCAAATTGGAGACCTTCGCTCAGGCTGCCGCGTCGTTGGACTTCGGCGAAGGCTGATGCCAGCAGCAAATTGAGACGTGTTCTGACTTGATCGGGGCTGCGTTCGGAGGCGTTCAAGGTTGTACTGGACAGAACATCTCCAGCTGAGGTGATGGTGCGATTGGGTCGGACATCGGGAATCGCGTAGACGTTGGCTTCTCCACGCAGAACATTGGTGGCCGATCTCAGGGTGATGACCCAGGTGTCAGGGCGGCGGATCATCTCCTGCAGGCGTTGGACATCACTTCGTGGAACCAGCAAAATCTGTTTTTCAGGGGGTTCCCCGGGCAGGACGCGGCTGTAGGCGACGAGATTCGCTTGTTGAAGCAGCTGATCAATCACATCTTTTGCCTGATCCGGCTTCTCGAGACGCACCGTGACCCTGGCAAGCATCTGACCACTGCGAAGCACGACAGCACCTCGCCTTAGAGCAACCAGATTTCGCTCAAGTTCTTTGAGCTCCGCTTCGCCACTTTGGATCCGGTTGCGGACTTGGCGGAGCTCGGCTTCTGTGCTTTGGATGTCCGCATCGCGAGATGCGATCTCCTGGTTGAGACGTTCGCGTTCAACTTCCAGCCGCTGACGTTCTTGTTGCAGAGGCGCGAGCTCTTGCCGAAGAGTGATCGAGCGTTCCTGCGCTTCTTTTAGCTCCGCTTCAATCCGAAGCGTTTCGTCCCTAGCTTCCTCTCGTTCACGATTGGCGGTTTTGAGATCCCGGCGTCCATCGCGCAGTTTCTGCTGAAGTGCATCAAGTTCAAAAAGCCCAACCCTGAGCTGTTGACTGACCAGTAGGAGCAATCCCAGGGACACCGCACTAATCAGGCTCCCGGTGAGGACTGTGATGACCACAGCCGTTCTTCGCGGCCGCATGTTGAACAGACTGAGTCGCGCCTTGCCAACACGACTGCCGAGCCTGTCGCCCAGGGTGGACAACACACCACCCAGAACGAGCAACGCAACGATGAGAAGCCAACCACTCATGGTTCGACCCCTGAGTGAAACGGTTGGCTCTGATCAGCTGAATCGTTTAGCCAGGGCAATGGGGTCGAGAACCGTAATTTTCTTGCGGTCAATCTGCACCAACCCGGATTGGCGCAAGTCTCCCAGCAGCCGAGTGATTGTGACGCGAGTTGAGCCAATCGCTTCGGCGATGGACTGGTGTGACAGGCGCAGATCGATTGTGATGCCTTGGGTATCTGGAACGCCGAAATCTCGGCAGAGCACAAGAAGAAAGCTGACCAAACGGGACGACATGTCCCTATGAGTCAGGGTTTCAATCATCGTTTCCGTTTGCAGGATTCGACTGGACAATCCTTGGAGCAGCCGGAGTCCAACGCTGGTATCCGCTTCGATGGCTGCGCGGACGGAAGCCGCTGGAGCCGTGATCATCTCCACACGGGTGAAGGCAATAGCGTGATAGAAGCGATCTGATCGGTGGCCGGTCAGAAGAGAGAGAACCCCAAAGAGGCTGTTTTCACGCAGCAGAGCCACGGTGATTTCTTCGCCAGACTCGTAGACCCGTGAGAGCCGAACGGCACCGCGGCGGATCAGGTAGACCCGTTCTGCAGGATCCCCTGGGAAAAAGATGGTCTTGTTTCTCTCGACCATCTCGGTGCTCGCACCATCCAATTCCCGGATGACGTCCATCAGGCTTCGATGGCTGCTTTCGGCCTGAGCCGGAGGACTGCCTGGTCCGGACTGCTGGGCATAACGACTGAATCCGCTGGTGCTGATCATCGGCCGAGCTTGCATATCGAGAAATTACGGATCAGCCATCAACTGCCATGTAGCGGTGGTTACCCATTCGGCAGTGATCCGCTGGCCAAAGCGGTTTGTTGCGCGCTGAACAGCTGCTTGAGCCCCGGTTCAGCGATGTCCAGAAGGGTATTGAGTTGAGCGCGGCTGAATGGAGACCCTTCCGCTGTTCCCTGGAGTTCTAGAAAGCGGCCATCTCCGGCTTGCACCACGTTGAGGTCTACATCCGCGCAGCTGTCTTCGCTGTAGTCGAGGTCGAGCAGGGCTCGTCCGCCCAGTAATCCCACAGACACTGCCGCGACCTGATCACGAATGGGCTGTGTCTCCAGAACACCATCCGCCAGAAGGCTGTCGCAAGCTCTGCGCAGAGCAAGCCAGGCCCCGGTGATGGCAGCGGTCCGTGTACCGGCATCGGCTTGGATCACATCGCAGTCAATCAACAGGGTGCGTTCCCCGAGGGCTTTCATATCCAGCACTGCGCGAAGGCTGCGGCCGATCAGTCGCTGGATTTCTTGTGTTCGTCCAGAGAGTTTCAGAAGCTCACGACGTTGTCGTTGCGGAGTGGAGCCGGGAAGCAAGCGGTACTCAGCACTGAGCCAGCCCTTGCCTTCTCCTTTTCTCCAGCGCGGTACGCCCTCCTCGAGGCAGACGCTGCAGAGCACCGCTGTGCGGCCAGTGCGCACCACCAAAGAGCTGAGTGCGAACCCCATTGGATTCCATTCGACGGCAAATGGACGAAGCGCGTCATCGCTGCGTCCGTCCCGACGTCCTGTGTTTGGTTCCGTCATGGCGGCTGCTGGCGATCTTTTAAAAGCCTGGCAGGTAGTGCTGCACACCATGGATAGTGGCTTAGGAGTTGTAGAGATGGCGAACACCGCTACATTCAAGGTCTGCCGGGAGTGCCCCGAGCCGATCAACGCAGATGACCGCAAGCCTGACTCCCGCCCATCGCCCTCTGGACCCCCGCTCCAAGGACCATCGCGCTCTTGAGCGTGCAGGCTTGCTGCCTCTTCCAGTTGCGCCACCACCACCACATGTTCCGCTCCACCTGGTGGAGGCAGAAGGGCAGCTTCAGGTGCATACGGCGAGTTATCGCGGAAGTTTTTCGAGTGTTCTCAGTCAGGCGGTCCGCTCGGCTGGTCTCGGTAGTCGCGTTCTGATCGTTCAGTTCCTCAAAGGCGGTGTTGAGCAGGGCCCTGCGAAGCGCGTGCAAATCTGCGGAGGGCTGACCTGGCTGCGCCCCGATGTTCCAGCTTGTGTTGAGACGTCAGACCATCCGGGGGCTGCCGATGCCGTTGCTGATGTCTGGCAGTTCTGTCAGCAGTCTTTGCTGGAGGGCGATCTCGACCATCTGGTGCTCGATGAGGTCGGTCTCGCGATCGGTCTTGGCTACTTGAAGGAGCAAGATCTCATCGAGGCGTTGCAGCAGCGGCCGGGATCAATGGATGTGATTATCACTGGGCCGTCCATTCCGTCACGGGTGATGGAGATGGCCGACCAGGTCACCGAGTTGCGCCGAGGTTTCTGATGCTGAAAAACGATCGCTGGATCAGTGAGCAAGCTGCGGCGGGAATGTTGGCGCCCTTTCAAAAGGGTCTTGTTCGCCATCTCGAGCCGGAGCAAAAGCAGCGGCCCGTTCTGAGCTTTGGCTGTTCTTCCTACGGGTATGACCTCAGGCTGTCTCCTCAGGAATTTTTGATCTTTCGGCATGTGCCCGGAACGGTGATGAATCCCAAGCGGTTCAACCCTGCAAATCTGGAACCGACCCCTCTTCATGAGGATGAAGATGGGCGTTACTTCATTCTTCCGGCCCATTCCTATGGCCTCGGTGTCGCGTTGGAGAAACTCAGCGTTCCCTCCAACATCACGGTGGTTTGCCTCGGTAAAAGCACGTATGCCCGGCTCGGCATCATCGTGAATACGACACCTGCTGAAGCAGGATGGGAAGGCCATCTCACCCTCGAATTCAGCAATAGTTCAGGGGCTGATTGTCGGATTTATGCCGATGAAGGGATTTGTCAGTTGCTCTTCTTTGAGGGGGATCCTTGCGATACCACCTACAGAGATCGACAGGGCAAGTATCAACATCAACCCGAACGAGTGACCTTGGCGAAGGTTTAAGAGCTTCCTTGGGTTGAGCGGCTCATGGAGCCAGTCGAGCTCTGTGTAAACGACTTTTCTCATACCAGGCTGCGAACTCTGGAGTCCAAGACTGCAGGTGCGGCCACATCAGATCGCAGAGTTGGCGAATTTCGAGCTGTGCATCAAGCTTCGCCCTCAAGTCCATGAAGTGGAGGAACGCCCGCAAGCTGAAGCTGACGACGAAGTGCTGTCGATAGTCGAACGGCAGGATCCCTCTGGCGTGCTCTTCAGCGAATCCGGCTTGGAGCAGATCTCTGTAGCGTTCTGCGGCGAGTTTGCAGAGCTCCAAGTCGCGGTTTCGCAAGTCCTCGGTGTAGGAATACTTTTTCCCCTGGCGATCGCTGTATTTACCCACGGGCCTGAGGTAGAAGACCTCTTCAAGATTCAGGGCTCCATCAGCTGCCCTGCAGATGCGGTCGCCCGTGTAGCGCATCGATTGCACATCAAAGCTGACGCCAACGCGATGGGTCCTGGCTTGCTGCATCACGGAGTGGGGGAACCAGCCCACATTGAGCACGATCTGGGCATGCTCCATCGGTCCGTAATGACCCCGTTCGCCTGAAAGGAGGCGTTTAACGCAGATTTCACCTGCTTTGGTTTCATCCGGCCAATTGTCGCGATCTCCAGCGACAAAGCCCTCGCTGTAATCCTGATGCATGGCCGCATAAACGCATTGCTGCGGATTGGGAGTGGCGGCGATGAGATCGACCCGGAACCGATCCATGTCAGCTGGTCAGCGCAACATGTCGATCATGGCGCCTATCCGTGACTGCGTGGGCCGGCCATGACGTCGCGTGGTGTGTTCGCTTCATTCACGGCACTGATCATTCCGACGCCTGCGAGCTGTGGAAGGGGTGTACCAGTGATCAGTGCATTGCCTAAGGCGTTCAATTCGTCCGGTTGTCGAACTCCGATCGATCGACCTCTTGGCTGTCCATCGGCGGCAAAGAAATTCAGCTGAGGGATGCCGTTGACGTCGTACTCATCCACAAGGTCACCCCAGCGCGGATTGTCGACGTTGACCAACACGATGTCGAGCTTGTTTCCGGTGGATTGCTCGAGCGAGAGCATGGCTGGAGCCATTTCTCGACAGGCTTGGCACCAGTCCGCGTAGAACTCAACGATGGTCGGACGTCCATTCTGAAGAGCTTGATCCGGATCGAGAGAGCGTCTTGCCAGTTGTTCCATGGGAGAACGACTATCCACGCCGCCACGCAGCACGAGAAGAGCCGCCGCAAGTGCAACTGCCATGAGGAGCAGCACCACGCGTTGCGGCTTGCCGAGCAGCGGTTCAACGGGTTGGTCCGTCATCGTTCTCGACCGAGTCACTGCACTTTGCCAGGGCTGTCCCGGTCTTGTGGCTAGCGTTTTGCCATGGTCCTGATCCGACTGCTGAGCCTGCCGTTTCGGGCACCGTTGCTACTGGTGTTGTTTGGCGTCGCTTTGGTGCTTGGCAATCACTGGACGATCCAGCAGAGCCAGTTGGGATCTGGACAGGGCTTTGGCTATCAGTTGTTCTGGCCCGTTGAATTGCTGCAGGTTGTCTTGGTCGTGGTGTGTTGCACGGTGCCGGACCTGCTGATGCGTCGTGTCTCTCTACTCATGGCCTCAAGCCGAGTGATCACCTTGATCATCAGCTTGCTTTTGGTGGTGACCTGCGGCTTGGTGTTGATGCGGGCAAATTTGCTCGTGAATGTTCTGATCTTGTCCAGTGCTCTGCTCTTGGCACGGTTGGATCTCACCAGAATCGGCGTTGTCCCGCCTCCATGGGTCACCGTGCTGGGCCTAGGAAGTTGGTTGATGTTGGGCATTTGGCTTGGACACCGACTGCCCGGTCCCTTGCTGCTGACAATGACCTGATCGAAGTGGCTCGCGGTATCCGACCCAGTTCGCCAGCACTTTTTTGACGTAATAACGCGTTTCAGGGAAGGGAATCCGCTCTATCCACAGTTCCGGGTCTTCTGTTGCTTCCTCACTGAGCCAATCGGTCGTGTTCCCAGGCCCGGCGTTGTAACTGGCGATGGCGAGCACAGGGTCCTGATCCCAGAGTTCCAGCAGGTCATGCAGATAACGGGCGGCCAGTTGCGTATTGAGATCAGTGCGGCGTAGTTCAGTGATGCTTAGTGGACGCTCCGCCAGCTCTTCTGCCGTGGCTGGCATGAGTTGCATCAAGCCTTGGGCACCGGCAATCGAGGCCACTCCGGGGGCAAAGCGTGATTCCTGTTTTGCAATGGCGAGTAGAAGGTCCATCGGCACCCTTTCGGTATCAGCGGCCTGTTGAAAGGTTGTCGATAACGGCCTTGGGAACTGGCTTTGATGAAGCTCAGCAGCCTCGAGACACGTCGGCGTCAGCCAACGCAAGCTCAACCGCCAGAGTTGATCGAGTCCGATCCAGGTATCACCCCGGGCGATGCGCAGGCGCCCTTCGACCAGTTGCTGTCGACTGCTGAGGTCCGTGTTCTCTTTGAGATGACGGCTGCGCCAGGTGTCCCATGCTTCTGGGACCAAGCCAAGGCGCCACAAGGTGTTCACGAGGGGATCACTGTCGTCCAACGGTTGCCAACCGGGTAACGCGATCTCGTCATGTGCAGTGGTGTCCTGTTTCAGCCTGACTTGGGCTCGCCAGCGGTAATAACCGGGGGGGCGATGGCGGATGAGCCAGCTCCAGTGCTGCTCGGCGATGGCTGACTCGCCCAAGCGCTGATGGCTGTATCCCAGCCAGAAGCGGCGTCTCCCCTCCAATGGCCCAGGCAAGGTGGGTACGGGTAGTTGCTCCAGCAGGCTTTGAGCCAGGCTCCAGCGTTGCTCCAGCAGCGCTTGACGGGCGAGGTCCCATTGCAGCTGCCAGCTGGCTGGGTCATTTGGCCAGCGTTTTAAAACGCCTTTTGCACCCTCACCATCAGCGAGACGAACTTGTCCGGCGGCGACGGCAGCCGAGTTCGCTCTGAGGGATCTGGGCAGTGCCTCGAGCAGGATTGGATTGGGACTGAGGGGATCGCTCAGCAGTCGCGCGGCTTCCTTCGCGGTTTGGCTCGAGGGTTGGCGCTGGGCCAATGCAACCAGCAGAGTTTCTCCCTGGCGCTGTTGACGAGTCGTGCCATACAGCAAGGCTCGTCCAATGGCCAGACCTGTGGACATTTGGGGGCGTGCCTCGTTCAGGCATGCCAGTGCTGCATCAGCAGCACCCAGTCTTGCCAAGGCTTTGGCAAGGATTTGACGCTCGCTGGCTCTGGGATTGGCTGGGGAGTTGTCGGCACAGGCCTGGCGAATACGCGCTGCGGCCCCGGGCCAGCTCGGCCCCCAGCGCGCCAGATGCAAGGCCCCTAGATGGGGACCAATCTGGGGGTCAAGCTCGGTGGCGACTGCCAGTGCTGCTGGATGGGCAGGATCTTCCGCCAGCAGACGCAACCCAAGAGCGGGATCGTCGATGGACCGCGCTTGCATCGCTGCCGCTGCTGATGGGGAGCGAGGGAAGCGTTGGAGCAGCTCATCCCAAAGCTGAGCGGCTGGGTCAGCGTCGCCAAGACTTTGGGTCGCCTGAGCCGATAGCTCTAAAGCCACAGCTGCCAGGGGGGCATGCCCCCAGCCTTGGCCGCTCAGGAGGCGCCGTTGGCGACGGGGGTCGTGATCGGCCTGACTCACCATCAGCAGAGCCGCCTCCCGGCGTCGACTCGGATGAACCGACCAGCGGTACGTGTCCCAAAGCTCTTTGGCGCTGTTCTCTGGGGTGAGGGGGATCTGGCTCTTGGCGAGTTGAATCCGTCCAATGCCGATCGTCAGCAGGCTTGCAACGGTTGTTCCAAGGAGCAGCACAGCTCCATGCCTCGAGCCTGCTTGCACGGAACACCTGGCGACGAAAGCATTCTGTTGCTTCTGTGCAGGTTTGCCGGCTTTCGCTCTGTCGTGCGGCGAGTCACCTGTCCTCGCCTATGTCGGCAGTCATCAAGGCACCCGTAATCTGCAGTCCACGATTGAGTCCCATGGTTCAAGGCGCCGTCCATCGCTTCGTTGGCCAGTCCCTCGGATCCAGCACGCCTGGTTTTGGAACGGACGGTATTCGGGGTCATGTGGGTCAGGTGTTGACCCCGGCGCTCTGTCTCCAGTTGGGCTACTGGTGTGGTCGTGAGCTTCCAGATGCTGGGCCCATTTTGATCGGGATGGATTCCCGTCTCAGCGGCTCGATGGTGGCCTCGGCTCTGACGGCAGGGCTGACAGCGGCAGGTCGTGAGGTATGGAATCTCGGACTTTGTCCAACCCCGGCTGTTCCACTGCTGATTCGACAGTTCTCGGCGGCTGGTGGATTGATGGTCTCCGCGAGTCACAACCCCCCTGAGGACAACGGGATCAAGGTGTTCGGCTCCAATGGGGCCAAGTTGTCTGCGGAGAGCCAGTCACGCATCGAAGCCGGATTGCGTGATGACACCCACCAAGGCCCAGATCCTCAGGCCTTATTTGGTGCGTCTTACGAACGGAATGAGTTGTTGGCTGGTTACCGCGACTCCCTCCTTGGGTCAGTCGGGGACCGTCGTCTGGATGGTGTCCCGATTGTGCTCGATCTCTGCTGGGGGTCTGCAACGGCTTGTGGTGCCGAGGCATTCCGTTCCCTGGGTGCTGATCTCACGGTTCTGCATGGTGAACCGGATGGTTCGAAAATCAATGTCGCCTGCGGCTCCACGCAGCTGGCACCGCTGCGTCAAGCCGTTGTGGAGCGTGGTGCGGCCATGGGGTTTGCTTTTGACGGTGATGCGGATCGCATGTTGGCGGTCGATGGCCGCGGCCGAGTTCTCGATGGTGACCACACTCTTTTTCTGTGGGGCTCGGTGTTGCAGCAGCAACAAGCGTTGCCAGATCAGCGGCTTGTGGCCACGGTCATGTCCAACCTCGGATTCGAACGGGCTTGGCAGAACCGTGGTGGTGTTCTCGACCGCACCCCAGTCGGAGATCAGCACGTTCATGCGGCGATGGTGACCAGTGGTGCAGCGCTCGGGGGCGAGCAATCCGGTCACATCCTTGCTGCATCCCATGGACTTTGCGGTGACGGTGTGTTGACCGCCCTTCAGGTGGCCACGCTTTGCCATGACCAGGACATCAGCCTCAGCGATTGGCTTGATCGCAGTTTTCAGGCGTTCCCGCAAAAACTAGTGAATGTCACGGTGCCCGATCGTGAGCGTCGTAAGGGTTGGGCGCGCTGCGAGCCCTTGGCGGAAGCAGTTCGCAATGCTGAGGAAGCCATGGGTGATCGTGGCCGCGTTCTTGTCCGGGCGAGTGGCACCGAGCCGCTTTTGCGA
>CEPW01050980.1_pt1 | contig 12619 bp, 5 predicted proteins | sample 356211 | NCBI WGS metagenome assembly CEPW01 (sample SAMEA2620021, study PRJEB7988) | marine metagenome | biome: marine biome (ENVO:00000447); feature: deep chlorophyll maximum layer (ENVO:xxxxxxxx); material: "saline water (ENVO:00002010), including plankton (ENVO:xxxxxxxx)" | depth 25 m
AAAAAAAAAAAGCAGAAGTGTTCATTATTGCTTCGAATATAGTCACATAATTGTGAATTTTCCACAAGCAGTTTACGAGTAATCAGCGCGTCTATATTGCAGGTCAAACTGGTCAACTGCTATACTGCAATATCTGCATTTTCTTGCATCTTTGACAAGAAGAAGAAAAAAAGAACGCTCTCGAGAGAGTCTCCACTCTTTTTTTTTCTTCTTCTTCTTTTGGACGTTTTACATATAAAAAACAAAGAGAGGGAGAAGAAGAAGAAAGAGAGATATGATGATGCGTTGGTGTTGTTAGAAAGCTTTTTGCTTTTGAGTCGGAAAGAAGAATGAAAAATATGGCGGAGTCGTCGTCGTCGTCTGTGTCGTCCTCCTCCGCTTTTGGTGGGAGTGGTGGTGGTGGGGAAAAGACGACGACGTTGAGCAAACGACAATCTCTGACGTACATCGTCCTCTTCGTGTCGGGCTTCATGGCGATTGCGCTGTGCGATTGGGAAAACGCGACGACTTTGACGACGACGACGACGACGACGACGACGCTCTCAACCGCGGGGCGTTCGAACAACAACAACAACAACAACAACAACAACGATTTGGAAGACGACGAGACGGGTGCGCTGAGCGGACGCTTGGAGGAACTGCGAGAGGAGAAGAGGCTGCTCGAAAAAGAAATCGAAAGAGAAGATTATTGGAAGAAAGATGATGTACAAAATGTTGACGACGACGTTGGCGCGGACGAGGATGGGATGACGCCGGAAAAACGGAAGAAAGAATACGACGAGAACAACTTTCCAGAAGCGATCATCGAGAATATCGAACGAGATTTAGGACACGGTGCGAGAGCGCAACGAGGGCCAGAAGAACCAGCGGGAACCATGGAGTTGGCGAAATTGAGATGCTTGAACGCGCCGGAACCGTGGTCGCCGTTCGATGCCGGGAGGAAGAAAGATAACGACGGCAACGTGAGAGGGAAAAGAGAGAACGGGAGAACTTTAAGGAGGAGGAATGTGCTCGACGCGTTGGAAGACTATTTAGAAGAGGTAGATGACAAAGAAATAGAAGATAGCAGCACTAGAAGAAGCAGTAGCAGAAGGAAGCTCCTCGCGTATAGACTTCCGGCGGGGAAATATAAGCCTTTACAACCGAAGTGCGCGGCGAGCGAACGCGTGAAGAAAAGCATGCGTTCCGGCGAAGACGCCATAGTTGGGTGTTTGAAAACAAATAGGTGCTCCCATGCCATCGAGGACGTATTTGCAGCCATTCAAAACTTAGATGGCATCAAATCTTTAAAAAATTACGTCAATTGCATCATCGTCAACGGCCAAACGAAAAGGTGCGGCTCGATTACGGGGAACCCGGAAACGTTTCCGTACATCGGCACGAAACCGCCGCCGAAAGCGAAGAAAGAAACAATAAGAACCTATAAAACATGTGCCCTAGTCGGCAATGGTCCTGGTTTGCAACGCGAAGGTATGGGTGAAATTATCGACAAACACGACGCGGTCATTCGATTCAACACGTTTGTCTCCAGCGGCGTCTGGCAAAACTACACGGGCGTTAAATCCACCTTGCGCGTCTTCAACAAAAAACGCGCGGAAACCATGAAGAGCACGAAAAATGTTTACATCTCCTCCACGAAAACGAAAGACAGAAAAACTGTCGAAGACGAACTGTGGATCTTCTGGAACTACATGTCCTTCCCGTTCCTCCCTCCCGTATTGAGAGCGAACAAAAACACCGCAATCATGGCTCCGGACGTCATCAAATACATGGTCAACGGCTACTTCAAATCTCGATCGGATTTGCATCGTTTAGGATATAAAGGTTTCCAGTGTCCAACCAACGTCAATTCTGGCGTCCATGCCATCTACATGGCAATGCAAATGTGCGAACGCGTCAACTTGTTCGGTTTCAGTTACAGCATGGACATGTTGAACAAACGCAACGACGCTCGATCGCCCAGAATGTCCAGGTTTCACGATTGGGCGTTCGATACGATGTTGGTGAGATTGTTGCATCTCAGCGGGTACGTCAACGTGTGCACTTCGTAGTCCGTAGTTATATTGTTTGTACGTACTAGGAAAGAGTTTATTCGAGAACGCGTTGTACATTTTTCTTCTTTTCTCTCTCTCTTTGTTGTTGTTGTGTTCTCGTCGTCAAAGTCCCTCCTTTTTTCTTCTCAAAAAAAGCAAAAAATCTTTCGAAAAAAAAAAAAAAACTCGGGAAAAAACTCTCCGATTTCGAAACGCAATTCTTCGCGCGCGCTTTGCGGACATCCACACGCGGGAACGAATAATAATCGTTTTTCTTCGAGGAAGAAGGACGACTCGACGACGCGCTTTGGTTCTTTCTCTCCTCCTTCTTCGTTCAAAGTCGTTTTAGAGTGTGGGAGTAAAAAAGAATCGAGATCTTTTCGGATTACAGATCGATCGATTAGCAGAGCGCGCTGTTGGGGTGCTGCCGCGAAAGAAGAAGAAGAAGAGAGAGAGTCGCGATGGCACTCGTCGACCCATCCATTTCGGGTGTCCTCCGCGCGGTTTTGATCGCCTACGCGGCGTTCTCCGCGTACGCCATTCGTTTATTCGCGGTGCAAGAATACGGGAGGATCATTCACGAATTCGACCCGTGGTTCAATTTCCGCGCGACGCAGTATTTGGCAGACAACGGGTGGAAGAAATTTACCACCTGGTTCGATCACATGAGTTGGTACCCACTCGGGAGACCGGTCGGGTCAACGATTTACCCCGGGATGCAAGTGACCGCGGTGACGTTGTGGAAAGTGATTAATCTGTTCACACCGATTTCGTTGAACGACACGTGCGTTTTCTTCCCGGCGTGGTTTGGTGGCGCGGCAACGGTGTTGACGGCGATGTTGACGCACGAATGTTCCGGGAGCGCGTGGGGCGGCGTAGTCGCGGCGTTGATTATGGCGGTTATTCCCGCGCACACGATGCGGTCAATCGCGGGTGGGTACGATAACGAGTCTTTAGCGGTGACGGCGATGGTTTTGACTTTTTACATGTGGGCGAGATCGAATAGAAACGAAAAGTCCTGGCCGTTGGGTGCGGCGGCAGGGTTGTGCTACGTGTACATGGTCGCCGCGTGGGGTGGGTACACGTTCGTTTTGAACATGGTTGGTTTACACGCGGCGTCCTTGGTTGCGTTGAGACATTACACGGACGCGTTGAGAAAGGCGTATTCGTTGTTTTGGATCGTGGGGACGTTAGGTGCGATTCAGTTTCCCGTGGTTGGATTACAGCCGATTAAAAGCGCTGAGCAAATTGGTCCCATGTTTGTTTTTTTTGGCTTGAACGTCATCGGGTACGGGGAAATGTTGATTAGGAAGCAAAAGTTGCAAGGAGATAGAAAGAAGGCGTGGCAGTTGAGGATAAGGGTGTACACCGGAGCAGCGACGATTGCGTCCGCAATTTGCGCGGCACTGGCGCCAACCGGGTGGTTCGGGCCGTTATCCGTGCGCGTTCGCGGTTTGTTTATTAAACACACGCAAACTGGGAATCCATTGGTAGACTCGGTCGCCGAACATCAACCAGGGACTGCGGATGCGTACGAGAGATATTTGCACGGTTCCATGTTTACGACTGCACCTATTGGGTTCCTCTTCGCCGTCGCGCATTTCTTTGCGCACGTTAACCCGCAATCGTTGTTCTTACCGTTGTACGCGTGCGTGGCGTATTATTTCGCCAACAGAATGGTTCGTTTGATTATCTTCTTAGGTCCTATCGCGGCGAGTTTGTGCGGAATCGCAGTTGGATACGCGGTCGACGATTTGCATAAGATTTGCAAAAAATACGCCGTTCGATACTTGGAGGGTAAATCGATTTTGTTCCACGTGGACGAAGAAAAGAAAAAAGCAGACGAACCGCCGGCAAAGATTTCCAACACGAAAATGAAGAAGAAGCATTCCAACAACAACATGTCTTCTTCATCCCCGGAAGCAAAAAGCAAGGATTCCTTCGTCAACGATCCGAGACGAGCCCTCTCGAAAATCTACCACTCGAACGTTTCTGTCTTGTTCCGTTTGACGCTCTTGTGTCTTGGCCTCGCGAAATTTGCCACCAATTGGCCTTCGTTCATGAAGTACTCTCACGATATGGCTCAAGGTATGTCTATGCCATCCGTCATGTTCAAAGGTCAACTCCAAGACGGCCGCGTCATTCTCGTTCGCGATTACATGGACGCCTACGAGTGGGTACGAGAAAACACCCCGGAAGACGCTCGGGTCATGGCCTGGTGGGATTACGGCTACCAAATCACTGGCATCGCCAACCGTACCTCGATCGCGGATGGCAACACGTGGAACCATGAACACATTGCCAACCTGGCGCGAACACTCACCGCTCCAGAAGACGAAGCGTACGACGTCATCCGCCACTTGGCAGATTACGTCCTCGTGTGGACCGGCGGCGGCTCCGACGATATGGCAAAATCCCCACATCTCTTCCGCATTGGCGCCAGCATCGGCCAGAAAGGCGGCACCGTGGACATGATGGAAATCCAACGCAAATTTGGCGTCGACCGCCAGGGTCGCCCGTCGCCGATGATGGCCAATTCTTTACTCTTCAAACTCGTCTCCTTCCAAGGCGGCGTCTCCGAAGACCATTTCGAAGAAGTCTTCACGTCCAAATATAGAAAAGTGCGCATTTACAAAGTCGTCGACGTGGACATGGAATCTCGAAAGTGGCTGGAAGATCCAAATAATCGCGTGTGCGACCCGCCGGGAAGTTGGCAGTGTCCGGGACGATACCCGCCGGCATTGAAAAAGTACCCGAGGTTGATCAAACCGGCGTATCCGGCGGAGCGAGAAAAGATGGCGGCGGAGAACGCGAAGAAGAGAAAAGGGAGAGGGAAATTGGAACTTTAAGAAAGAGGGATACATTGCATAGAGAGAAAGAGAGAAAAAGAAAGAAAGAGCGTGTTGGTGTTGGTATTAGACGTATATATTATTTTAAACTACAACTACATGAATATTCTGAACGTTGAACCGTCGTGCGTTGCTTTCCTCGACTTTCAAACGTCCTTGTCCTTTTTTCTTCTCTCTTCCGTTTGACTTTTTCAAAACGGCAAATTTCCATTCGCATTCGGCATTCCTTTGCTCTCTCTCTCTCTCTTCTTCTCTCGACACGCGCGATTGTCCGAGCGAGAGACGTCCATGGCGGAAGGATCTTCACCCCCAGACTTTGGGAAATGGTTCGCCCTCGCCGATTTGGACGGAGACGGCCAAATTTCCGGTCAAGAAGCCATTCCATTCTTCACGAAATTCGATGCGTTGGTAAAAAAGGATCTCATCGAGTGCTGGGAGATCGCGGACGAACACAAGAATGGATTCCTAACTTTAAAAGAATTCATCGTCGCCATGGGCGTCGTGTCGCTGAAACAAGCCGGCGTGAAAGAAATTACGAGCGCACACGTTCAGTTGTTGAGAAAAGGAGAGTCGAGAGGGTTGCCGACGCCGGTTTTGAAGAGTGGAGAGAGTTTAGGGGAATTGAGTGCTGATAGCGGAGCAACCGCTCCTGGTTTTGACTTTGCCGGGAGTAGCGCTACTGCGAACAAAGGAAAAGCAGCAGCGACGACGACGAGCACAGAACAAAAACAGAACACGGAAGTAGCGACGACGTCAACAATGACGAGTGGCAGACCAATGTTGAGCGACGATATATTTGCGGCGTACGAACAACCTCCCGCTACGGCTGCAACCGCGGTGCCAAGTAGCAGCGGGTTTGATGCCGCCCCTGCGGGATCGTTTGCCAACAATGGTGTTAGTAGTGTGCCTTCGGTAGTAGCAACCACCGCATCTGGGTTTGGTGCTCCTCCTTCATCTTCTTCCTTTGGCAGCAGCTTCGATTCGAGTTTTAGCGCGGCGCAAACGTCGCAAGCTTTTGCCGCTGCCCCGATACCTCCTGCGATTGCTCCTCTTCCTACCGAACCTACCCAAAAATGGCCGGCGATGGGACCGAGTGATTACCAAAGATACCAAATTCAGTTTTTGCAAAACACAAATAACGATCCAAACGCGTCGATTCCGGCGCAAGTCTGCGCGCCGATGATTGCGGCGTCCGGGTTGGAGAAGCATATTTTGAAGCAAGTTTGGGAAATTGCAGACGCGAGGAAGATTGGCGCGTTGGCGTGGCCGGAGTTTGTGGTTGGAATGTACTTAGCGGATGTCATGAAGACGAGGGGTGTGCAATGTCCAGAAGCGATGCCGCCCATGCCATTTCCTCCGTTTGATCAAAACGCAGCTGGTTTGTTCACAAACAACACATCTTCGACTTCAATGGCTCCTCCTCAACCACAACAAGAACAAATGTTGGCGAGCGTTCAAGTTCCACTTGCGCAACCAGAAACGTTTAACTTCATTCCTGGTTCACAGCTTCGTGAAGAGTTCAACACCGTTGCGGCCACAGCGAGTACATCTACGGGGGGCGATACAAATGAAACGACGTTCACCTTTCGCGGTCCGCAACTCGATGTCTCGGCCGTGCCGACCGCCGAGCGACAATTCGCAGAAACGCAATTCAACGCTGCGAAACAAGCTGACGAAAACTTATTCGCGCAAGAAACTAGAGAATCTGAAAATAAAATGTCCGCCAAAGCTGCGCAAGAGGCTTTAGGTAATTTAGCGTTGTTTCGCAGGAAGTGCGAGGCGAATTTAGCAGAAGCAGAGAATAAAGCTTCGGTCGCGGAAAGCGAAGCGAATGAGCTGAAGAAGAAGATCGAAGAGGCAAAAAAGATGTGCGAAGAGTTAATTCAGAAGAGCGAACAGAGTGGAGACGATTCGATCGCTACTCGATTAGAAAAAGCGAGAGAGGAAAGAGAGGTATTGAGAGCACAGTTAGAGCAGGAAAATGCAAAACTTCGAGAGTTGAGCGGCCTCCCAACGAATGCTTCGAATGCTGCAGAAATGGAACGCGAGATAGAAATCGTGGAAAGTGACATTGCAAAACTTAACAATGACATCGCTTTAGCGCAAAAACGACTACAGTTGGCGAGTAAACGCGCGGATTTGACGACGCAATTGGCCAACGTTTCCATGGCTGCGGAAAAGAAAGACCGAGAACAAAAGGATAGCGGGCCACCACAAGCTCCTCCTCCATCGGCCATGACACCGAACGGTTCTTGGGAAGGCGTTCAAATCCCACCCTTGCCACCGATGCCTACACCGGTGCCACCGACGCCTGAGACCGCAAAAGTAGGCTTCGACCAATGGAACGAATGGAACACGACCAAGACACTTCCAGTTGCGGCGAAACCACCGCAACAACAACAGCAACAACTTCAAGATGACTTATTCAGCAGTTCACCTCCAGTTATTCCGTCATCGGCTTCGATGAACGCGAAACCAACTGAAAAAGGACAACAACAACAACAACAACAACGATCGACTGACGGCTTTGATTTCTCCGCGCCAACTCCGCGAGATTTCGCCCCTCCCGCGGTTGCCGCCGCGTTATACTCGCAAACCAATTCTGGAGGCTTCTTCTCCGACGAAGAAACGACGCCGAACCATTCGAGAAATCCGAGCGGGTTGGACGGGATTAACTTTAGTAGCACTAACAACTCAACAGGAGGAGGAGGAGAAGAAGGAGGAGGAGTACCGCCGGTTCTCCTCGATACTCAAAACGGCGCCACCCCTGCTCCGCGCGCGTCTTCTGGAGTTGTCGCGAAAACGCCCGAAAACTTCGTCGACCCGTTCGCGGAGAGCGACGAGGACGACGACGTTGAGGATAGTTTTGACGACCCTTTCGCGTAGAGAAAGAGTGAGAGAGGGAAAAGAAAAAGCGCGCGCGTTTTGCCAAAATGGTCTTCTTCTTTAGAGAGAGTACGCGTCCCTTGTAATAAATACGTCGAGTAGATAGTGTATGTTACAATTTTTCATTCGAAGGCGTCTTTGAAAACTGTTTAAGGTGTCGAGGAGTGCTCATCAATTTCCGAACAATTCATTTCACGTGTTCACAGTTCGAGCGCAAAGACAACGCACCAAAGCTTGTACGGAGAGGGCAGCAAAGAGGCGCCGCGCGTTCCTCCGAGTCTCTTTCGTTCGCTTTCTTTTTTTCGCGTATCTTCTCGTCGTGTGTTATCATGTTTATTAAGCGCTCGAAGTCGAACAAGACGACCGCCAATTATAATGCCGTCGTCGGGTCGAAAAAGCGTGCCGTCAATTTTACCGTCGTCATCCACGAATTAATCGTACCGGTGTTTGATGATGATGATGCCGCGACCACGAGCAGCACCGGCGACAACGCGAATGGCAGGACGAACGCGCTGAGAGCTATCGCGTGGCACCGAGGAAATAAGAAATCGGGGGTGACGAGGAGCGTTCTGGCGAAACCGTCGTCTCATCCATCGTCACACCACATTGGAGGAAATGACCAATTCAATTCACCTCGATTGGAAAGGCACGACTTCCAAGACGAAACGTTCGCGTTCGAGGCGACGATGCATCCGGAAAACAACAACAAAAAGAAATGGCTGCGACTTTTAATTTTAGAAGCGAACAAAAACGAAGCGGAAGCTGCAAGAGACGGGACGAAGAAAGTGGCGGGGGTGCACATCGGGTCGGTAGATTGCGAATTGAGTGACTTTGTCAAAGCGAAGGAGAAAGGCGGAAAGATGGGGGTGAAGGTGACCGTAGAGATAGGATTGGAGCAGAAGTATTTAGAAAGGATGGGGAGGAGTGCGTCGCATTATTATTCGTCGTCGAGAGAAGGGAAGGCGAGAATGACGATGACGATTCGACACGACGGGGAGGATTCAGCAGACGGGAACGCCTTTGTCGCGGCTCCTGAAGGAGGTACTGCCGGTAGCCGCAACAACAATCGTTTCTCGAGAACTCAAGAGCAGCAAGTCGCAAGTACTAGTAATAATAATAACAACAACAACAACAACAACAACAACAACACGAGTGCTGTTGTCGCTGACCAAGATATTCGACCTATATCTACGTTTTCCGTGGCTGATGTCGTGAAACCAGGGCAGAGACCAGTCGGGAATGTCTCCACAAATCGCATGCCGCTAGCGAAACCGTCATCATCGTTACACGCGTCGCGGTTTGGTGCAGGAGGTGCGGGGGGTATTGTTGTAAATGCTGCGAGACCAGCGATGTCGAGCGAGAACGACGCGATTTTGATGGATGCGTCCAAATCTACCGCTAAGATGTTTGCCCGTGATCGATTCGAGAAAGTACCTCCAAATGAATCTCAGCAACTGGATGCGAATGGCCGCGACGTTGAAGCAAACGACAACGATAATGACGGAGAAGAAAAGTGGAATCCGTTTGCGCGTCGCGAAGACGGTGGGTCTCAAGTCAATTTAGGCGCATCGATAAGCGCAGTGGATAGAAGCGAAACGCCTCGCATGGGCAATTCGAATATGAGAAAGAATAACGACGAGAACAATAACACAGAAGTCGATAGCGATGGTTTCATCCTCGATTCGGATTTAGAAACGGAAGATGACAACGAATTTGATACCGAAATAGATGATGAAGAACACCAAAACGAAGATAATGATGAAGATGAAGACGAGGAATTCGATGATATAGACGACGCGCTCACGCATCGCACCTTTCAAAACGACGATGATGATGACCGGTGCACGACGCCACCGTCGACGCCTGGACCGACGCGACCGCCGCCAACGCCGTCGCATAGAAGAACTTCATACGGGGGAAGCTCGGTCGAACACCGCTCTGAGTTACGAGATCGCGAGGATGTGACTGTTTCTTCATCGCATGGCGTTGTGAACCCCTCGGGTGGACCGACGTTTGTGGACAAGTCTCCAGAATTTAGAAGACGGTCGCTCAAATTTCGCACGGATAAACGGTTGTTCGCTGACGACGTTCTCGAATCGAAAGGCTCGCCGCCATTTCGAAACGTGCGCAGGAACAATTTATTAGTGGACGCGTCCTTGGAGAGTAATGGGGACGATTTGCGCCAACGATCTGTCAGCAATTCCTTGGATCGATCTAGAGGCGATTTCGATTGGAGCAGCATACCCATGCCGCAAGACGCGGCGTTGCAAGCGCATAGGTACAACAACGTCGTATCTTCTCACGGGGCTGCTTCTACGCACGTAACGCGAAGCGAAGCGCCTTCGTCCCCAACGAGAAATTCTGAACTCTCCATGGTTGAGCGCATATCGCAAGATTGGGATTTGGAGCACCGCGCGGCCATTCGTGCGAGTTTTGACAGTAATCGCTTCGAAGGCGTTCGCTCGTCGCCGATAAACGCAGGTAGTCAAACGACCAATCGAACTTCGATCGATAATAACAATAGCACCGTGCAACAACTAGAACAAGAATTGGAAACCGTCAAAACGAGATACGAGCACGAAGTTACCGAACTCAAGGACGATCTCTCTGAGGAGCAACAAAAGATCCAGAGAATATCCGAACAGCTCGAACGTACGAAGAAGAACTTGGATGAAACAAAGTTGGAACTTGGGGCAACGCAAGTCTCGCATTCGAGATTGGAAGAGGAGAACGAACAGTTGAAAAATCTCGCGCAGACTCTGAAGCAAAAGATTGCTGAAGTTCATAGCCAACGAAGCGTCGACGAGAGCTCTGTCAGCGCCGATATCGTCGCGGCACAAAATTCTTTGAAAGTTGTTTCGTCAGAACGAGACGACGCTAGAAATGAAATCGAGCAGTTACAACAAGTTATTGAAACTTTAAGAAAAGATTTGAGCGACGAAAAGGCGAGGACGTTGTTAGAATTTTCCATGCGTAAATCATCGTTGGGTGACGACCAATCCGACGTAATGATGCGAGAGGCTGGACATGCCTACTCTTCAACGAGCGGGAACGACTCAGATGGGGATATGATTCCACCTTGGGCGAAACGAAATGCGACGGTCATTACAAAGTTTGACCGCCTAAAATCAACCAGGGCGATAGTGGACGAGGACTCGACGGATGATGATGAAACGGACAAAGAGGAGGAGGAGGAGGAGGAGGACGACGACGACGACGACGATGACGAATTGAAAGTGACAGGAGTCCCCCGGCTTGAACAAAGAGAAGGATTGGATCACCGTCACGATACGACGACGACGAGTACAAAAGAATACAGCGCACCAATCGAAGCCGCACTCGTTCGAACGCCGCAAACGACGGAGAATTTTGTCGTCGCCAAAGCATTGTTTGCATACGCCTTCCAAGAAGACGCCGACGAAGCGTCAAGAAAAGAGAGATGTTATCGCGTCCTCGACGCATTCAGTGGATGCATTCGAGGGTACGCGTTCGATGAACCGAAGCAGCTCGTTGCGATTTGGGTACAAATTGCTGCGTTTGCAAGAGGTTTGAAATCGAAAGGTAGCACTCTTTCCGCGGTTTGGGAAGATGCCAGGAAATTGAGAGACGAAACGTTCGCATTTGCATTTGAAGCCGTATGGCGCCGCGCGATATATCCATCCATCATGTGCTCTGGCGACGACGAGTGTGCAGTGGAATCGGAGGAAACACGAAACAAATTGAAAGGTGAGGGTGAATGCGTTGGACGCGTATACGTTCGCGCTTTGGATCGCGCTGCGATTCTTTTGGGTGTTAACGAAACCGCGAACCAAGCGCCCGGTTTGGCTGTCGCCAACGCGGCCATCTTACAAGCAATACTGTCTCGGTTAGATAACGCTTTAGTTCGAACCATTTTGTCGCTAGATGACACGGACGATGCAGATTTCATCGAAGATATCGCGAATTTGGTCCCAGGAAAAGGCGTCGTAAGCTTCTCCGCTGGAGCGCATTTGAAACAATGCGTCTCGCTCGTCTCGCGATGGTCAGAATCCATCGCCGGCATGTCAACTTCCAACACATCAACTCCATACGTCGCGCTTTCAAACAGTCGAAGCTTAGCCGACGCAATGATGGTCCCTAGAGTCAACTTAGTAGATGAAACAGTCCGCTCGGGCATCCAAGGTCAACTCACGAACGCCATGATTGCCAAAATTCTGGAAAAACGCGTCAAGTGCGAATTAGACGACGACAGAGTTGACCCGAATACGGCTGCCGCCGTCGCCGAGTGCGTCATCCGATTGAGCAAAGAAGACGACGACGAGGAAAAAGTCCAATCAATATCGAACTCGATAATAAATGCCTCTTCCTTCTTAGACTTCAATCCGGACAAAATCGGCGCCGATCAGACGTGGGACGAGCATCAGTTTCTCCTTTGCGAATCTCGAGACACGTTCGCGCGCGCCAAAGCGTCCTCCTTCCCGCAGTTTTCCCATCGGTGGGAACATCACTCGTGAGACAGAAAACGCCTTTTGCATCACCCAAACACGCACAGCAGACCATAGAGCATATTTATATAGAGAGAGAGAGAGAGAAAGAAAGAGGTAAAAGATCTCGTCCCATCCGTGGCGTGTAGTAGTCCCTTTTGCGCGTATTTGCGTATCGCAAAAAAAAAAGTGTCCCTCTTCTTCTTTGTGTTGTTGTTGTTGTCCTCCCCATCAAAGCTGATGAGAGATCTCTCTCTCTCTTCGTCTCGCCTCCTCACTTTTTTTCCTCCTTTGGTTTCCGAGAATGGTGTCGTCGCACAAGAAGAAGAAGAACGGAATAATGGACGACGACGACGACGACCCGTTGCCTTCGCTCCCGCGGTCGAAG
>CEPW01019519.1_pt1 | contig 12603 bp, 9 predicted proteins | sample 356211 | NCBI WGS metagenome assembly CEPW01 (sample SAMEA2620021, study PRJEB7988) | marine metagenome | biome: marine biome (ENVO:00000447); feature: deep chlorophyll maximum layer (ENVO:xxxxxxxx); material: "saline water (ENVO:00002010), including plankton (ENVO:xxxxxxxx)" | depth 25 m
AGAGAGAGAGAGAGAAAAAAAAAGCGCGAGAAAAAGGCGGAAGAGAGCTGCGGACACGTTCTCGCGAAGATAGAAAATGTCTCGCAATCGCGCGTTTCGATTGCTCAAAGACGCGCGCGCGCGCGCATCGGCGACGAGCGTCGGTGGGGCCAGCTCCAGAGTCGGAGGACACGCGGCGGTGAATGCGACGAATTTGACGAGGTACGTACATTTGCGTGCGCTTCTTTCGAAAGAGAGGCGGATTTGTTTTTTTTGCGCGCACTTCTCAAAAAACGCGAGCAAAACCGGGGATCCGGAATTCGTCGGGACGGTTTTGGGTGGAAAGCGCGCGCGAAAAGCATTCGCTCGCGCGAATAACGGGTCGGCGAACGAGGATAAATCGGACGGGGGCACGTTCGAGCGCGATTTCTGCGCGATTTTTCGATCACGCCCCTTTTCGGTCTTCTTTCTTTCTCCGGTGGGGGGGGGTCTTCCGAAGTTTTCAATCGAAGAGGTCTTTTTTTTCTTTCCTCTTCTGATGCCGATCTGTTTCTGCGTCGAAATGCTCATCTTCGGATCGAAACTTACCTTTCCTTCTCTTTCTTCCCTGCGAACAGTGCACACCCGGAAGGCGTCCGTCACGTTTCCTTGCAAGTCGTGCAACAGCGCATGAAATCTGTGTCGAACATTCAGAAAATCACGAAGGCGATGAAGATGGTCGCTGCGTCGCGTTTAAAGCCGGCTCAAGATAAAGCGATGGCCTCGAGAGGAATGGTGACACCATTTTTCAAATTGCTCGGAGATTTGCCCGGCGTGGAGACCGCGAAGACTTTAATGGTGCCGATTTCCTCGGACAAAGGTTTGTGCGGCGGCATCAACGGGAACGTCGTTAAAACGTCGAACGTGTTGTTGGAGACAGCGAAGGATAAAGAATCGGAGGTTTCTATGGATGTTATTGGTGATAAGGCGAGGGGGTTGATGCAAAGACAAGTGGGGGATTTGTTTGGGACCGTGATGACGGATGCGACGAAGCAACCGTTGACATTCGGAACGGCTTCGGCTTTGGCGGAGCAAGTGGCGAAGGACAACGAAGGTAAAGCGCTCATTGTGTACAACAGATTCGTTTCGGCTATTTCGTTCAAGCCGACTATTGCGACTGTGTTATCGGGGGAGGAGTACGAGAAGGCGGCGGAGAACTTGGAGAATAAATTTGATTCGTACGAGGTTGAAGGACCGGATCGTGCAGAGTTTTTGCTCGACTTGGCAGAGTTCAAAACCGGCGCGGTTATGTACAATGCCTTGGCGGAAAACAACACGTCGGAATTGGGATCTAGAATGCAATCTATGGAATCTTCCTCGAAGAACGCGTCGGAGATGTTACAGAAGTTGACCCTCTTGTACAACAGAACGAGACAAGCGGCGATTACCACGGAGTTGATTGAAATTATTTCTGGCGCTTCCGCCTTGGAAGACGCCAAGTAATAACATGCAGAGGAACAAATAAAATATTAAGTAGTTGAATTGTAATTATGTAGTCAAAAAATCTAGTAGAATAAAACTTAATGTCTCGCTTGCTTCATCGTGTGCACTCCAGCGCCTGTCGTCGCTTTTTCTTTCAACGCGTGCAAGCCCTCTACAGTATCTTGGACCACTCTGCTCACGCCTTCCTCAATGCTCGGCTCCGCCACCGTCGGCGGCGCTTTCCCGTCTAACGCTTCCTCTATATTCCCGCTCAAAATCAACGCCAACGGATGCATCACCTCCACGGATTCGCACAGAATCTTTAAACTCGCCGTAATTGGAGCGGCTAAAACCATCCCGGGAATCCCCCACAACATACCCCAAAAAATCAAACATAAAAGAACCGTAATCGGGTGCAAATCTAAATGGCCTCCCATCAATTTCGGTTCCACGACGTTCCCAATCGTAAAATGTGCCAAACCGGGCAACGCTAACACCAACATCACGTGCAAAAAATGAATATCTTTCGACACCAACACGACCGGCAACGGCAATACGGTCGCGATAATTGGCCCCACGTGCGGAATAAAATTCATCACAAAATGTAACACGCCAAACACCATCGCGAGTTCTACGTCCAACGCGTAATAAATGCTGGCGGCAATGAATCCGTTCAAAGTGCTCACGAAAAATTTCAACATAATGTACCGTTTAATCCGCGTCTCAATTTTCGTCCACACACCACCGGGCACTCTTCTTTCTGCTTTCTGCCTTCGTCTACCTTCCAACAAATACACGACAAAAATCAAGACCAAAACGACATTGCTCAATAAATCCAAAACCGCTTGCAACATCGCGTGCGTCGATTGCGCGACCATCTTTGCTAGAGGGATATCTTGCAATTGCGCTTCGATTACGTCCATGTCGATATTTTTTCTCGATAACGTCTCCCCAGCCCTGTTCGTCAATTTTACCACGTACCGCTCGTATTTCTTCGCATCTTGTACCAAGTCCTTCACTGAGTGTGAAATCTGTGACGCATGAAGTAAAACAAATTGAGAGACGAGGAATGTCATTCAGCACGATTCGCGCGTGTAAAAATTCCCCCATCCAATCTGAGAGAATTGAGAGGGAGAAAGTGCGAGACAAAAGACAATAAACTCTTACCAAAAACAACAGAGAGCATAATATTCCTAAACCGAAGAATAAAGCAATCGTAATCGAGGCGCCGTGCGGGACTTTCGCCCTGTGCGTACAAAAATCTACAAGAGGCGCTAACGTATAGCTCATCATGACCGCCAAAACTAAAGGGACCAGGACTCTTTGCAACCAATACAACGCGGCAGAGGACATGATGATGGCGATGAGAAGAAGGCACATGGTTCGCACTTTTTCAGCGCTGGCGAGAGATTCTCTCTGCTCGAAGTCCTCGTCGTCTTTGAAACCGTGCGAATATCGAGGAGAGGATCGCGCGTTGGTGCCATCGCGCGGGGATTTCACGCCAAACACGTTTAACATTATCGCTTATTGCATGCAAACGTTTTGGAAATAATTTGAACTTTTCGTTTTGTGTTTAACTAATTTTTGAGGACAAAAAGAGGAGTACTCGTAGTGGTAAATTAATCTCTTTGGTGCGCGCGCGCGAGTGTGTGTGTGTGTGTGGTGTCTCTCTCGTGATGGTATATAAAGGTGTTTGAATATCTATTCGATGATCGTTTCTTTTTCTTCTCTTCTCTTTCGCGCGTATCTTTGACGATTTTATTACCCGGACGCTCTCTCTCGCTCTTGCTCTCGCTCTCACATCCGTGTGATTTTAATCGTACAAGTCGTCGTCGTCGTCCTGCGCTGCGGCGGCGAACGCGTCGCCGACGGTCTGGGCGCCGCCTGCCGCCGGAGCCGCACCGGCGCCATCACCAGCAGCGCCGCCGCCTTCGTTCGGGAATCTAAAATCGCCCACATGGCCCCTGCTTTGTTGTAACGTTTGCGAGAACGCTTGGTACTTTCGAATGTCCGCGTCGGAAACCGAACGGCGGGCATACTTCATCGCCTCTTCAAAGTGCGCTTTGGTGATTTCCGGTACCGGATCGACGTAATTTTCTTCGTCTTCTTCCATGGCGCCTTCTGGTTTTTGCGCCATAGCGCGTTCGCGTTCAATATCTTTCTCGATGCTTTCACGAATGGCGTATTTGCACGCACGTTGGCAGATTTCCGTGATATCAGCACCAGAGTAGCCGTGCGTAAACTTGGCCAAGGTTTCGACGTCGACGTCGTTGGCAATCGGGGACTTTCTCAAGTTGGCTTTGAAGATGGAAATTCTCGATTTATCGTCCGGTAACGGGATGTAGATCAACTGGTCCAAACGACCTGGCCGCATCAACGCAGTATCGATGATATCTGGTCGGTTTGTCGCTCCGATGATAAATACTGTCTTCTTCGAGTTCATGCCGTCCATTTCCGTGAGCAATTGGTTCAAGACACGATCGGCGGCACCGCCGGCGTCGCCGGCGGACGAACCTCGCTGGTTCGCAATAGAATCCAACTCGTCGAAGAACAGGACGCATGGGGCGCTCTGCCTAGCTTTATCGAAAACCTCTCTGACGTTGGATTCAGACTCACCAAACCACATCGTCAACAACTCTGGGCCTTTAATAGAAACGAAGTTCGCTTGGCACTCGTTCGCGATTGCTTTCGCCAACAATGTCTTACCGCAACCCGGCGGACCGTAAAACAGCACTCCTTTACTCGGCGCCATGCCAAACTTTTCAAACTTTTCTGGGTGTTCAACCGGGTATTGAACGGTTTCTTGCAATTCTTGCTTGACCGTTTCTAAGCCACCCACGTCGTCCCACGAGACGTTCGGCACTTCCACCACCGTTTCTCTCAACGCAGACGGATTTGTTTGCGCCAATGCTGTTTTAAAGTGGTCGTTACTGATAGCCATAGAATCTAAAATCTCTGCGTCGATTTCGTCGTCTTCCAAATCGATGACGTCCATCTTTTCGCGAATGCATTGCAACGCCGCTTCCGTACACAACGCCGCCAAATCCGCGCCGACGAAACCGTGCGTGTCCTTCGCCACCAACTCTAAATCCACTTCCTCGTCCAACTTCATATTTTTAGTGTGTATTCTCATCACTTCCAAGCGTCCAACTTCATCCGGAACACCGATATCAATCTCGCGATCAAACCTACCAAATCGTCTCAACGCCGGATCGATGCTGTTTGGTCTATTCGTCGCCGCCATGACGATAATGTGCGATCGAGCTTTCAACCCGTCCATCAACGTCAACAATTGTGAAACGATTCTTCTCTCCACTTCACCATTCGTCTTATCTCTCTTTGGCGCGATTGAATCGACTTCATCGATGAAAATAATCGCCGGCGAGTTCTTTTCGGCTTCTTCGAACGCCTTTCTTAAGTTTGATTCGGATTCACCAGCCAACTTGGACATGATTTCCGGACCGTTGATTAAGAAGAAAAATGCGCCAGTTTCGTTCGCTACCGCTCTGGCGATCAACGTTTTCCCAGAACCCGGTGGGCCGTACAACAGAATACCTTTCGGTGGTTTCACGCCGATCGTTTTGAACAATTGTGGATGACGCAACGGCAACTCGACCAACTCTCGAATTTGCGCCATTTGCTTCCTCACGCCACCGACGTCGTCGTAGCCAACTTCATCCAAACGCTCTTCGTCTTCGCGGTTAATCGGTTCGCCTTCACAAAAGATCTCCGTGTCCGGCGCGACGATGCAATACTCTGCCGGATCCGTTTCTACGACCTTAAATTCCACCGCTCTCATCCCGCCTCTTGCTAAGAACGTATCGCCTTTCCTCACCGGTCTGTACGCCTCCAAAAAGTACGGTTTCAAATACACGTCAAACAAGTTCCCAGACACGCCTTCAATGGTATCCCCGAATGGTAAAACGTGAATTCTCGCCCCATATTTCACGTCCGTGCACTGATGAATCGAAATCACGTCCCCTAACCTCACGCGTAAATTTTTCCTCACCACTTTGTTCATGCGAACTTTCCCGTCGTCGCACGCGTCGTCCGCCAACACGATGCACACCGTATCCTTGCGCTTCTTCCCTTTCACCAGGACCGTATCGCCTCGAAACAGCTGCAACTCTTCCATCTTCGCCGGAGATAACGCGACGACCGAGTTGTCGTCGTTCACCGCCTCGTCTGTTCGTCAAATGTCATCAAAGGTGAGTGAGTCGTCAGATTTTTTTTCGCGCGCGCGGCGAGTCAAATAATAAATAATACAGCGATTTCGATGAGACAAAAAAAAAAAGAGGTCAAAAAGAGGTGCCCGCTGAGGCGTCGTCGTCGTGTCCAAGCGACGCCAAACGAGAAGCCACCAACGCCAACGCGCGGTACGGGGTCGATGATCCCTTCGATCGAGAACGTCCTCCTCCCATAGAGAGACCGCACAAAAGAGACGTCGTCGAACGACGATTCAAAGGCCGCGCTCGCGCTCGGGCGACCATCACACGACGGGACGCTCTGTCCCGCGAGAGACAAAAAAGTTTGCCACTTTGACGATTCAAAAGAAGAAGAGACTTTTGCGCGATCGATGATGATGATGATGATGATTTCGACGAGATCCCGATTCATTTACGCACCGACGACGAGTCTGTTCGGCGCTTTCTTCCGCTCGAGAATGGCCGTCGCGACGTCTTTGGTCTTGTCTCGCTTCTTCTTCTCCTCGAGAGAGGCTTTTGCGGCTTTTTCAGGCGCTTTGTCGCCATCATCGCTGCCGCCAGCGTCGCCGCCCGAAGATGCCATGTCTCTCTCTCTCTCTCTCGTCGATGAAGATGGATTCGATGGACGAAAAAAAAGTGAAGAGAAGAAAAAGAAGAAGAAGAAAAAAAACAGTTGAGATCAAAGCGACTTTTTTTTGAGTCCCGAAACACCTTTTATTACCACTTACAGTAAATATGCGCGATGAACCTCTAATAATAAATAAATAAGAGGCTCGAATACGAGACCGAAAAGAGAGAACAACAAAAGAAAAGGAGAGAGACCTTGACGAATACAACAACGAGTGACGACCACGTGGCGCCACGACGACGACGACACCGCCGTTGGACCTGGGCGCCAAAGTCGCATTTGAATGTACAAAAGGTCGATTTTTTATGGAGTATTAAAAGAGCTGGATGATTCTTCTTCGCTCCGCGTTCCGTACGTGACGGCGGCGCTCCTATTTCTGGTGTTCTTTTCCTCTTCTTCCAACGGAGAATACGCGTAGGATTCAATCGCGCGGACGAGCGATTCGCGCTTCGTGCGAATGACCACGGCAACCATGGCCATGCCAACGCAAACGTAGAGCGTTGCAAATCCGGCACCCTCGGTGGGCGAAGACGCTTCTTCTCTAGGAAGGTTCCAACCCAAACGAGGCAAGTTTTGCGACGAGCCGAGTTCAGCTTCCGATTTAGCATTCGCCTTTGCACTCGCCTTTGCACTTGCCTTGGCGCTCGCCTTTGCACTCGCCTTGGCGCTCGCGGCCTTGGTGCTCGCGGCCTTGGCGCCGTTTGAAAATCTGCACATGTCCATCGCACTGTCTAAAAATCTACTTAAACCACACTCGTACGCCGCTTCAATCTTTTCTGCGCCGTCAAAGATACCGTCGATGTTTAAGCGTTTCAATTCAGACGATGGACGATTGGCAAACCACGAAATGACGTCTTGATTTAACGATTTCGCGCCTCGGAACATTTGCTTCATGTTTCTCACGCGAGCGACGTTCCAACCAGAGATGTCCGAGTTGAAACTCTTGGCGTCGTAAAACATAAAGGACATGTCAGTGACGGACCTCGTGTTCCAACGCGATAAATCGGCGTTGAACTCTTCGTAATGCTGAAACGCGTGCGTCATGGTTGAAACTTTTGAAACGTCCCAATCTGGCATCATACCAAATCTCGTAACTGCGCCATACTCGACGCATAAACCAGCGGCAGACTCGATGATGCACTTGGACACGGCTCTATAAAACGAATTGTCATCGAGCTGCTTGTGTCTGTTTGAGTTGTGTTCGGCTGCTCGAATTTCATCTGGGGTTTCTGACTGTAATCTATCCAATTTCCTCTTTAATCTCTCGAGCTCTTCGTCCACATCTTCGTCGTCGATTTGATCCATCACGTTGCGATGACGTCTTTTCGTCGTTGATCTCGGCAACAACCCATTTCGCGTTAACGAATTACCTCTGCTCGATGAGGAGGAGGAAGAAGAAGAGGAAGAAGAAGAAGAAGAAGAAGAAGAAGAACCTTTCGAGATTTTGCTATGTTTTTTCGAGAAGGTACCGTCCGCTTTGAGTTTAAGAGGGTTGGTCATGGAGGCGGACACCCCGACTGATTCTGATTCTTTGTTTTCTTCTTTATTCTTACGATGAGACGAGGGTTTTTTCGAAGATGCCGCTGTCGTCGTCGTCGCCGCCGCCGCCGATGCCGATGCCGATGCCGCCGATGCCTCTTCCACTTCTTCGTCATCACCCGTCGCGGCAGTCGCTTCCACTACGCTTTCTGCGCTTTCATGGTCCGCTGTCGAAGTGCTCATGAATCTCTCAAACTCTTTATCGAAGGCTTCTTTGTCTTCTACGAGATCTTCCATTTGATCTTTACTTACCTCAACAGTATCTTCGTCGTCGGTGGTGGCGCTGCTTTCGTGCTCCTCCGAATCAGAATCTTCATCGTCTTCTTCATCTTCTTCATCTTCTGTTTCTTTGACCGTTTTACCCGTGAATTCGTCTAAAGTTTTCTCGGAAGTAACAAACGGGGACTCCTTGTTTAAAGATTCCGGATCAATCTCGAGCGCGTCCTTGACCGCGTCTTGATCTCCCGGTGACAAATCGGTAATGCTATCCGCTGTGCCTTCTGGACAACCGCCATCAGCACAATTGATGATGTTTGGATCCATGGACGAAGAGGAAATGGACACGGTCGGTGTCGTTGTCGTTGTCGTTGTCGAAGAGGAAGGAGTATATTCCTCTGCTTTTGTGTGCGGGTAGGAAACGTCTGGAGGCACAGAACTTCCCTCGTCGTTTTCGTCATTGACATCGACCGCACCTGATATCGCTTCGATATCAACTTCGTTCTCGTTGTGAACTGAAGACGAAGAAGTGTGAGTCGAATCAGTGGACGCCGCCGTGGTGACTTCTTCTTCTATTTCGCTCTTGTCTTCGTCTTCATCATCTTCTTCGTCTGACCCCATCGCCGCTACGATCTTCAAGGACGTTTTCTTCGATTTTTTACTCCTTTGCTTCTTCGTCGTCTCGCCCAACTCAACCTTTTTCTCGTCTTTGCACGTATTCGGCGGCCCGTTCAACGGATGCGCGCACGTAAACCGTCCTAAGAAGTTCGCCGCGCCTAAAAACATTTCCTTCGTATCCGTGGACTCCGATAATCCCCAATCTTTCACGTCGCTTTCATATTCAACCGCGTTTTGAAACATCCCATACGTCGTCTTACACGTTGAAGGTCTCCATTCACTCAAATCCTCCGCGAACGACACCGCGTCCTTAAACATAAAACTCATATCTTTCACCTTCCCCACGTTCCAACTGCCTACACCTTTCCCGTTGAAATTCGAGGCTTCGCTAAACATCGATCCCATGTCTTCCACGTTGGACGTGTCCCAACGTTCCAGGCCTTTCTTCGACCCCGCCCCGGTGGCGGTAAAATCTCGCGCGCCGCTGAACATCTCTCGCATCGACGTCACCGAACTCGTGTCCCATCTCGACACGTCCCCGTCGAAGGATTCCCGATTGTGGAACGCGTAGTCCATGTCCGTGACGGCCGAGACGTTCCAATCTTTCATCTCCCCGTACTCGCTCTCTCGACCGTACTTTGGACATTTGCCGCGCTCGTCCTCCTCGAGACACTCGGCGATCGCGCCGAGGAAGTTGTCCTGCGTTATCGGAACACCTTTACTTTTTACATCATCGCCTTTCTTAACGTGTTGGTGGTGGTGGCCCCCCTTCAACGTCGAAGAGTCGATCGAGGCCGCTGCTGCTGCTAAAGCGTGTTCCCCATCCATAAAATGGCACAACGCGAGAGAAGAAAGAAATGCCAAAGACATCGACACAGACGACGAGGACGAGGAGGAGGAGGAGGAGGAGTCGCCGCGCGCTCCGCGCGCTTTCACCCTCATGGAAAAGGTGTGGGACGCGCTTCTTTTGGGTCGCTTTGGAGAGCGCACAAATGAGGAGAAAGAAGGGACGCGGGGGAAAACTTTTTGATACGAGAGTTTAGGGTATCTTTTGTCGTGACTACAACAAGTGTCCAAAAACGACGCCTTTCGTCGTCGTCGTCGTCGTCGAGAAGAGAAGAGAAGACGAATAAGAGGGGGTCACCGTTTCGAGACGCGTGAAGTGAAACGATACCTTTGGCTCCTCTCGCCGAACGAGATCGTCGTTCGTGCGGTAGTAACGCAACGATACTACTACTAATAATAATAATAACGGGGAAATTCTAGTATTCTATTTGGTCAACTGCGGCCAGGTTTCGCCGTCGTCGACTTTCGCCAGCGAGACGCAGACTTCGTTTTTCTTGCTCCCGCCGGCGATAGTCCACGTGCACTCGTCTGGTCGGACTTTGCCGTATAAGTTATCTATTTGAACAATTATTTTATTATCGTTCGTTTTGTCTTTCACGACGCAAGAATCGGCCCGAAACCCGACCGAAACGGTCTTCGCGCTCGTATTTTCTGGAACGTAGACGGAAATTTCAACCTCGCCGTCTTCGGTTTGTTCCCATCGATACCCTTCACCATCGCCGGATGGCAATGCATCGCCGTCACCTCCACCGCCACCCATGTTTATCCTTTGCAAACCAGGTCCACCCCCGGCGCCTTTCTCTGCCATCGCCTTCTCCAACTCTTTCATCGACATGGCGTACTCCGCGTTCTCCATCGGCGCCAACTTTAACCACGACGCGCTGCTATCCATCTCCTTCACGGTGAAATCTACCGAACGCATCGGTTGCGGTTCCGTTTGCACCGCGCCAACGAATACGTCTCCGTGAAACGTCGTCCCTGGAAATCCGCACGACTCCGCCAGCGACGACGCTCGCGCGTTCTTCGCCTTCCCTTTGAGTAAACCAACTTCGTCCAAATATATGTACACGCCTTTCCTCCCGTTCTTTTCCGACGGTCTCACTAACGCGAACGTCTCCGTGCTTCCCATCGCGGTCTCTTTCGCTAAAGAGGCGCCTAAATTTTGCGATTTGCTCGCGAACTCTTCCCCGAGTTGTTTCGTCGCTGCTCGTTTGGCCAAGTTCACGTCGATATCGCCCCCGCCGATAAAGTACGATTTCACCGCATCCGGGAGCACGTCTCCTGGTTTCGACAGAGGAACGTCGAGCGTCACCTCCTCGAACGGTAGCGCGTCGTCCGATGGGATTTTCACGCACGTCAGCCTTCTCTTCCCGTCGCCTCCCTTTGCCTCTCGTGCCTCTCGTTCCTCTCGTTCTTTTTCCAATCGCAATCGGTCTTCGCGCGTTTCGATTTCCACGCCGCGCGCGCGCAACCACGCTTCGCGCTCTTCCTCCTCCTCCTCATTTTTGTTCGTGGTGGCGGTGGTGGTCTCGTCGGCGGCGGCGGCGGCGGCGGCGTCCTTCGTTTTGGCCGCCCCCTTTTGGAGTCCCATGTTTCAGACGACGATGATGATGAAAATGATGAATGATGGGACAAAAGAGAGAAGCTTTTCCCGGTCTGTGAATTTAGGGTTTAAAACGTGTATGTGAAAACCCTAAACTTATGTCGTCTCTTCTTTTTGGAAAAAGGAAAAGAGAAACGAAAGTGGCCACACTATTATTGTGTATGAACGATGTCTTCTCTTTCCTTCTCCACCATCGCGCGCAACGAGCCTTCTCCCAAAAAAGCGACGAGGAGGAGGAGACGACGACGCGTCTTTTCTTCTTCGAAGCAAAGCGCTTCCTCCTCCGCGGGACGACGACGACGACGTCAACGAGAGGGACGTTGCGATTTTTTTGTCCCCGTCGTCCCCGGAACGAATGGATCTCAAAATCGACGTCTCTGCGTCGTCGAAGCGACCGAAGAAGAAAACGGCGGGAGCGCGAACATGTCCGCTCGCGAACTCAAACGGGCGTTAGAGGAAATGGTACGTCGTCGTTTGGTCTCGAATTTCTCTCTCCCTCTCTCTGTGTTTGTGTTTGTGCGTTTCGTTCGAATCGAATCTTGGAGAACACGGCAACGAGGACGACGACGACGGCTGCTCGGTGCAGGAAAACGCAATGTCGATGATTAAATATGCATTCAAAAACACCATCTTTCGGATCTGAAATATCTTGATGCGAAACGAACACCAACGAATGAGATATTTCCTGCGTTGTGCGGTACAGTGTTGTTGTTGTTGTTGTTGTTGCTACCCGTGTTATCTGTGTTCCTCGTTCTCGTCCGTCCTTTGTGTTTGCGTACTGACCTAAAGTCAACCTTTCGTTATACGCGACAGGGCGTCGATACGAGCGACTGCTTCGAGAAGGGTGACTTGTTGAGGAAGTATAAAGACACGAAAGCGAGCGGAGGTGGTGCGCAGAAGAAGAAAACGGCGTCTTCGGGAGCGTCGAATAATTCGGCGCGAGCAGAGTCGAGCTCGAGTTCGAGTTCGTCTTCGTCGTCTTCTTCGACAGAACAACCGTTCTTTAAAAATTTCATGAAGGGAGTAAAAGAAAAAGTATCCGTGAACGCTCTCGTGTCGTCGTTTCGACAAACCGCGAATCGATTGGATGTTCGGTACGGCGTCGGGGCGAAAACGAATGAAGTCGTCGCTGGCATGCGAAAATCCATCGTCGATTTCGATAAAAATATAGGCGTGACCAAGTTTGCGAAGAATTCCTGGCCGACAATACGAGACGCGTATCAGAAAGGAAGAAATACGCCGGCTGGGAGATTAGCGAACTTTGTGTTTTGGATTTGGTTGTTCTCGAGTGGGATATTTTGGACGCTGCTCTATTCTGTCGCTTTGTTAGCGTTCATGACGAATTTATTGTTTCCGCAGTTTATTTCGGAACGAGTGGAGAAGATGCAAGCGCAGGCGAGACAGAGGATGGAAGAGATGCAACGAAACCAGTACGGAGGTATGGGTGGCATGGGTGGTCCAGGCGGTATGGGAGGCATGGGAGGCATGGGAGGCATGGGAGGCATGGG
>CEPW01055139.1_pt1 | contig 12597 bp, 10 predicted proteins | sample 356211 | NCBI WGS metagenome assembly CEPW01 (sample SAMEA2620021, study PRJEB7988) | marine metagenome | biome: marine biome (ENVO:00000447); feature: deep chlorophyll maximum layer (ENVO:xxxxxxxx); material: "saline water (ENVO:00002010), including plankton (ENVO:xxxxxxxx)" | depth 25 m
AACTAATTTTATATTTTAATAAAATGGAGAATTAAATATGTCATTTGATCAGACATGGTTACCATTTATATATTTATATGGTGTGGGAGGAGTAGCATTTGGGATAGGTATGTTTTTAATATTTAAAACAAATGCGCTTAGAAGTAATTATAATAAACATAAAACCTGGATATGGATTTTGTTTTATGGATATTTTTTCTATGCATCAATACACGCATTATTTATTTTTCTAGCAATGGGGAGTAAATAATGGAGAACATAGTAGGCACTAATTTAGACAGGGTTATAATACTTGCTTATTTTAGCTTGGTAATGGGTTTTGGTGCATATTTTGGAAAATATAGTAAAACAACATCAGATTATTTTTTTGGAGGAAGAAGGTTTGCATGGTGGTTAATTACAATATCGATTGTTGCTACAGGCATAGGGTCTCATAGTTTTGTAAAATATTCTACAAAAGCTTTTCAATATGGATTTTCTTCAACGATGACATATATGAATGATTGGTTTTTTATGCCATTGTTTTTGTTTGGCTGGTTACCAATTATTTACTATATGAAGCTAGGCTCTATACCTGAATATTTTGAAAAAAGATTTAGTAGAGAAGCTAGATATATAGCGACTTTTATGATTTTATTGTATATGATTGGTTATATAGCAATTCAGTTTTTGACATTAGCAACCGCATTATATAAAATATATGGTATTCCACTAATGTTAACAGTTGTGTTAATTGCTATAGCCACAACAATTTATATGCATTTCGGAGGCCAGACTTCAGTCATATTTACAGATCTAATTCAGGGTTTTATTTTAATATTTGCAGGGTTATTAATTTTTGTTTTAGGTATAAATTATTTATCTGAAAATACGATTTTTGAATCGGGTTTATCAGCATTTTGGCAGAGCCTGTCTCCATTAGAAAAGCTACCTTTAGCACATTTTAATCATCCACCTGATTTTAATTTTGTTGGTATATTTTGGCAAGATGGTATAGCTGGGTCGATTGGGTTTTTATTTTTAAATCAAGGTTTAATAATGAGGTTTATGGCTGCAAGGAGTGTTAATGAAGGTAGAAAAGCAGCTGCCTTTAATGTTCTTTTTATTTTGCCGATTTCTGCGATAGTTGTTTCAAATGCTGGATGGATTGGTAAGGCAATTTACAATTCTGTTCCTGGAGCATTATCAGAAAATATTGCTCCTAATGATGTATTCGTTGCTGTTGCTAATTTAATTGCCTCTCCAGGAGTATTTGGGTTCATAATTGCTGCTTTATGTGCTGCTTTAATGTCAACATCTGATACTCTAGTTAATGCATCATCTTCAGTGATTATAAATGATATATATAGACCTTTAACAAAAAATAAATCATCAGATGAACAACAGTTGAGATTAGCGAGATTAGCATCGATAGGTGTAAAAGTTATTGCTGTTCTTCTAGTACCTTTTTTCAATACTTTTGACTCTATTTATGAGGCACATGGTTGGTTTCATTCAACATTTACACCGCCTTTAGTAGTTGGTGTTTTTATGGGTATTTTTTGGAAACGATTTACATCTACAGCTGTAATTGCTACATTTTTACTAGGTGCATTTTTAATGATTTTAGGTCAATTTTATCCAGTACTTATTAGTCCATTTTCTCACGGTATTGAGTTAAGACCTGGAAGAGGATATTCTTATATTGGTGCCCTTTATAATATATTTGTTTGTGCTGGTGTTGGTGTGATATTCACTTTTTTAACTAAGCCAAAGCAGAATCAAAATCTAGATGGGCTTACCGTTTTTGATGTGCACAAATTAAAGGATATGTTCAAAGGATCTAAAGTAAATGAAGTAAAAGGTGAAAAAGTTGAGGTCCAGTGGAAGATTCATTCAAATAAAGAAGATGTGATACGATTTTCAAAAAATGATATGGATAGGATGAGCGCTAAAAAAGGAGATCTGGTTTACATCCAAGATTCAAGATGGTGGTATGGTGGCCTAAAATCAATTCACTCAGTTTTTGGGAGCCCACATGATGAAGATGGTATTGTTTATATGAATGATAAACAATGTAATTCTGGATTATTCGTTGATAATTATACTCTCTTAGCAGAAAAAGAGATGTAACTTTTTTAAAAAAACAATATTACATAGCCTATGAAAAAGAATGAACCAGTTTTATCTTATCATGATTATCTAAATTTAGATTTATTGTTAAGTGCTCAAAAATTAGAAAGTAAAAAATCTGGTAAAAAGGCGCACGATGAAATGTTATTTATCATAACTCATCAAGTATATGAGCTATGGTTTAAACAAATTTTATTTGAGATAGATTCTGTATTAAATGATTTTAGCAGAAAAAAAATAAATGAATCTCATATAGCAGGAGCTGTTGGTAGGCTTGGGCGTATAAATAAAATTCAGGAGCTTCTTATTGATCAAATCAAAATATTAGAAACAATGACTCCAATGGATTTTCTTGATTTCAGGGATTTACTAACTCCTGCTTCAGGATTTCAAAGTGCTCAGTTTAGGTTAATAGAAAACAAAATTGGATTAAGCGTTGACAACCGCCATTCATATGGCGGTGAGGATTACAAATCAAAAATAAATAAAGAACAGAAGGATATTATAGAAAAATCAGAAAAGTCTAGCTCTTTATTTGATTTAATTGAGCAATGGTTAGAAAGGACTCCCTTTTTAGATTTTCAAAATTTTAATTTTTGGGAGCAATATAGAAACTCAGTTGATAATATGCTTTCAAAAGAAAAGGATATAATAAATAATAATGAGTCTTTATCTAAAGATGAAAAACAAAATCATCTTAGACAATTCAACGTAACTAAAAAAATGTTTAATTCATTATTTGATAAATCATCTTTTTCTAAAAGAATCAAAAAAGGAGAAAGTAGATTGTCTTATAAAGCTACTCATGCTGCATTATTAATATTTTTATATCGCGATCAGCCAATATTACATAATCCTTATAAGCTATTAAGTCGTCTTATTGATCTTGATGAACTATTAACTACTTGGAGATATAAACATTATTTAATGGCGTCAAGAATGATAGGTAGAAAAATAGGAACTGGTGGCTCTGTTGGAGCTGCTTATCTTAACAAAGCCACTCAGAAGCATCGTGTTTTTGATGATTTTACAAGCTTAACAACTTTTTTGATACCTAGGTCTGAGTTGCCATCTCTTCCTGAGCCTGTTTTACGTAGTTTAAGTTTTCATTATGATATTATCAGCGATGATAATTAATTACATAGATAAGGAAATAATTTAATTTTTTTCGATTATACTCAAGCCTCTTTTAATAGTATCTGCCATGTGTTTTTCTTCAGAAAATTTATTTATATGTGCACGAAGTTGTTTAACTTCGTTTTCTAAAAGATTATCGTTATATATTTTTTCATAGATTTCCATACACAGTAGCCAGTCCTCAGGGTAATCGGTATATAGTTTTTCTAAAATAGGGATATAATTATCATTCTTAGCGTTATTTATAATGAGTTTTTTTACTTCACCATATAGTGTATTTAACTCTTTAGTATCAGCATTTAGATTTGATGATTGATGGATTGATTTTTCTAATGGTGGTTTATAATTATAAAATTTATTCCAGTCAGCAGGCCCACCAAATACAGATACTATTTTATTACCGCACGAAAGATCATAGGTCCCCCATTCTGGTTTATATAATATTTTATTATTTAAATGCACTTCACATTCGACTAGACTAATAAGAATAGGAGTATTTTTTATTTTAAGGATATTATCAACTCTTCCTTCCACAGTTAAACCTCCTTCAAATTTTAACTTTGTATTTTTATTTTTAATTAAGCCTATTTGTTTTAATTGTATACTATCTAATTGATGAAGCGGGAGTCCGATATCAGATAAAACACCCAAAGCCCCGCCATAACCCTGAGGATGTTTTCCTTTACCATGACCTTCGATTTCAATATGATTATTCGATAGTTGAACATTCCCGATAAATTGTAGATAGGTGATTTTATCATTATTGTCTCTTATAAATTTATCTAAAATACCAGAAACTTGTAGGCCAGAATTATATACAGAGGTTGTGATATTCTTAGATAAAATTGCTTTATTTAATCCGTCTTCGCCACCATTTACATATGCCATTGTTTTTTTATATTCGTTTAAAATTTTTTTTAATTCTTTAAAGTTTTTTGTGACAAACAATTGGGGTTGTGGTTCAGTAATGTTATAACCTGTTTTTATACAGTCAATAGAAATAGGGATTTTTTTAACTTTACTTTTAAGGCAATCATTACTTTCACTAACAGATGATAGAAGACCAGCGCCATAAATTTTTGGATTATTTAGATCACCAACTAGTCCGTATTCTATTGTCCACCAGTTCATTCGTGCAAGCTCAGCAGCTTCACTCAGCCAAACATTTTTCTTACTCATTTTTTCAAAACGTTTTTCAATTTTTTCCAGGTCTTCAGTTTTAGAATTAGGGTTTTCTTTGATATCTGACATTTCTCTAATTAAGTTATATAACTCTGAATCATATTTTGATTCAATAGCATATCGTGATATTTCTCCATATGCACTTAGGTATTCTGCATAATCTGGATCAGCGATAATAGGGGCATGGCCAGATGATTCATGGACTATATCAGGGGCAGGTGTGTAATTAATATGATGATGTGTCCTCATATCAACAGCTATTGGTAAAACTTTTTTTGATAAAAATTCCATAAAAACAATGGGCGGAATAAACCCTTTCACTGCTACGGCTCCCCAATTATAATTATCTAGTTTTTTATCCATATCATCAACAAGTGGAATTTCATTTATTGAAATACCCATTAGATCAAGCCCATCAACATATTTTTCGTGGGCATTATTTTTAAAAAATGGGTACGATATTTTCATAATGTACCTCCAAACAGCTTGGTCAATATTTGTATATATGGAGTAATCTTGAGAAACTGTGTGATGTAATAGTCTTTGAGGTAAGTTTTTTCTTGCTGTACTCATAAATAAAGTAATCTTTAACTTATTGTATAAAATTAAACACTTTCATATATAATAAGACAAGCTAAAATATAAAAATAAAATAAAAGAACCTTTTTTATAACAATAAAATAAAATAGTTCTAAATTCTTTGCGTTTTTTAATAGTTATTTTATTATAGTAAACAATTATTCCGGAGTAGCTCAGTTGGTAGAGCAGGTGGCTGTTAACCACTTTGTCGGGGGTTCGAGTCCCTCCTCCGGAGCATTTTTAATTTATCATAATTGAGTTAAGTTTTATGAAACGTATAGTCTTTATTTTATTAGCAATTTTTATGAGTTCATGTCAAAAAAATATAATGCCACCTGATGCAGAAAAAACACCTCATGAAATGTCTGCTCATGGCCATAAACGCATTGATAATTATTATTGGATGCGTCTTACAGATGAGCAAAAGTCTGCAAAACAATATGATGATCAAACTCAACAGGTAGTTGATTATATAGATAAAGAAAATAGTTATCGTGAAAACAGTCTAGAGCATACAAAACCTTTTCAAAAAGTATTATATGATGAAATGGTTGGACGTATCAAAAAAGATGACCAATCTGTCCCGTATCTAAATAACGGTTATTTTTATTATTCTAGATATGAAAAAAATAAAGAATATCCCATATATTGTAGAAAAAAATCAAACTCTGATAATATCGCATCCCAGGATATACATAAACTAATGAGTAGCTCTTTAGATAATAAAGAAGAAATCTTATTAGATGTAAATATGCTAGCTAAGGGATATGAGTATTTTGCAATTGGTGGTATGTCGGTAAGCCCAGATAATCAATGGCTTGCTTATGGAGCAGACACCTTAAGTAGAAGGTTTTATAAAATATATTTTAAACATTTACCTTCTGGTGATGTTTTAGATGAAACGATACCAAATACTACAGGAAGTATTGCTTGGGCTAATGATAACAAAACTATTTTTTATACGCGGAAAAATAAGGTGACATTATTAGGTGAAAAAATATATAGGCATAAGATAGGCACAAGTAGCAATTTAGATAAACTCATATATGAAGAGAAGGATGAAACATTCTATAATGGTGTTTATCGATCTAAGTCAGGTAAGTATATTATCATTTATAATAGTAGTACACTTGTGAGTGATTATCATATACTGGATGCAGATAACCCATATGGGAAATTTAAAAATTTTACTCCTAGGGGTAAAAAGCATGAGTATAGTATTGACCATTATAAAGATCATTTTTACATAATGTCAAATATGAAAGCCCCGAATAATAAACTTATGAAAACTAAAGTAAGTGCTACAGGTATATCTAATTGGGAAGAGGTAATCGCTCATAGAGAGGATGTCCATCTTCTTGGACTAGAAATTTTTAATAATCATTTAGTACTTAGTGAAAGAAAAGAAGGTTTGCGTTCCATTCGAATAAAAAATATGAAAAATGGTGCGGATGACTACATAGACTTTAATGAGGAAACGTACTCAGCGTATATTTCTACAAATGAAGAGTACAACACAAATATTTTAAGATATAGCTATTCATCTATGTTAACACCTTCTTCTGTTTATGATTACAATATGGACACAGGAGAAAAGGTATTACTAAAGAAAAGAGAAATACCCGGGAAAGGCTATGATCAAGATTTATATGAAGCAAAAACAATTTATGCGACTTCTAGAGATGGGGAAAGAGTCCCGATATATTTAGTCTATCGAAAAGATATGAAAAAAAATGGCCCACAACCACTTTTGTTATATTCTTATGGTTCTTATGGTAGTACATCTGATCCTTATTTTAGTTCAACAAGATTAAGCTTACTTGATCGTGGCGTGATCTATGCATTAACAAATGTAAGAGGGAGTCAGATATATGGTCGCAGATCTTATGATGATGGTAAAATGTTAAATAAAAAAAATACATTTAATGATTTTATTGATGCTGGAAAATTTTTAGTTAGTGAGGGATATACTGACTCTAATCAGTTAATGTGCTCTGGAGGTAGTGCTGGTGGTCTTCTTATTGGAGCAGTTGTTAATATGGAACCTAAATTATGGAAAGGAGCGATTGCAGCAGTTCCTTTTGTTGATGTTATCACTACTATGTTAGACGCAACTATTCCTCTTACATCCAATGAGTGGGATGAATGGGGGAATCCTCAAAATGAAGAGTATTATCATTATATGCTATCCTATTCACCCTATGATCAGATTAAAGATAGAGAGTATCCTAATATGCTAGTGACTTCAGGGTTTTTTGATTCTCAGGTTCAATATTGGGAGCCCTTAAAATATGTAGCAAAGCTACGTGATCATTGGGTAGGGGAAAATAAACTTTATCTTTATATGAATATGGATGCTGGACATGGTGGTAAATCTGGGCGTTTTAATATTTACAAAGAAGTAGCAATAGAGTATGCATTTTTGCTAGACTTGATAGGAATTAATTCTTAGCCTCATAAATTTTAGAAGTATGAATGCAAACGTAAAGGCATATACGACTACTATTGTTTCAGTTTGTATATGTATAATGGTGGCAATAGCCTCTGCACAAAGAGGTCTTATTATAGATGAATATCCTCTATTATTTATTTGTTTATTCTCAACTTTTATTATTCAATGGGTAGTCTTTTTACCGTCTTTTTATTGGCATACCGAAAAATTTTATGACCTAACGGGAAGTGCAACATATATTTTTATTACTCTGGTAGCCTTATATCATAAAGCTCAGTTTATCGGTCCTAGAGCTGATATTCGTTCATTGCTTCTTGCCGTGATAATAATTATTTGGGCATTAAGATTAGGTTCTTTTCTTTTTATGCGTATTTTAAAAGATAAAGAAGACAGAAGGTTTAATGAATGGAAATTTTCTTTTCCATTGTTTTTACGTACATGGACTCTTCAAGGGATGTGGATTTTCTTAACATCGGTAGCTGCAATAACTGCAATATCGACTAGAAAGATAGTTGCGCCTGACCTATTATTATTTATTGGAGCATTTTTATGGTTATTTGGATTTCTATTTGAGACCATTTCTGATTTTCAAAAAAGAAAATTTAAATTAAATAATAAAGATGGTTTTATTACCTCTGGACTTTGGTCAGTTTCACGACACCCTAATTATTTTGGCGAGATTGTTTTATGGGTAGGTGTTGCAATTATTGCTTTTCCTACTTTATATGGATGGCAGTATGTAAGTTTAGTTTCTCCACTTTTTGTGTATTTGTTACTTACGAGGGTTAGTGGCATTCCTTTGCTAGAAGAGCATGCAGAGAAAAAATGGGGTAAGGATAAGGAATATATTTCTTACAAAGAAAACACTCCAGAATTATTTCCACGGATATTGAAATAATTTAATTAAGCATTTTCCCCATTAATTCTTTTAACAATTTAGCCGCAGTAATTGCGGTGATATTATTTAAATCTTTCTTTGGATTATATTCAACAATATCAGCTCCTACTACATCTGCCTCAACATTTGAAATAATTTGTAATATATCTCTGGTTGATAAGCCTCCTGGTTCTGGGTGAGAAACTCCTGGAGCAAATGCAGGATCAAGCCCATCGAGATCTATACTTATATATACCGGTCCATTAAACTGTAATTTTATATTGGGGTCAAAATTGAGCATGTCAATCACCTGAACTTTGAATCGATCAACCTGCTGTTGTTGTTCTTTGTTCATAGTTCTAATCCCAATTTGTATTAATTGTCTTGAGAGTTTATTTTCTAGAATGCGAGCAAATGGAGAAGCATGAGAGAAGGGGTTGTTATCAAAATTATCATATAAATCTGGATGAGCATCAAAGTGTAGTATATTTAAATTTTTGAAATAACTATGGTAAGCATCAATAATTGGATAGGTTATGCTATGGTCACCTCCAAGAGATATACATTGATAATTTTTATCTAAATCATTTTTAATAGAATTTCGAATTAAATGAAAACCTCTTTCTCCAGGCGGAATTGTAGATGAATCATAATAAGTCCACACTTTTTTATCATCTAGGTTTAAACCATTTTCTGAGAATTTATTGGTGCTTTCTGAGTTAAATGCTTCCATAATTTTTGGTGGGGCTTTAGAACATCCTCTTAAAAAAGAAGAGTTTATATCTGTTGGGTAGCTGCGTATGGATATTTTTTTATTTTTCATATTTGGAATAAATAAAAAAAGAACATTATTTATTTAATTTGAATTAATATTAGCACAATGAAACCTACCGTAATATTTTTATTATTTCTAAAAATTTTATATTCTAATCAGCCATCATCTACTATACCTGCTAGTACTTATTCAATTGTTGCGTATGATCCTGATACTGGTCAGCTTGGTGTCGCAGTTCAAAGCCATTGGTTTTCTGTTGGTTTTTTGGTTCCCTGGGCTAAAGCTGGAGTTGGGGCTGTTGCAACTCAATCCTTTGTGAAAGTTGAATATGGTCCACAAGGAATTAGTCTAATGGAGGATGGCTTTACGGCAAAAGAGGCTCTCAAAAAATTATTATTAGAAGATAAAGCAAAAGAAGTAAGACAAGTTTCTATGGTAGATACAAAAGGTAATGTTGCAACTCATACTGGGAGTAAATGTATTTATGCGGCTGGGCATTTTATAGGTGATAATTATTCGGTTCAGGCGAATATGATGGAAAAGGAAACGGTCTGGGATGCTATGTCTTATGCATATGAGAACACAAAAGGAGATTTAGCTGAAAGGTTAATGGCTGCACTAGAGGCTGCGGAAAAAGAAGGCGGAGATATAAGAGGTAAGCAGTCAGCGGCTATGTTAATTGTATCTGGTGAACCAACAGGTATTTCATGGAAAGATATTGAGATGGATTTAAGAGTTGATGATCATCCAGAGCCGTTGAAAGAATTAAAGCGTTTAATCAGAATTAGTCGTGCTTACCACCACGCAAATAAAGGTGATCACTTTTTAGAATTAAATCAAATCAATAATGCGTTAGAGCAATATAATTTAGCAAGTAGTTATTATCCTGAAAATCCTGAACTTCCTTATTGGTCAGCAGTTGCACTTGTTAAAAGTGGGAGATTTAATAAAGCAATTCCTATTTTTAGAAATGTATTTAGAAAAGAACCTAGACTACGAACTCTTACACCTAGATTAGTTAAGGCAGGATTACTTCCTGATGATACTGATACGATAACAGAAATTATGAATATTAAATAAAAAATAATTTAATAAGGTTCGTAAATAGTAATTATATAGTTGTTATTTCATTCGATAGTTTATGATAAAAAAAACAATAGTCTTTTTATTTATTGTAATAGGGTTATTAATTATATCAAATCCAACTATTGATTTTTCCGAAGGGGAGGATATATTATTTTATAATGGCACAATTATTACTATGGAAAAAAATAATCCTATGCCAGAGGCAGTGTACATTGAAAATGGTATCATTAAGTCAATAGGAAAATACGAAGAACTATCTAGACATATTAGTTCATCTACTAAAATAATTGATTTAAAGGGCAAGACTCTCCTTCCTGGGTTTATAGATAGTCATACTCATCCTGTTTTATGTTCTTTTGTTTATGATGCTATTGACTTAAGTGGTTTTAAACATAATTCGAAACAAAAATTATGGGAACATTTCTCTGACAAAGTAAAAACTTATAAGCCTGGTGAATGGATTTTATGCAAAGGTTTTGACCAAATTCTTACTAAAGATCTTACTCCTCCACATATTAAATTTCTTGATTCTATAGCTCCTAATAATCCATTACTAATCGCATCTCATAATCTTCACTCTTATTGGGCTAATTCAGTAGCATTCCAGGAATCAGGAGTTAGCAAAGGAACACCTGACCCAAGTTTAACTAGCTACTATGAAAGAGATGATGATGGAAATTTAACTGGATATATTGTAGAGCAGGATGCGTTTGAACCATTTAAGGAAAAAATTCTAGCCGCATTAGGAATAAACAGGCTTAAAGAAAGTAGTGTGAGAGCAATGAAGGAGTATACAAAAAATGGTTACACAAGTATTACAACATTGGGTATCACAACATCGGATCCTCGAGTTATTCAACTTTATAAACATATATCATCAAAAAATTCGTCGTTATTCAATCATGTTTTGCAATTTTTTGACCTACTACCAAAAAGAAATTATACTGCAAGGCATTTTGTTTTTATTAGGTATGATGCCATAGACCTTTTACCAAATTCTAGTTTAAACGGAGATGACTTTTTTAAAATACTTGGGATAAAATTATGGTATGATGGTTCTCCATATGCTGGGTCTATGTATATAAAAGATCCCTATTTAGAAAATAATTTTACTAAAAACATTCTTAATATTCCTTCTCGACATTCTGGTTTCCCTTTATTAACAAAGAGTAAGCTCAATTTTTATATTAATACATACCAAAGCAAAGGCTGGCAGATTGCAATACATGCACAGGGAGACCAAGCAATAAAAGAAATCTTGAATTCATTTGAAGATGTAGAAAATCAATTAAAAAACGATTACAGACATCGATTAGAGCACTGTCTTTTAATTGAAGAATCTTCAATAAAGCAAATGTCTAAATTAAATATTCATCCTAGCTTTCATATTAATTATCTTTATTATTACGGTAATTCTCTGAAGCGACAAGTTTTAGGCTCTCCTAGAGCAGACCGAATACTTCCACTAAAGTTAGCAAAAGAACACTCGTTAAAATATACTTTACACTCTGATCAGCCAATGTTTCCAGGGAAGCCACTTAGTCTTTTACAAACTGCTGTAAGTAGAAAAACAAAAGAAGGGGATGTGCTCGGAGAGCAGTACTCTTTGTCAGTTTACGAGGCGCTTGAGGCATTAACAGTTAATGCTGCTTGGCAAATTAAGATGGATAAAAAAATTGGATCAATTAAAGAAGGGAAATATGCTGACCTTATTATTCTAGACACAAACCCACTTGAATCAAATACTGAAGATTTGAAAAATATTAAGGTATTAAAAACTTTTGTTAATGGAAATCAAATAGACTATTAATAAGAAAATGATTACATATATACTATATTAGGGTTTTGTTATAATGCTTTAATTATGATTATAACTATCTATTCTTGACTTTTATTTAGAAATTTTTGCAAATATTAAAATTATTCTATTTTATTTTCTTTGCCCCATTGTTTACATAAAAGGTCATAAAGTGTCTTTTCATTTTCGTGCATACTTCCATCAAGCATGATAACCTCATGAAAGAGATCCAAATAAGCATCTTTCATGTTATCATCAATTTTTGATTTTAAAGAATTACTTAAGTTTTTAATAAATTTCTTCACCTCATCGATTCCTTTGTCAAGGATATTATCTAGAAATTTTGTTCTAAGTATTAGTAATTCTCTTTCATCTTCATCGTAGCGCTGTAATATGACATCAAGATATTTTCTTTCATCTGATGAATACTCATAATCACAGTTTGATATGACATAAGCTATATCAAACATAACTAGCTCAAGAAGGTGGTTTGATTTTTCTGACATAGTATATCTACCTCTTTTATTATTTACAGCTAACAGGCTGTCTTACTCCATCTATATAGCCCTCTTTGACTTTAACGCCATATGCCATCAATC
>CEPW01046414.1_pt1 | contig 12577 bp, 18 predicted proteins | sample 356211 | NCBI WGS metagenome assembly CEPW01 (sample SAMEA2620021, study PRJEB7988) | marine metagenome | biome: marine biome (ENVO:00000447); feature: deep chlorophyll maximum layer (ENVO:xxxxxxxx); material: "saline water (ENVO:00002010), including plankton (ENVO:xxxxxxxx)" | depth 25 m
CAGTTCGCGACATGCTTGACGGCGAACCTGTTGATGATAGATCGCTTGCGGTTACACGAGCGATCAAAGAGATCCTCGGTTGGAGGAACTGGCTTCATGAAAATAATATCACTGTAAACGTCTCACCATTGACAGTAGCACATGATGTGTTCTATGCTGTCTACCAGTACCCGGCGGAGGTGGACGGAAAATTTTCGCGGATCATCGACAGCATCCGTGACGTTGACTCAGTGATGCCTTCGGTCATGATGGCATCAGAACACCGAGAACTGGCTGCTTGGCAACGTCTCAAAAAATGCGACAAGCAGACTTTTGAGAAAGTCGCAACCGCAGAAACCAAAGCCAGTCTCACCAAAACAAAACCAAAACCGAAAAACTCGATTCTTAATATCGAAGATTTTTCAACTGACGTCTCCTCTGCCACAGCGGTAGAAGACTCAACATCAACACCGACATCAAATCAAAAAATGAGTACTCCTCAAACCCCAGCCCAGCTGGTCAATCTGGCTAATGCTCAGCAGCAGCAACGTGCGTTCGCAGAAAACGACGTAGCTGAGCTGATCGCCACCAACCAAGGTGACGATTACCTATACGACAGCACACACGATAATTTCTACACCTACGACTCTGATCTCGGTACTTGGTATGTGCAGGATGAAATGCACATCAAAAGACGGATCGTCAAAGCTCTCGATACTTTTGTAGCTGCGGGTGTTCTGCCGAAATACCAGTCCTCGACTGTCAACAGCGTCTATGCGATGCTCCAAGCGAGGATGCTTAAGTCACTCGACGGTGGTCGCACCAGTGTTTTCTCGACTGGTAAAAGGTATATTCCCTTTGCCAATGGCGCTCTCAACAGCGACACGTTCGAGTTCGAAGAGGGAAAAAACAAAGATCTCTATTTCCGCAGCCGTCTTTTCTACGACTGGAACGAAAACGCAAGCTGCCCAAAGTTTCTCCAATGGATGAAAGATTCTCTTCGTCCTAACCAAGAGAAACTGATCCAAGCATTCTGTCGTGCGCTTCTCACTGGCTACACATCTGGAGAACGTTTCCTCCACTTAGTTGGTCCTGGTGGTACGGGTAAATCAACGATGCAGCAGTTGATGATCGCTCTTGCTGGCTTTGGGAGTACCCACACGTCGAGCCTTGAGCTTATTGAAATGAATAAGTTTGAGACATACAACCTGATCGGCAAACGTCTTTTGCTTCTCACCGACGAATCAAACTACAACAAGCGTATGGACGTGCTTAAAAAGCTGACGTCTGCGTCAGACACACTTCGTGCTGAGAGAAAATACGGCAAAGAGATCATCAGTTTTAAACCAGAGTGTCTTGTTTGTATCGCCTCCAACGAACACATCAGTTCTAACGACTCTACGAGTGGTCTTGAACGACGTCGTCTGACCATCATCATGGATAAAGTCGTCGCTCCAAGCAAAAGGCGTCAACTCCTTGACGTTTATGACGACCGCCTTGAAGGGGAATTTTCTGAAGAGATGTCTGGCATTGTGAGTTGGGCTCTCGACATGACGTATGAAGAAATGAGAGACACGCTTGCTAACCCTGTTAAGCATGCTCCTTCACTCGCACGTACTAACATCGATGCTCTGGTCTTCAATAACCCTTACGTTTCCTGGATGGCTGAGTGCTGTCTTTACGCTCCTAATTATTCCACGCTGATCGGTCGTGGTGCAGCTCGGCCTAGCACCGACGAGTCTGAGAAAGGTATGTACGTCAAAAACGCTTATTCCGAACTATTTGCAAGCTATGCGAACTACTGTAAAGCCTGTGGTTATAAGCCCGCTGCGAAACCTCGTTTCGTAGAGAGAACTATGGAGACTTTAAACAACATCCTGAAACTCCCAAACTGCTCTACAACTACTCTTAAGGGTCTCCCGGCAATCAAAGGTTTACGACTTAAGCCGTATGACTTAAGCTCTGATCGCGCTTCTCACGGACCTGATCGTCTTCCTAACCCTGTGGAGTTCGCTCAGGAACCTGATTTCGAGAAGTGGGAAACCTCTTTCCAAAAACATGACACCGCTGATTAATTTCTACTCTGCCACGCTCGCTCTTGGAGGCGCAGTCAGTCTTGCTGTTGGTATTACTTCTCCTAGCTTTGTTGCTGCTCCTCTCACTTTTGTTGGGGGTGGGTTAGCCGGTGCTGCCGTTATCGAAAAACGCCGCTACGAACAAAAAGAAAATTTGACCACGGCGGGTCGAGTCACTGGTGCTTTTCGAGTTCTATACGAGCGTAACCGTGGTGTAGTTAGCCCTACTGAGTTAGCTATTTACTCAGACATTGATATTGAGACCTCTCAAAATTATTTGGTTGCACTCTCCGAAGATACAAACGGTCAAAAGATACAAGATCCGGCTTCTGGTCAGACCATCTTCTCGTTTCCACATGGTCAGAATGTCTTAGATGAGCTTTCAAAAAACGCTCAAGACTGGGCTCAGTCTCAGGTACAAGCCCAAAGCCAACAGAGCGAGATCCTTGCAAGGCAGTTGGATGAAGCTAATCAAATGATTCGCGCTGCTCAGATGGCGCAGGTCACAGCTCCTCGCCAGACTGTTAACAGGGTTACCAACGATGATTTATGGGCTCAGGGGGAATAAAGACTGAAATCGATTTTGTAGACGAAGATATTTATAAAGTAACGGCTGAGATGGATGGCATAAGTGCGTACACTTTTTGTTCAAGCATGCACCTTGTTGACGATAAAGTAAAACAACTTACTTTATGTATACAAGAACAGGCTCGAAAAGCTTATCTGGAGGGTTTCGACGATGTCTGAAGAAAAAACCCCTGACGATCTTGATTTAGATCTCACGCCAGAGGAAGAACAGGAGTTGCTTGACCAGGCACTCGCAAACCTGTGCAAGTTTGTGGAAGAAGAGACTAGCCTCAGTCTTTGGGAAGAGGGTGAATGGACAGCCATCCCCGGAGAGGACTCTCCTCAGGGTCCTGAGCAGCCTCACGAGCAAGAGCCTGAGTAACAATCGGAAGCTCAATCGCAAGAATAGTGCCGATCTGAAAAGCGATGTCTCTATGCTCCTTCTGAGTTTCTTGCGCCCCTCGAAGGCCGACGTAGTGAGCCCAGGAACGTATCGTGCCGTTCATGTGTAACTTTGTAGGCGTGTACAAAGGACATACATTTCTTGCACATTCCCTTGCCACACCAGCTTCAGTCATTCGTCTGTACAAGTCCCAGAGCTGAGCATCGATGATGCTTAAGTCTTCCCGAAACCTCGCTTCCAGAGCAGGGTCAATGGGATCGGTGCTCGACTGGCGGTTCTTCTCAGCCTGCTTACGCATCTCAAACTTCTGAGCTTCGCAGGGGTCAGAACTTATAACTTCCCACGGATTGGCATATCGTTGACTCAGTTCCTGAAATGTAAACGTTTTGTGCCTAAGTATCTGAGGTGATATTGCCCGTGTAGTTATGATCTCAAATGATGCATTAGCCTGCTCAAAAATAGACCAATGTCCCTTTCTAATACAAAACTTAAGTAAGCGTTCGTACTCAGGGCGATCAGGTTTAGCAGTAGAAACTCGCGCATGGCGAGCAATGACCTGCTCTGAATCAGGAGTGATCCAATCAAGCTTTACTGTGTGCATAAGCCCAGTTGATCTGGGCTAACTTAGCTCAGCTTCTAGGGAAAGTCTGCTGATAACGAAGTCTTGCAGTCAATTCTGAAGGATTCGATACAGCGCGAGACATATCAGCAGGGTGCATACCCAGCCTCATCCCAGCCATGCGCATGGGTTGCATACCATTAGATTGCATCACCACCTCCCACGATTTGTTGTTGTAGGGAAAGGTTGTCAGACATTCGATAGTCCTGGAGAGGCATCTTCGAATCTGCGGTGGTGACGTCGTAGAAGTTCTGTTGAGGGAGCACAGAAAGTGCAGCGACGTTCAGACGCATAGTCGGATCGAATTTGTTTGCCTCCTCCATTACGTAACGTTCTTTCGGCATGTCCTCTGGACGAAGAGGCATAGGCATTTCTTTATGGTTGTATCCAGCGGGACCGTTCACGGCGTTTGATTTAACGACATTGCCAATCCCGTACTCCACAGGGCTTACCGGACTACGAAGGTAAGAACCGTGATCAACGTTGTATTGAGAAAAAACTCGATTGATATTATCGAGAGTTTGTGTTTGACGCGCCCTGATACTAATGTCATCGTTGAGATAACTAGCAGGGTTTGCCATCGACATACCGATTGGCTTCAACTGTGCAACAGGACCCAAACCGCCTGGTTGCTGTAAAGGAGAAAAGTTTTCCATGAGTTTATTTTAACTACGTTTTGGTTGTTTCTCGCGATTAGTTTTAGCTTTAACTACCCGAAGATTCGAAGAGTTGTTGTTCTCCGGGTTGAAGTCTTTGTGGTCGACTTCTTTTCCGTCTCCCCTAGATACTCTGCCAGACCTTTCCATATGTCTACGAGCCTTGTTACGCGCTGCTCTACGTTTCTTTTGACGTTCTGTACCATGGTAATCATTATATTCCTTTTTGTAATTACGAGCCACTTTACACCCTTCTTACTATTTCATATTACACGAAAGAAAGAAATCTTTTCGTGCCTGCTCTCCGCACGCCTTGCAAAACTCAGTCCACAAATCAGTGAAAAGGCCGTTAGTGCGTCCAGATTTTTCATAGAGGTATTCCATGAAAACCGCTTTCTTGTGCTCAGCTAAAGCGTCCCAACCTTTCAAATAATCAGTATTCACTTTTTAGCCTTGATAAACCAACCCGAACTATACCCTTTTTCGACCATCCAACGAGGTCCTAAATTCTTTTTTGAATAGAAAAGATACTTTCCATCACCGCTTATGTACCTGCCTGTAACTAAATCAAGATCACCAAACGGATCGTGAACTAAAATTTTCGACTTGTCGGCTGACAAGCCCACGGCGCAGATCCAATGACCTCCTCCAGTGGGGTTGGTTACTCCTCCGTGGTGCAAAATCCCAAGGGGAACTGGAATACCTTTCTCTAAAAGTTCTTCGACCTCGCTCCAGGAACCGTCCTGTCTAAACTCTGTCTCAATTCCATACTGCTCAAGAGCACGCACTTGAACCCACGCTTCTGTAGTGTCACCGATTTCGAAAACCGTTTGGATATATTCATCGTCGTTACTAATGACGTCGGGTTTTAAACCAGACAAAAGCATCGCGCAAGCAGAACTAAAACAGGTGCGGTTGGCATCTCGGTAATTATCCCGTTGAGAGTAATAAGGAACTTCTAATTTAATTTCACTATTCTTTTTACGAGTAACAGTTCCCTCAGGTATATCGTTAATGATTTTCCAGTGAGGGCTGTAAAAATACCAACTTTTACCAGGCTGAGCAGTGAGCCTTACCTCGTAATGAGCAGCATTGGCAAACATCGTTATTTGATCCCATTCCCACGCTCCGCCTTTAGGGACAAAAAGTTTTTCTTCGGGGAGAAGATCTGTTGATTGAGAAGGGCGCGTTTTAAGCCACGTATCGTTCTTAGCCAATATGGATCGACCGAGCATCGGATGCCTTTCTGGCTTAGTCAAAAATAATTTTTTTTCTTCAGCCCTTCTACGCACAAGTCCTGGGAGATCTGTACCGTCGCCTCCTTTTGTCCAACGTCCAAACTCATCAGCAACTTCTTTTTTATCTACACCTCCGTTCAGTAAACGAAGAAGCGTAGAGTTTCTATATGCGTTGCAGCCTACGTTGTACGTAAAAGAAACTAGAGCATCATATTCATTTTGATTTAGTTTGACTGTCGTGTAGTTACTTACTGCAGACTCATACGAAGACACATCTTTTCTAAGCAGCATTTCTGCTTCTTCTTCGGTAATTTTTGAACCCTCCACTACGTCAGGTCCAGTGTGTCCGTAACCGATCGTCCAAACACCAGAAGGACAAACGTAAGCACGAAGACGCATACCTTCGAACTTCTTGATTAGCTCAAGACCGGGAGTTGAAAGCCGTGCCATTTCATCCAGGCATCCGTTTAATTCTGCCTAGAGTTAAATGAAATATCAACGCAAGTACGGAAGCTGAAACAGCTGTTGCCGCAGCTTCTGCCCACGGAGGACCAAAATGCGTAGGATGCGTGAGTAGATCGCTGACGAATGTAAATACACCTGTAAGAAGAAGGTTTTTTAGCAGCGTGACCTTTTTAAAAAAGAGCACACAGAAACAATAGATAATAGCTGCTTTATAACCAGTAGTATATGCAACAACTACATGCTTCCATGTAATTGCTGATAAATTACCTTCAACCATGAAGTACATGCACGGAAGCCATGCCTCCCAAAATTTCTCCAGAAAATTTTTGGGAGTTTTTGCAAGGCGATTATGCAGCTGTATAAGTGACACGGTATTCACATGGGCTACGATCTGTCTTAGTCACATACAGATAATTAGCGATACTCGCGCCCACACTGAAAGTGAACGACACGTCTGAGCGATTTGAGATCTTAGGAGCGTCCACCTCCCCAAGCACAGATCCGTTAACTCCGGACAAGATAAAGACTTTACCAACGCTTTTAGAACCAGCAAAAAGTGTCACTGTGCCAGTTCCAGTAGCACTTGAAGTAACAGTAAAAACATCTGCGGTTTCGAAAGAACCGTCTGAAGCGAACTCACGGGTGGCGTCCACTGTTACATTCCCACCGTCCTCGGTACGCAGCTGACCGAATCGGGTGATACCTGCGGGAGCAGCACCTAATTCACGGTTGAAAGTAGTTTCTGCCACAACTAATTAGATTTATTTAACTCAATAATAGCGCAGCTTATCTATAAAATAAGTTCAACAAAATTACAACAATGAACTACAACAGATTAAATGCGCTCGTATACGAAGCGATTCAGTTTATTTCAAGGTTTTGGCCGAACATAAAATTCAATCCTTGGATCAAATTAGCTCTTGAGAATTGTTTAGATGACTGGGTCGAGTTTAGGACACAAATAACACTGAAAGAGATAGATAACGATATAGAAGAACTGCACGCAGAGTGGGACAGGGAGGAAGCAGAGCACTTCGAGTACGTTTTTACCGAAGAAGAACCTGACGACTCAGAAGCTCAAAGATTATTAGGTGGACCAATGCGACTCAGCGTCCCTTGGAACTCCGATAAGAACGAGCCTTCTTCTTAGCTCTTACGCAATTGGGCACGTTTCTTCCGTTCTTTTTCTTGTATCCTTCCTGTACATAACCTTTCCAACAGGTTCCTCGTTTAGCCATTTTTCCTAGATGCTTTGTACGCACGAGCTTTTTTGCCTGCCCGTTTGGCTTTTTCAGTATTCGCTACGTGAGTATTTACAGGTTTACCTCGCGTAGCTCGCTTCTTTTTTTCGTCGGTTGCACGACGTTCCTCCTTTGACATGGAAGCCCACGCGGACTTAGGAAGATACCGCTCTGTACGTCCTTTTTCACGCGCTCGGTCAGCCATTAACTCGCATAGAGTTTTTTAGCATCTCAAGTCTATTCGCTTGGTTTCGATGTGTCCGTGACGCCTTGTCTAGTTGGCTCACAATATCAGTCAATTCGTTTTCGACTCCTGTCTCATACGCTGGCTCTTGTTGTTGATCTCTAATTGGACCTCCGTGTAACCACGCATCACAGGTTCGAGCAGCAGCACACTTGAATTTGAATAATTGACAATAACCCAAATCAGCAAGATCTAAAACATCTTGTGGATCTGCTGCGTTAGTTTCGTTAATTCCTTTTTCTATACAACTCATAACGACGCTTGACTGGTCAAAAGCTGCGCAGTTGCCGCAACGAGCAGTCTTTACAGTTTGGTCATCTGTACCCCAAAGAGCTGCTTTCTCCTCCCAAAAACCGGGATCAGGAGAGTCTGGATTCAAGGGGCCATATCCAAATTTCTTAATAGTCCAGTCTCTGTTTTTAATATTTTCCTCTATATCTACTGTCGCTAAAGGACACTTAGGGGATACCTCGGTTACTTTCTTTCCTAAGAGTATTTTTCCTCTAAGGTCTACATCTGTATTAGAAGAGTCTTTCATTGTATTTTATTTTTTATCTTTTTTCTCGTACTCTTCACGAGTCTGCCAGTCTTCTTTGCTCCATTTTGAGAGTTTATTTTTGGAAGACTTCTTGCCTTCGTATTTACCTCCCATATCCTTGTAATATTTTGTCGCAAGCTGCATGGCACGGGCGGAGTGACCGCCCATTTTCTTACGAGCTTTAGCTTTTGCCCGTGCCCACTTAGCAGGATCTTTTTTCTTGGCTGTTTCAGCCATAGTATTCCATACCCTCTTCTTCCATACCTTCTCCATCGAGTTCTTCGATCTTACGGGCGAGAAGATCCCTGCCACGCTCTTGAATCATGGCGTCATCTTCCTCCATCATGGGACCAGGAGCGAAGGAACCGGGATTGTTAGGCATCATGACCGAATGGACTCAAGCTTCTTGTGTATCTTAGCTGCTTTCTTAATCAACTTCTGAGCCTCTTGACGAGTCAAACACTCAGAAGCAAGGACACTGACTTTTGCAAGTTTTTTATGTTGTTTTTCTGGATTCATCAGTCTCTGTCGGAGGTGTTACGTTCATCTTTTCGACCGCGCTCACGCTCGATCTTGTATTTTTTAGCACGAGTTTTTGCTCTGGTCTGCTTGGACATTTCACCACGGCGCTTACCTTTCTCGGTAGCTTTATTTGTACCCTCTTTTAAATCACCTGATTTCTGGAGTGACTTAGTGGCGATAGCATAAGCTGCGCCTTTCTTCATGTCAGGGTTTTCTTTCATGATGCTTTTTACAGCATCCTCGAGAATGGCGGGCATTTTATATGATCAGCTATATTGATATTGTAACTCGCTCTAAAAGAGTGGACTTTTTATTATCTAACTGGGGTGAAATTGTAAGTATCGCTGGAGCAGTCCACCTCCTTGCTTTGGCGATCGTAAATTTAACTCCTACACCGAAAGACGACGAAATCTACGGGAAGGTGTACAAAGTCATTGAAAAAGTGGCTGGTATTGTCACCAAAATTGCTAAGAAGTAATCAAGCAGTCTCTGGAAGTAAAAGGGCTTTTGGTTCCATCCAATTAGTCCATACGACAGAGGGAGGATCAGGTTCTGGTTGCTGGTTAATCCAGCTCAGAATCCTGTCCTCCCTTTCTGGTGTCCAAAAAACTTGACCTCGATACCAAACAAACCAATCAAGGTCGCTTTTTTCAAGATTACATGCTCCACAGGCTCCGATTAGGTTCTTTCGGTCCTGTTTACCTCCTCTCGCACGAGGCACTACATGGTCAAGTGTCGTTGGATGGTGCCTCCCGCAATACGCACACTCGGGCCACTCATCCAAAATACTTCGTCGAAAACGTTTTCTAGCAGACCTCTTCTGTAAACATTGAAGATTGAAGACTAAATCGTTTTCGAAGTCGACCATAGACAATGGTGCGGCTTGATTAAAGTCTAGTTAGTAATTGATAACTTTACCGCGCACGGGAAGTTTTAAACGGATGTTCAGCAAAAGCAGCATAGATAAGCCTTTGACCGCTCGAGTTTGCATCTACGCCTGCTTGTCGAATTTTGAACCCGTTTGAAAGCAGGTCAACGCCAATAGAGAAAGACCCTTGCGCTGATCCATCGAATTCAGCACCACTTGTATTAGCCCTCAAAATTCCATCAGTTTCATTGTATTCAGGTCTACGGTAGTCAAAAATGTTCCAATTACCTGCATAAGTTTCACTCTTTACCATAACCCAGTTTGGTCTAAAACCGGTGTACACAAACGGACCATTGGTTGAACCGTTGCCGGTGAACACACCAAAATTGCTAAAACCGTCGACAGGGGCAAAGCAGTAAGCAACATATGTATAACTGCTAGCATTTGTGTCGTTATCAGTTCCAACATTAACTACTGAACTTGTAGGTGCGGTGTTGTTCCAAAAAGGGCCGGCATCGGTTGAGCTAACTGCGTTTCCAGAATTTAAATATGCGTATAGTTCTGCTGGGGTAGCTCCTCCCACGCTGTTCGATGCGTGGTAAACAGCCCAGTTTTGGGTATTGCTGCGAGATTTAACGATTACAAATTCTGGAGTTGCACCCAAACCATGGCCGAATGTTGCATTTGAGCCAGTGCCGGTATAGGTAACAATCGAGCACCCAGCAGACGTATTGACGCGGACATTAGTTGTGATGCTGCCGTCAGTGTTGCTGGCTGTTGACGTTCCACAGTCCCACGTCCAACCAACGTAAGTTCGTCCATTTGTGTTAAAATCACCTCCTGATCCTAAACTAAATCCTGTTGCGCTAGTGCTTGTAACACCATTTGTGTCGGTATAATCTGCACGAGCTTGGTTAGTCTCCTGAACCTCTGAAATACCTCTAACTGTGTCAACTAATTTGCTATCAACAGCGTGACTACGTGTTTTTGTCCAGATAATATCAGGATTGAAGTTCAAAGACGAAACCGTCTGAGAGCTACCGTTACCGGTCCACAAAGCGACATCAAACGCCGTCAAACCATCGGCAATCGTTGGGTCCGGAAAATTCGTTGTGCAGAGTGACTTGTAGCCTGTTGGGATAGAAGAGATTGCAAACTGGCGTTGGCCGAAATTCCAGTTGCCAGCTTGACCCGATCCAGCACTTTCGCCGCCACCAAAAAAGTATGGACCGCTTGTTAATCCTGTGTACGCAGCAGTGCCGCTATTTTGAACAATGCCGTTTTTATAGAAATAAATATTTCCACCGTCAGCATCAAACGCTACGCCAATCGTGTCTCCGGCACCGAATGAATCACCGTAGGTAGCGCCAGTCGCATTATTGTACTTTTTGCCATTATTGTAATAAACGTAGTCGCCAGAACCCTGTCCCAAATAGCCGTTGCTGAGAATTGGATTATTTGTAATGCCTACGTTTGCGTTACTCGTTGTAAGAGTAAATTCAACGTACCATTTGCCACTTGATACACCTATTGTGCTGACAAAAATTGCATTGTTTGATCCTGAATGAGATACGTCTAAATTACCATTCGACAGCGTAATGCTCGAACCTTTTTGCAGCGGATTCAACGTCGCATAGTTGCCGCCGTTATTGCCGGACGCTGCTGTGTAGTTTGTCGGTGTGTCGATCAGGCTGTCGTTATCCTCACCTGCTGTAACTGAAATGTTATTAACCGTCCAATTGTTACCGTTGCCGCTGGTATCAGTTCCAAGCGCAGAAGCACTGCTGTTATCAGAAAAATTTAGATAAAAACCATTTGTTCCGTACGTCAAATTATCTTTGCAGTCCTTAGGGTTCCAGTTGTTGTCGGAGTCATATTCGCCGAACTCAGTCGGAGCGAGTCCTTGACCGTCAACAAAATGCATTTCTGCTACATAAATATCTCCCGGTATCTGTGGGCTACCTGCTGACTGGTTAGCGGCAATAAAGTTATGGGTGTCCCCAAATATAAGCGCAGAACCGTCTTGGCCTGGATACGATGCTGTATTAAAGGCAGTAACCTGCGAACCGTTTACGTAAAATTTAATTCGATCGCTAGATGAGGCTTGCGTAGTGTCAAACGCAAGGACAAAATGATACCAAGCTGATGGATCTCTGAAAACCTGAGTAGTTTCAAAGGTTTGGCCTACGTTGTTCCCACAAGAAATCGTATCGTTAGCTTGAAATTCAATATTGCAGAACGTGTAACTGCCGCCAATGCTTCCATATCCAGAAAAAAGTGTATTTCTAAACCCTACTTTTCCGCGTTTAACCCAAAAGGAAAGAGTGCTTTTGGTTGAAGAAGTTGAGCTGGAGAAAGACTTATAAAGGTTGGCAGTATCATTACTGTTAAAGCGCAAACTACGGTCTACTTGATAACTGCTTCCTCCCGAAGCAACGTTTGCAGCGCCAACGATTGCGGAAGTTACACCGTTAAGAGCTGACATATCAAACGTTCAGAACGGACGTTGTAATAATGGTACTCGCATCCTGAACGTAGTACAGAAGCGCATCTTGCCCACTAGCGGCGGTGGTCAAAGTGGGTGCGGTGCCTCCGGCGAACGCGAAAACGGCGTTATAAGCAAGCGTACGAGATCCCGTACCGTCTTGAAGAATATAAATAGCTCCAGACTGACCGCCACTAGCGTTTGTAGGAGCACCAAGTGTACCGTTTCCGGTCAGGGTCATATCGAAATTATTTGATGATCCAAAATCGAGGGTAATTGTGCCGCTTTCGAGCCCTTCAGCTTTAATGTCAGAATAAGACTGAGACTGAACGCGAACGTTCCCCGAAATCGGGCCGCCAGTTTTGTCATATTTACCGCTTACGTCGGTGAGAGCGGCATTACCAGAAGCTAAAGCAGTAGAAGCGTCGACTAATGCTGCGTTTCCAGATGCAAGTGCGGTGGCTGCATCAACTAAGGCTGCATTACCAGAAGCGAGTGCGCCCTCTTCGGCAACCGCAAGAGTTAAAGCTGCGTTACCAGAGGCAAGAGCTTCAGCAGCATCAACAAGAGCCGCGTTTCCTGAAGCAGAAGCTCCAGTTAAATCTGCAAGAGCAGCATTACCTGAGGCAAGTGCGGTAATTGCAGTTCCGTCATACCCAAGTTCACCGCCAAGTGTA
>CEPW01039400.1_pt1 | contig 12534 bp, 17 predicted proteins | sample 356211 | NCBI WGS metagenome assembly CEPW01 (sample SAMEA2620021, study PRJEB7988) | marine metagenome | biome: marine biome (ENVO:00000447); feature: deep chlorophyll maximum layer (ENVO:xxxxxxxx); material: "saline water (ENVO:00002010), including plankton (ENVO:xxxxxxxx)" | depth 25 m
CCTTACTCCAGACGCCCTAGAAGGCTTCTCTTGGGGGCCTGAGGCCTCGATCCACATACAAGGCAAACGCCGCCCTGTAAGCCCTGTACACCCTCAATGGGCTATAATTTTCAGGCTAAAAGAAGAGCAGCCCCGCAACTGGCAGGACTGCTTGCAATCTCTGTCTGAACAGTTGTACTGCGCAATGGCGTATCAAAAGGTAGGCGTAAACATCACCGACCTTCTGCTATCGCATCAACTGCGGAAACGTTTGTATCGATCCGTCAAGCGGCCTCGGAAAGTACTCCGACATCTTGCAAGTGTTTCTTGACAGCAACAACGTTCCAGCGGTAGCTGTCACGCGAAAACGTGTTTGAAAAAGCTGCAAAGTGCGGCCCGAGCTTCAGTGTGCCGTCGTCGCGGTACTGAAAAAGAGTTTTGCGATCAAGGCCCAGGATTTCACCTGCCTTATTGGCAGATACCCATGAAGACTTGGAAGCCATGCTGTGTGAGGCGTGGATACTTCATCACGGTATAAACCCTTACTGAGGTGTCAAGCGACTTCAGAAAGTCTTTATCTGTTTGTTTTGAAGTGTAAATATCTACTCGTAGAATTAATTAACGGCAACTAAAGAGTATGTTCAATTGTGAACAGGATCCCCTTTCCCTGCTCATTGAAATCACTCCAAAGTTAGCGAAACGACGTTATCGACAATCAATATACGAAGCCTGGGACCACTGCTGTGGATACTGTGGCGAAGAAGCAACAAGTTTAGATCACATCGTACCAAGGTTTAAATCCGGCTCAAACAACAGGAACAATCTGGTTCCGGCCTGTCGTCGCTGTAACCAGAACAAAGCTTCCCACGATATGGAGGAATGGTACCGGAAACAGGCTTATTTCTGTCCTGACCGACTAGCCAAAATCGTTACATGGCAAGAACAGGAGGTTATCGACATCTTTGTTTATAATAATGAGATTGAGTCGATAAACCTGGCGGCAGGATAGTGGGTCTTTATTACGATAGCTCCAAAGGATGGAAGCTTAAAAACGAAAAAACCAACTACAAAACCGACTATCGGACTAATTATCCTACGGACCTAACAAAAAAAGAAAAATATAAAGTAGAAAAGTGTAGTGGATGGTGGATTTTCAAGCGTTGCTGGAAAGAAACAAGAACCAGAACGGTTCCCGATACGAAGAAAAACCGGGAAAACACAATAAAAAACAGTACAAACAAAAAAAATAATAAAGAGAATAAAGCGTTAAATAAAAAAAATACTGCACTTAACGATGCCTATAAAACTACTTTGTCAGCTGCCAATAGCACGAAAGGTGGTGACTATGTAAAAAAACGGGCGCTAATTCGTAAGGTTGGAGGGGTCGATAAAAAAGTCCTCAACAAACTAGAAGATAGCTATAAAGATTTTTACCGAAAAGAAAAGCTAAAAACTTGGGATGTCAGTAAAGGAGCAAAACCTCCTTATGGAACTTTTGATCCAAAATATTATGGGAAAACAAACCCCACTGTTGCAGAAGCTTGGAAAGCCGCAGTTGCAGACGATGACATTGATATCACCGAACGGTATGGAAGCAGTGGTGGGTACTATTTAGGCCATTACACAAATCAAGGCAAAGCTGCGGGCAATCGTGGCAATGCTGCAGAAGAACTTACCGCTGCCAATATTTATTCCGAAAAGCCGACTGATAAAGATTTTGAAGACATCCGTACACTTCAGCTTGGTGTAGACACTGGTTCGCAAACTGATCGTCTGTTGCGCGTGCCCGAAGTTGCCGCTCAATGGGAAAAAGCAAAACGAGATGATCCTTATTGGGAAAAGCTAGCGAAAGAAAACTTTTTAGATGTTACTAAAAAGGATGATTTTGTTGCGTTATTCCGCTTGTCCCAACGCCAAGAAGATAAAGACGTTAAGTTTAAATATGCGATGGAGGCCGGTCAACCTACTGGCATTACTGACTTAGAAGACGCGATATCCACTGCCGTCGGCTCTAAAGCCATAGTTGATGTTAAAAAGTTTGGTGCGTTAACTCAAGATGTTTTAAAACAGACAATTGCGGAAATGAATAAAGCACGCCAGCAAGAACAAATGCTGGATCTCTATAAAGGTTTTAGTGGCTTTAGTGAAATTACCGGTATCAATCAAACACTAACTGAAAGTATCTTGGGGGATACAGGCGTTGGCGGTATCCTGTCTTTCACTGGCGGCGGCAAGGCAGAGGAATCCTTGGAGAAAAGTCTGCAAAACATTACTGGTGTAAAGAACGAAGCTACATATAACTGGCAACAGTGGTTTGATAACACCTTAAAAGAACGTTATCAAGATGACCTAGAACTTGGATATACAGTAGATAATGCAGAAGAAAAAATTAAAATTGAAGGTGATTTTGCACGTCAATTTATTGATGATTATTTGAATCCTCGTTTTAATACTTCCCGTTCTATGGACGAGTTTGTTGAGTATCTCGACGTTCGTCAAGAAGAACAGAATCCTTTCCAAACACAAGATATTGTCAACGCTACTTCTCAGGTTGCAGATATTCGTGCCCGTAAATATCTTGATGACCTCCGTGGAGAAAGCGCACGTGGCTTTGATCCAACGTTCTATTTTAATCCCACAGGGGATGCTGGTAGAGCTACACGATATGCAGAACAGTCAAAAATTGTTAATGAGGATTGGGAAAAGTTCCAGAAAAAAGATCCATATTGGACACAGCAAGCTTATCGCTTTGGTGTTGGACCTAATGATAAAGAAGGATTTGCCAGAATGCATTTCCAACTGGTAGGACAGAACTTTAAAGATAAGGACGGAGATCCAGCTCCATTCGATCCCGCAGAAGATATTGTGAACGCTTCGAAGGTCAAGGATGAAATCTATAAAAATATTCTTCCTGCTTTGGAAAAAGAAGCTCTTGAACAAGGATCAGTCTTTGGGCAATTTGTCACTCCAGAAGAATTTGCTGACGAAGTTATAAAAGGATTAGACCCAGAAAATCAGGAGGAGTATGAAAAGGTACTGAAGCAATACGGACTTGACGACTTCGCTGGAAGTATTGAGGAACTAAAAGATTACATTGTCGAAACTTTACGCACCGGTTCTGCTCAACAGATCCGTGAAAATATTAAATATCTAAACGAAAAACGACAGGACCCAACACAAGCAAAACTTGGCATTACTTACATTGATCGTCCCGAAGATTTCAAAAATGAACAAGCTAAGCCTGACACTGAATTATATAAAGTTTTTCAGAAGGCAGGCTACCAGGGCACAGAAGATGACTTCTATACCAAGTTTTTCCCTGATTTAGAACGTTCAGAGCAAAAACTGTTAACCGTAGGAGGCCGTGATGAAGCCTTGAAAACCACTAACCTTGACTTCAGTGACCCGTTTGCATCCCTTGGCACAATTCAAAGTTTCTTTGATGCAGACGAAGCGGATCAACAAGACTCCGATAGGGATACAACTAAAAAAGATAAAAGTTACTTCAACTTAAACTTAGATGATGACGATGATGAGGATTACAAGTCCAAGCGTGGACAAGAGATCCTCGGAGAATTTACCTCGATGTTTAAAGGTTTCTGATGGCTGATAAACGCAAAAAAGCAGCAAAAGCAGCCAAGCTTGCCAAGGACAAGATGGCTTGCAATAAACCTAAAAAGACTCCGGGACATCCAACGAAGTCACACGTCGTAAAAGCTTGTAAAGACGGAGAAGAAAAAATCGTCCGCTTTGGTCAGCAGGGTGTAAAAGGCGCTGGCAAGAATCCGAAGACAGCCAAAGAGAAAGCACGTAGGAAGTCATATTATGCTCGACATAATGCACAGGATAGTAAACCTGACAAGTTTTCTGCCCGTTATTGGAGTCACAAAGTCAAATGGTAAGCGTTGAGATGGAAATGTCCATCGAAGATTGTCAGGTTTTATACCAGGCAGTCTGTGATGCTCTTCAACACTGGCCGGGTTCTCCTGCCAGGCCTAAAGAACAACAGGAAAAATTTAGGCAAATGAAGTTCTTCCTGTTTAGCATTATGTGCGAAGCTTCTTTGGATTCATGAAAAAAGCCGACGGTTACATTCAGGCACGTCCCAAAAAAACACGTCAGGGTCAAGGAAAGCATTCAAAACCTACAGGTAACAAGAAAAAGTATCGCGGTCAAGGTAAATAATTTGTGTATGATTGGAGGTAATGCTTATTACCTCCATGGCGGATTATTCGCTAGCTGTAGAACTTATTCGTAAGTATGAAGGGTATAGCGAAAAAGCATACCCTGATCCTTCTACTGGAGAAGAGCCGTACACCCTTGGCTTTGGCACGCAGTTTTATCCGGATGGTTCTCCGGTAAGACAAGGCCAGCGATGTACGTACGAAAAGGCAGTCGAGTATTTATTCAACGAAATTACTGTTATTGAAGCGCAATTACGCAAGCTGAATCTGGGTTTAGATCCCTACATGACCCAGGCTTTGGTGTCGTTTATACATTCAGTTGGCTGGGAATCTTTCCTGTACAGCGAAGTTATTGACAATATTGAACGCGAAGATTTTCATGGAGCAACCCTGGTCATGTCCGACTGGGTCTTCGATGCAGAGCACAAAGTTATTGGGGGTTTAATTGATCGACGACGTGAAGAAGCCGAGCTTTTTCTCACTGAAATTGATCCCGAAGAAGATTATGGCACCGATATTTTACTTCGTGCTTTCCGCTATTACTCAGCTTCCAGGCATCAAGTAGGTGCGATTAGGCAGCTGGAAACCCAGATCAGTCCTTATGTCTTGGCTGAGTTTGCAAACTCATTCCGTGTCCAAGAAGACCCTTGGGCAGCGCTAACCGACTCGGAGTTGAATGCTATCTTTGACGTGTAGCCTTAGAATAACGGAAGCAAAAGAAATCGAAATGGAACGTTCTGTGGAGCCTAGAGAATTTCATTTACCACTTGAACTTCAATTTTCGATGCGGAAAGCAGAAATATGTGCCCAGGAAATGACTTGGGAGCAGCTACATGCAGCCCTATTGAACTTGTACCACCAAAGATTAATGGAATGGTATGCAATTAAGTCCCTCATGGAAGATGAAAATATCCAAATTGACTTCGATGTGCCCACCGAATTGGAATTGGCCGAGTTGGCTGTAAGTCAGATGTTCGACGCTGACGAAGATGAAGACGATGTAACTCCTTTTTGAGCGGATAAACAGACATGCTGTCTACTGAGTACCGCAAGCGGCTTGAATTCATTTGTTCACGTATTGCCGAGAAACAAGAGGTTTTGTTAGAAGACATGATCTGGGCCGAAAAATTAGCCAAGGCGAATCGTTCGGCAGCCGAGATCTTACGTCGTGCCAGGCGTTTGTCCCGAAATCCAGAGATGAAAGCAGATAGCTTGGACGGATTTATGAACGCTATGGATTTAGGAGATCCTGATCCAACAAATCACCGGACCACATTTAAGGATCCGGATGACATTGTCGAATGGTTTAGCCAAGAGAAAACAGATGACTGGCGTCAAAGAGACTGATGTGATCAGTCACCAAGTTCAATCAAGCGCTCAAGATACCACTGCGCTTTCTGTAAGCTCTCAATACCCCCTTTCTGCCGTTCTCGCCAAACGTACTTTGCCGCGCATCCTTTTAGGTACCCTCTATATTCTTCACGTGTTAATTGTGCTTCGATCGCTTCAATGCATTCAATGGATCCGGAAGTGTAGTGAGCGGGGTGGTTAACCGGATCGGAAGTTAGATCGATATCTTCTTCCCAAATTTCTTTGTGTTTTGCAAGGTAAGTGTCCCAAGGGGTTTCACGCTTTTCCTTGGCACTACGCTTCTCTTCTTCATTATCTTTTGCCCAGGGCACAGGACAAATACCCCCTGGGCAGTCAGAGATTTCTTCGTTTCCTACCGGCTCAAACCACGCCTTTTCTTCGACTGGGCCATCATTTCCTCCGACGGTGCTCCCAGATCCATCAGAATCATCTTTGACTTCGGTGAGGCTCCAGCTTCCGCTCCTTCCTCCATCGACGGAATGTATCCGGTCAATCCCGGACGCTCCATCGGTTCTGTCCCTAGATTCTTTCTTTCCATTCCCTCTTGACACAATGACAATCCTCTGTTCTGGTTGTCATATAAGGGTACATCATTTTCTTCATTAGCGATTGGCTGACCGAAATCCATTTCGGAAACCATACGACATTTAACTTCGTCTTCGACGAAAGAATCTAAGAAGCCGACTGCGTCGAGCATGACTATAACCCGCGTTGATTTATTGCTTTTACAATAATACTATGGCAAGTTTCTTTGATCCCACCTACGATCCAAGCCGCGACTCGGCGTCGTCAGGTGTTGAAGTATCTGATCTTAATCCTGAAAAGATTTACGATACGGACTTACGTCGTTTTGAAGAAGATAAGCGTTCAAACATTGAGAGCCTGAACAATAAACAAGAACGTATTGGTAAGTTTTTTAGGGCCGCCAAGAGTGCTGGTGCCTACAGACAAAGAGCTGGCATTGCAGAGCCCACAATCCGGGGCAAAACCCCCAGAAACCCAGCGATTATCGCTGGTTCAGAGTTGCCCAGCATGGGGGATACTTACGGGCCTGTGGGGAGCACTAACTACCCCAACAAGCCCCAACCGTACGCAGGTCGTCCTTACGGCTAATTAGACCTGAGAAAACACGACATTCGGGGGTTGGTGTTGATACTTACCCTTCCGATCTTGGTAGCTAGTTTGGCACGGCTCACCCCGATAGAAGAGAAGCTGTGTAATGCCTTCGTTGGCATAAATGCGATTAAAGAGCGGAGTACAGTTACTGATTTCCAATGTCAAATATCCTTCCCAACCACTTTCAGCTGGTGTGATGTTCACCAAAATACCTGACCGTGCATAAGTAGATTTACCGACTGCTACTACAGTTACATCACGAGGCAGTTTGAGACGTTCCATGGCAACGCCCAAGCAATAACCAAAGGGAGGCAGCAGAAAATATTGGCCCTTTTCATCTTCTAAAAGCTCTGTAGGACGGAGAATTTCAGGGTTGAAATCCTTAGGATCCGATTCGCCAATATCAATACGTCCAAAAACTAAGCATTGCTCAGGGGACAAACGGATGTCGTACCCATAAGAACCCAAGCCGTAACTAAGTAACTTCTTACCGTCTTCTTCGCTAACCAACTTATCAGCGAAAGGAGCAATCATCTCCTTTTCTTCAGCCAACTGCTTGATTTCCCAGTCTGCAAGTACGCTCATCGCAACAATTAATCGTACTTCAGTATAGGTAACTCAACAAAGAATACGTCCTTTTTCTGAGTAGATATCAATGAAATTTTCGGTAGCTTTTGTTGAGTCACCGATAGGTGGCAGATAGACCAAAAAGGATGTACACGTTTTCTTTTTACTGATGCCTTCACTTGTGTTCCGTACAAGAATCGGCGCAGTTTTTAAGATACACATTGGAAAATCAAATATCTTTTGTTCGTAACGAAACATGTCAGGACAGTTTGTAAAATACAAGCCTTCTTTTATTTCCCTTGCCAACCAGCAGCGGTACATCTTTCTAAACCAAACTGCATGGGAAGAAACCAAAGTAGGAGACGATGCACGTGTCATCTTCCAACGATCATTTTTTTTATCCCAAAAGTAAGTGCCTCTTGGTGGAAATAAGTATGCACTCCCGTGCCATTGTTGTGCATTCAACCCATCATCAGACGGTGTGAAATATTGAGCAGCTTCGACGTAAGTATTGGCAGTTTTGGAACTAGCCACGTCAAGGTCAATGCCATCCATCAAAGCGTGGGCAGCAGTGACCAAGTCGTAATTAGTAATTAATTCAATATCTTCTACACGCTTTCGAATATCTTGGATTGCCATCAGGAATCAGTAACCAAGTTATAGTCAATTTCAAAATAACGCATTCCGTCAGCATCGTTGATGATATAACCCGCTTTTTCAGTAGGGTCTATCTTCTGTGCAGCGGCCAGAATACGACGAAAGCTTTCTGCAACATCACCGTCATTCTTGCCTTCGCATTCTTCTTGCGCTGCATGAATTTCTTTCAGCGTCAAAAAGAACATTGAGCGTTCTTTGTTTTGTGGTTGGAACACCATCACCCCTGGACCTTCGTATTCCCACATCTTCATATACTGCTGACCCATGTCACCAAGAATAAACTTGATTGTGGTGTCCAGCATTTGTGCTTTTTCTGTATCCATATCGGGTCCGATGATGGATGCAAGCAATTTTTCGCGACGGCTCATTTTTCTAAAAGTCCTTGACGGTGCAGTGATTCCAATAACTTAGGCATCGGCTGATATAAGACAACCATTTTACCTAGAACGCCTCTTCTCTTTACTAATTTTCCTTCGGCATCCCGAACCTTATCAAATTCACCTGAGCGAATCAAATATTCAGCCACACAACGTAATCTACGTTTCAAGGGAAGTTCTGCTTGAGGAAATTTCCCACAGATAGTGTCTGGTTGCATGTCTTGAAACGCCAGACGAAGACGATTTGCCAGTGTCATTCCGGAATTTGCGTCTTCCTCCTCATAATTTTTTAAGTTTTCTAGGTAACGACGCAGGCAATCGTCGTCAAATGACCCCATCGGCGGTAAAAAATCCGCGATTTGCAGAACAATAGACTCAGGAAGAACCTGAGTATGGTTCTCTATAGTCACTTCTGCAATATTCACGTTTTTAAAGCGATGGGCCATATCACAACTTGTCGGGACCGCTGGATTGGTACATAGGTGCGTAGCCTGTTCGGTAATCCTGCGGGGTAAATTCCCTGTTTTTGGCGAAAGATTCCACCAATTGGTTCCAGGGGATACGGATAACGGCCTTTTTCCCTGGATCAGGGCACGCATTAACGTAATGAATACCTTCAACCCAGCCTTTGCTCGGGTCTTTTCGACCCAACGCCATCCAATTTCGTAGAGTTTGGTCCGAAACATTTAATCGTCTAGCGCATTCCTCGGTTGACAGGTATTCGTCAGCGTAAGCCTGTGGGTTTAAGTAATCGGTTTCTCCGGTGGAGTAACGACTATGCCACATAGAAGCCAGAATATTACGGATCCCCTTAAGTTCCCAAGCAATATCTTCGAATCCCTTACGGATACCGTATTTCATAACAACAAAACCTTTTACTGAATGCTAGCCTTTGGGAAAAGAATTCGCTTTAAAATGGAAGAACAAGTTTCTCCTAGCCAACAACCAGACTTTCCACAAATTTCTCCTGAGCAGCTTGCTGAAATGAAGCGTATTGCCAGAGAAAGGGCGATGCAGCAGACTTTGGCAGAAAAAATGGCTACCCAACAACCCCAAAAAGTTGTTTATGTCCGTCGTAATCTTACTGTTGCTGAGCTTGTTCTTGTTGTTTTGCTTGCCTGTGGATTAGTCACTGGCGTGCAATTCAGTTGGAACATCGCAACCAATGTCTTACCACGGATTGAAATCCGGATGAAGTAAGGTATTGGACTAACGCAACTATAATTGATTTAAGGGAATTTATGTGAATAGGTAGTGGCTAATCGCAGGATCAGCGAATTACAAGAGATCGCAGGTATTGACCTAGCGGAAGCCGACCTATTTACGGTGGTACAGGTCGCTGAAGCCGACCCGGCTATTAAGAATAAAAAGCTAACAATCTCTGGGACCAAGGCGTATTTAGATATTTTCTATTTACCGAGGACTGGTGGCACGGTCAGTGGGTCCGTAACGATCCAAGAAGACCTTACTGTCAGTGGTCTTTCTACCTTATCGAGTGGTCTTAACGTCACTCAAACAGGAAATATTGAGACATTATTTGTCTCTGGTAATGCAACTATTACCGGCACGACATCAGGTACCACTTTTACTGGTACGACGATTAACGCAACAAATATTACTGCAAATGAGCTGACTGCAACAACATTCAGCATTACAACCCTGTCAGGCGTCTCTGGTATCTTCACAGACACCGTGATTGCAACCACGGGTACGATTACCGGCGCAACGGGTGCATTTACTCGAATTGTTGGTCAAAGTGGCGTTGTTAGTAATACCTTAGAAGTTGGAACAATTACTGGTGATTTCGGTGCTTTTGGTACCGTCACCGGCGTCAATATCCTTGGCACGACTCAGGTTTCTGGTGCTACCGTCACGGGTCAGGAAGCGGAGTTTACATCAGGCACCTTCCAAACCTTGCTTACTGATGGGTTTGTTACCCAAGGTGATTTAACAGTTTCGGGTACCTTTATCGCAGAGGGGTCGGGCTTCTTCTCTTCCGGTGTCAATATAACTGGCACGTTGAGTGGAACAACCGTCACCGGAACCAACGCTCAGTTTACAAACGTCACTGGCGTTAATGTTATTGGAACCACACAAGTTTCTGGTGGAACCGTTACTGGTGGATTGGCTCAGTTCACGACCTTAACCGGTGGTACTGCAGGGTTTACAACAGTTACTGGTAATACAGTCACAGGCAATACCGGTAACTTCACTTCGATCAATGCGATCACCGCTAACTTCACCACGGGTGTTATCCGTGAAGAATTAACGGTTACCGGAGACGCAGACGTCAAAGGCACATTTATTGCCGAAGGTTCCGGCTTCTTTTCCTCAGGTGTTCACATCACGGGTGAGGTCAGTGGTGTCACCTTTACAGGCACGGCTGCAGGCTTTACGACTGTCACTGGAACTACAGTTACCGGCACCACAGTCAACGCTGTTACTGGTGTTTACACCACCCTGCTGTCTGGCGCGACCGTTACCGGCAACACCCTGCAAGCCACCACTATCACCGGCGGCACTGCTGGCGTCACCACCCTTACTGGTGCAACCGTTACAGGTACTAACGCAAATTTTGCTACAGGTACCTTCGGAAACCTTTTCGTCAATGTTCATACAATTACTGGCAGCCTTACCGTTTCCGGTGATTTAGAGGTTGATGGGGACGCTAGCTTCGCGTCAGGCGTCAACGTTACAGGAACTCTAAGCGGAACAACCGTCACTGGAACCAATGCGCAGTTCACCAATATCACTGGTGTCACTGTTGTTGGTACCACCACTGTTTCCGGGGCAACTGTCACTGGTAATACAGGCCAGTTTACCAATGTCACTGGTGGAGCAGCAGGTTTTACGACTGTTACAGGTACCACTGTTACCGGTACATCTGCACAGTTTGTCGGTGGTAACTTTGCGACCAGTGTTACGGGCACCACGATTACAGGTACGACAGTCAATGCAGTAACTGGCGTTTATACAACCTTACTTTCCGGAGCCACCGTCACTGGTAATACGGGCCAATTCACAACACTTACGGGTGGTACCGCAGGCTTTACCACCGTCACAGGAACGACTGTTACAGGAACAACCGCAAACTTTGCCAGTGGTGTCTTCTCTGTACAAGCGTCAGGCGTGACAATTACTGGAACAAGCGGTCTTTTTGGGACCACGCTGCAGATTAGTGGTGCCAATGTTGCTACTACTGCAATCTCAGAAGAGAACTCAATTGTGTTTGCAATTGCCCTTGGTTAAAAGCCTTATAATTAAGGAAACTGTGATCTGTATCTATAAATAAATGGCCCGTTTCATTTCGGTTGTTAGGCAGAGTATCGGTAGCGGGTCAGGCAATGTCACTCCCGTTATTACCGGCACTACAAACTCAAGTGGTGTCCCTGCCAATACCTATGGTGTTTTGTTAAGTGTTTTGGCTTCTAACACCAGTGCCAACGCACAGAACGTAACTGTTGAATTGGTTAAGTCCGGTGCCAGTGTTACTGGTTCCTTGGTGACATCTGGTGTCGTTCCCAATCAATCTTCGCTTGAATTTTTGACTGGCAATAAAGTAATTGTCGAGTCAGAAGATGTCATCCGAGCATATGCCGGTACCGGTAACGCCGTTGATGTCACCGTTTCATACATGCTGAATTCCCAAGACAACAACATCTGATCATGCCTTATATCGGTAACGTCATCAATTCTTTTGCTGTTGAAACTGGTAATATTAATGACCAGGCTGTAACAGCATCGAAGCTTAGTGCCACCGGTGGAACCAATGGTCAGGTTCTTGCGCTTGATTCTAATTTAAACCTTGAATGGGTAGCTGATCCTGCAGGTCAGTGGGTAACGGGAGACTCCAATGTTCTCACCTATTCAGAAGGCAATGTTGGCATTGGTGTAACGGCACCAACGTCTATCTTGGATGTGCGAGATAACCAAGATGGTGATGCAGCTGAAATTAAACTTTTTAACCTTGATCAAGGTAATACAACGACTCAAACTGCTGCTTTAGTCATGACGCCCGACGTTCGGGCAAATGGAGCAGAAATTTCTGTTGTTAAAGAAAACGCAGACTTTACGGCAAATGCTGATAAGGACGTAGCAATAACTTTCGCTCCTGTTTTGAATAACGCGGCAGCTGAGCGGATGCGTATCGATAGCTCGGGGCGGTTGTTGATTGGAACGACTGCCGCAGCTACCGCAGTACCCCCATCAGAATCTACTGCTTCTCTGCTGCAAGTATCAGCAACAAACAACCCTGTTTCTATTGGATTAGTTAGATCTGATAC
>CEPW01120908.1_pt1 | contig 12530 bp, 3 predicted proteins | sample 356211 | NCBI WGS metagenome assembly CEPW01 (sample SAMEA2620021, study PRJEB7988) | marine metagenome | biome: marine biome (ENVO:00000447); feature: deep chlorophyll maximum layer (ENVO:xxxxxxxx); material: "saline water (ENVO:00002010), including plankton (ENVO:xxxxxxxx)" | depth 25 m
GACAATAACGAGAGCTACAAAGTGCCTCCTCGATCGAAAACGCCAGAAATATCTCTGACCGTGGATAAACGCGTCAACTCTGTAACTTTTAAGAAACAATTGAGAGACATGCTGGAGAGGAAAAGTTCGGTAAAGATGTCCCCGATTTTAAACAACAATAGCAGCGAGAACATGAAGCAAGAACAACACCGAAGGAAAACGTCCTTGGATAGTAGTCCCAGATACAGAAAACCACCGACGACGCCTACGAGTGCCGAAAAGCAGCAATCTCGCAGTTATTACTCTCACACGACTTCTATGATTAACCGATCGTCGGTGTCATTCAACGACCTCAAATTTGAGCATTCCGAAGACGATATCGCGTTTCTCTTGAGATCTTTGCGAAAATCGGTATTATTCGCGGATGCGAAAGAAGAAACCTTGCGAGAGTTAATTTCGGTGATGTGGAAAGAACCCGTGGAGGAAAATGTTGCCGTTGTCACGCAAGGCGAGAAAGGAAACGCGTTGTTCTTAGTTGCCGAAGGTGAATTTGATGTTTTCGAAAGAGTCACGAAAACGACGACGACGACGACGACAACCTTGACCAACAACACGAACAACAAACCGGGATCACTTGATTCACAATTAGCGAAAACGCCGTTAGCAAAGTCTCGGTTAGGAAGACAATCGCGAAGTAGTACGAAATCGGACGGTAAAGACGACGTGTTAGAGAACGAGGACGAGGAAGTGGAAGTCAAGAAGCGTCTATCGTTAGAACGCGAATCGAATCAAGAGGCGACATCTTCCGGGCAAATGAAGAATAATCTAATCGCCGTGAATAGCGAAACGAGCATCAGCGAAAAAACAGATAAATCTACCGCTTCGACACAGACCACGGTAATCGCACAAGAAGTCGTCGAAGTGAAAATGAATGTGAAGAAACCGGGTGACATTTTCGGTGAATTGGCGTTGATGTACGGTGCGCCAAGAAGTGCGACCGTGAGAGCTTCAGAACGTTCTGAAACAAACGCGTGGTCGACATGGGTTCTCCCACGTCGCGCGTTTCGAGCAGTCGCGAAAAGAGTCGCGGAAGACTTTAGAGAATCGATTGCAGTTTTCATGAGTCTCGTGCCAGTGTTTGCACCGTTGAGCGTCGCCGAACGACTGCGAGTCGCGGACGCGATGGAAGAAATTGAATTTGAGCCGGACGAAGTAATCTTGAAGCAAGGCGAGAATGCCGGAGACGATAGTGGATTTTATATCATCGTTTATGGAGAAGCTTTGGTGTACGTCAACGACGACACGCCTGTCACTGACAATAGCGACGACGACGACGATTCTAAGCTTGGCATTTTAGTCAATCACCTGTTTCGATCGAATTTTTTTGGGGAAAAGGCGTTGTTGTTCGATAAACCAAGAGATGCAACGGTTAAAGTCGGGCCAAATGGACCGCTCCGGTGCTTGAAGTTGAAGCGCGTTGATTTCGTCGCGATGATGGGCACGTTGCAAGATTTGTTATCGAGGCGAAATAGCGTGACGCAGAAGCAGCGAAACTCGAAGAAAGTAAAAACGTTATCTCCTCAGAGCGCAGAGAAGAAGAAGAAGAAGAAAAGTCAGCAAGATCAAAATATCAATAAAAGTGGGAATGTGGAAACGGTGGATAGCGGCGACAATGAAGTTAGTGCCACAACTGCGATTGAAATCGTCGAAGGCAGCGGCGCGCAAGATTCTCAGAAAAAAATACCAATTAAAACGTTCCAAGGTATCCTCCGCATAAGACGCGTTGGTATAGAATCGAGAAATTTATATCATGAAGCGCACAGTGCTGCCGACGAATCGTCAATTTACCGCGACATCGATGCCATCGGTACTTTCAACGAAAGCTTCGTCCAAGGCATCACCTCTGGTTCATTCAATGCGTCTTTGCAACCTTTCATTTTTACTGTCTCCGAAGGTACTTTGATCGGCGGAGGTGCAGTCGGATGCGTAAACGAGTGCAACCACTACGATACGCAACGGAAGTTTGCCATTAAGCGCGTTCGAAAAGTCGCAGTGAAATCATCTCCAGAACACGTCTTGTCCGAGCGTAAAATTGTCGCAGAACTAAATCATCCGTCAATTATTTCCTTACACGGCGCCTTTCAATCCGATCGACACTTGTATTTCTTGATCGATTTAATGAATGGTTTCGATTTGATGGACGCGCTCGTGTCAGTCGCGACGGTTCGAAAAATGGCACATACGACCAAACCGGACGCACCTTTACGAAAAGTATTGGTTGGATTTGATGAAGACGCCGCACGGTATTACGCCGCCCTCATCGTATGCGCGTTTGAGTATTTGCACGAATTGGGCATCATCTACAGAGATTTGAAACCGGAAAATGTGTTTTTGGATAAATCAGGACGAGCTAAACTTGGGGATTTTGGCTTCGCGAAGAACATCGGTGAAAGTGGACATCAAACGTTTACGTTTTGCGGGACGCCCGGATATGTCGCCCCAGAAATGGTCCTCGCGCGAGGGTATTCCTACGGCGTCGATTGGTGGGCACTCGGCGTGTTGATTTACGTCATCATTTCCGGATTACAACCATTCGGCCAAAGAGGTCAAGGAGAGAAAGGTGTTGATAATCAACCGACACAAAATAACCCATTACAAGTCATGCAACGTATCGCCGACGCGAGTTTTCAAGTGACTTACCCGATTTATACCTCCGAGGAAGGGTGCGATTTAATCGCTGGTTTGTTGCAACGACGTGTGGCGAAACGATTAGGTAACTTAAAAGGGGGCGCACAAGCGATTAAATGTCACCCATGGTTTGAGAACTTCGATTGGGAAGCGTTAGAAAATGGTGTCCATCCGCCACCGCAGTTACCAGAGCCGTCGCAAGCTATATTGGCGTCGCGCACGGAGCGTTTGGCGGAAATTGAAAAGATGGTGTTGGAGCAAGAAATGCGCGACGACGAAAAAGGCGAGAACGATCCAAAGTTACTCGCAGCAAGAGAGATTTTCAAAGACTGGTAGAATCTAGAATAGATTTGATGTATAATAATTCCGTGTTAGTAAAAAAGTATGAACATCTAGTCCGGAAAATCTACAGTTCATTGGCTGGTCGGACGCCGAAATATCCTGGAGACATTCACCTTGTCGAAAACCTTAAACCCTAAACTCGTAATAACCTGAAGGAATATTTTTTTCCAAAAAACTGTGTGAAATAGCTAGGCTGGACATGATACCCTAAACATACGGGCACACGCCATAAATTTTGGGGACGAACCGCAGTTTTTCCTTGACGATCTGCGCAAGTGTAGTCATCATGAAAAAGGAATGCTGTAGGCGTGTGGCAATACTGACGGTTGTAATAGTCGCTGCCTTGGCTGCGGCGTTAAGCGTCGTTCCTCTGAAGTCAAGTTCAAGCTCAAATTCTTCAAAAATTCCCCCCCCCACACCCCCCAACACTAGAAGAACTTGATCAAGAGCTTGAGCCGTTAGTACGCTTTCGATTCGACCCAGAAGTCAGCGCCATCTTACCACTCGTTCGTTCGAATGTTTGCACGTGTCTTTATCCGGAGGATCGTTTCCATAATATTGGTCTTGTTAGGATTGAAGGCGCTGAAGTTGGTGACAATTTACGAAAAGTCAAGGGGGACTGCTGGACATATGGTTACTCTAACGTCAATTTCACCGTGACAAAAGGTTCAGTAGTTGCAAATCCTCATCCATCAATAACGGGCTCCTACGAGGCCTATCGTATATCTGGACCTTCCCGTTTTGTTGGAAAGGGTCGACCCGATGTCGGAATCATTTGGAACGTACCAGCTACCCCTACCCCTACGCGACCTAGACCACCGACCAGTGTATACCCTAAACATGACCATGGGGTAAACTGTAGCGACACGTCTTCTGTTTTACGTAGTCCACACTTCAATAAGAAGTGCCCATACAAGCACCCGTTTAAACGTGCATTTTACCTCCAAAGTCAAATGACGCTGGAAAAGTGCTTGCAGAGTCTTATTGAATGCGAAGAATGCGTGACTGTATCTTGGGAAGTAGAACGCAAACGTTGCTTAGGTTGCACGACAGATCAACTTTTTGATGATGACAGCTTCACGTACCAACAAACTTTCGAAAAGCATCCTAGTTGCTTACCCGAGAAGCCATCAGGCCTGCCGTACAACCTGTATGAATTGAATACGTCAACAGGAATGATTAGTTGGGTCGCAACTTCCCATACATATACCCCTAATGCATCAGATGCGGGCTTGCCGCGTCGTCGTGAACTCGCCCCATACAAGGAAGGGCTTGTACCAATCGAATTTGAGCTCGGTGAGGGATTCGGACAGCTTCCTGTGACTGAGAGTATAACCTATTTTGTTGCGCCGGCATCAGCTCCAGTCAGTAACTGGCCAGAAATTAGGCCAGGTGTTCAGGGAGCACGAGTTATGTCTGGAACTAACCCGTCTGGCCTAGCAGTTGAATGCACTCGTTACGACCTGCACGGGATACACGAACTCGCCATCCCATTTAATCCAGGCTATGGTAAACACGATTCCGCTAGTTTTGGTACTGGCGCATGGAAAGCCATACAAGCTGGCAGTTGGGAAGGACTTGGCCGACAAGCTCCATCAGGTCCATATTGGCTGTATGGAGCACAAAAAAAATACCACCCAATTTTGGATGGAGAAACAGGAAAAGACGGAGTAGTTTGGCAAGATCACGTGACAAACAAGATCTATTTCTCGCTAGTAGGTAAATATGGAGCAAACTCCATTGAGGTTCCAAACTCGTCAGGCGACCCTCTTGATGATGTGCCCACAGGTGTTCCACCGATCAAAGAAAACGACAAGGCTTACGGGGGTAAATTATTGGTCGCAGCTTCAAACGGACTTATGCTCAAGTCCGCAGAGACTACTGAAACGGTACACAGTCGCTTGCCTCTCGAAATTGTATACTTAGTTGCTAGTCGTCAAGGCACTAGAAATGAAGGCGTCGCACTTACCGCATACCGTGTCGACAGAACCGGCAAGGTGATCTTGCAGAAGCGCATTCCCACGAATGGAACGTATCCACCTCCAAGCGATAAGCTTTGTGCGTCAAAAACAGGGGGTTCAGCTTCGATTGCATGGAGCATCATGAAAAATGACACCGGAGCCATTACAAAAAACCAAGTGGCTGTGTCGTGGTCAAAAATCCTGATTCCATCCCATCAAAATGGTGTCGCGTTTATACTAGATCCTCAGTCACTTGAAATAATGCACAATTTTGGACAATACACAAGCCATAGTAATGATAATGCTGTGATGCTTGGTCGCAATGGCTTTTTCACTCAGGTTCACATGGGAGATGTTTTTCCGCGAGGAATTCAGATCTCCCATTTTAGGATAACAGAGGATCAAATCTACAATGTAATACCGGGAACAAAGTGCATACGAGAGAACTGGAGGGGGTGTAACTATGGTGGCATAATCGGATATAAGGATGGTGTACAAAGTTGGCAAGAGTGTCGGGATTTGTGTAAGAACTACACCAAGGTTTCTTCAGCAGGAAAGCTTGAAAATTGTACTCACTTTAACGCCGATGTTGGAGCAGCTTCGGAAGGTTGGTGGTTGAGGCGATGCCACTTTTGCAAAAATGGTGTGAACAATGGTCCAACAGATCCTGGTCGAGAACCTAATATCACATCCGTGACGGGCCCCGTGGACGACGAGTGTGACCTGACACCACCAATACCTGGCGGGGACAAACGGGTAGTCTTCACAGCTAAATGGGGCAATAACAACATGTTTGCTGATTTGGCGCACCCGGGTGTGTTCCATACTAACGACGATGGGCTCATAGTAGTATTTTCTTCCGAGAGGGACCGGGTGCAAGAAAATATGACTTCGCACAATAAATATGACGATCCTGTATATTTACCGAGAAATTTGGGAGTTGTAAAAGTGCCTCTAAATTTGAAAAATGAGACAGTGATGAGCCAAGAAGGCGACGGATTAACGCAATTTGGAAATCAGACAGAATTTTTCTCGGCAAAGGAGCTCCCGGGGGTATTTTGGCTCACAAATGAAACATCTCTCTCACGCTCTAATGTGCGAGTGAAAACTGCGCGGCTTGGGAAAAATGATAATCTAATTATATGGGAGGTCTTTCATAATCGAGACGGATATGTTGAGACGAAAATGATGTCTATTGACGATGATGGCAAGGTTGTTCGTCAAGAAGTGACACTGCCTGGCGCCGGGCATAATGTCGTTCGTCTGAATCATCACGACGATATCGTCCGCAGTTCAAGGGGGGCTGTGAGTTGGCATGGCAATCTGGAAGGCGATACGCGCAGGCTCACAAGGTGTGAAATCTTCCCAGTTGACCCAAGTAAGTCGCCTGTTGAAAAATACAATCATTCTTTCAAGCCTAAAGAATACGAGGCTCCAAACATTGATCCATCGCACCCTACGTGGCACAATCTTCATCAAAATTACGACGCCAGTTGGGCAACTGAACCCTCAGCACCAGAATGGCTACGAAAATGGGAATGCAACATGGATAGTGAAGCATATTTTTGGTTTCCGCCGTCCTATTGCCCAAGCAATTATCCATACGCGTATGGTCCAGGGGACCGTCGTCTAGGAGGGAAAGATTGGTTTAAGGCCCGCGGGCCGTATGAGAAATGTTGTGCGAGTGTTGATGGAAAAATTCCAATCTTGCCGAATCACACAGGTATTAACGACGGGCCGAGGCAAAATCGGACATTGGGATGTGGTGGTCTCTCTATTGCATGTCCAAAGGAGCCCCAAGCGATACGAGGAAGGGCGTGGTCCCCAAGTTGTTGGGATCACAAATTCACAGACGGAGAGCTGCCCTTCAACCAGACTGTCGTCTACTACCCATTATCTCAAGCCATTGCCACGCAGTCCTCGACGTGGAATGGCCGAGCAGCTGATCTTGCAATTGATATTAATGAGGAAGATCTCACAAACGATCATGGGTTCAGCCAGAAAGATACATGTTCCCACACTTTGGAAGAATCAGACCCGTGGTGGCAGGTGGAGCTCCCAACGAATGTTTCGATTAAAATGGTTCGTGTCTCGAACGTTGAAGGATATTCTGGGAGAAGATTTTGGAAATTCAACATTTTTGTAGATAATTATATGTGTGCAGAGGATGTGAGGCCTGATTGGGGCGAGACTTTAGATGTACCATGCAATGCAACAGGCCGATTCGTGAAAATCGTGATACCTGGGGACAAGCAGCTTTTAAATTTTTGCGACTTTCAGCTGTATGTTGATAAATGAATAAAACACAACCCAAAGAGATCTTATTAGTTTACCAAGGTAAATAGTAGGGTTATTATTCAAGTATTTATTTATTATTGGTATTTATTGGTTATTATTCAAGTATTTGGTAACTTTTGCAACCCAACGTGAGCCTCAGTTACGCCATCAATGTTACACTTTTATCGTTTGAACAAGAATTGTAAATCTTCCGGCGACAACTTGGCCATACTCGCCTCATTCCCGTCCATCGTCCCTTCAAAAACTAATCGCTTCAACTTTTGTAATTCGTGCATTTTTGTTTCTATCGTGTCTTTACATGCGAATCGAAACGCAGTCACCTCTCTCGTCTGCCCGATTCTGTGCGCGCGCATCACCGCTTGCATCTCCACCGCGGGATTCCACCACGGTTCTAAGACAAAAACGTAATTCGCCGCCTGCAAGTTCAAACCTTCCCCACCAGATTTCAAAGACATGATTATCGCGTCCACGTTTGGGTCGGTACAGAAATCGTGCAAATTCTGCGCTCTCGCCGTAACTGGCATCGATCCGACCAACTTTCGAATGACGAAATTTTCCTTTTTCATGCGCCATTCAACGATATCAATCATGCTCGTGTATTGCGAGAAGATGATGGCTTTGTTCTTTTTACCATCAAGACCCCTTCGGATTTCGCGAAGCTTTTCCAACATCTTTTCAATCTTTGAAGACGTTCGGTATTCGCTCAAATCGATTTGATTCAAGATTGATTTATTCGGCACGACGTCGTTGATGTTGAGTTCACCTGTACCTTTCTTCTTGGAGATGCCGCCTCTTTCGTCTTTTGGCGCTTTGATTTTATCGATAGCTTCGGCGTCTGGAAACAAGTCGATAGTCAAATTAGTGCGGCATTTTGGACATTTAATGCCGTCTGTGCCAAAGTCAATCTCTAAATACGGTTGGATGCATTCGCGATGGAAGATATGTTTACATTTGGACGTCGCCGCGTCTTCCGGTTCGACTTTTTCGCCGCAATCGGGCATACCGCAATAGTGCATGGTTTCTTTCGCATCAGACGGGACATTTTCTCTGACTTCAAATTTCACCTCTGAATGTTGGTTGCGCAACTTTGGATTGCTCGAATGCAGAACCAAATACGGGTGATTGCACGCCTGTCGCAACCTCGAAAGCAGCTCGAACACGTGCGCATAATTGTTCAACACCGTACCTTTCTTGACGAACCCGTCGAATCTCGCGGTAACGTTCGCATACAACGCTTCGTAAAAGTCTCTCTCGGTTTGGTCAAACTCAGGTTCCAAGACGATTTCTTTCAACGGCGGCAACACGACGTCGGCGGCACGTTCTTTCTTCGTTCGTCTTAACATTGCCGGGAGTAAGATGTCGTTACGGAGCGTCAAGTATGCTCTTTTCCCAGCGCCAACACCACCATAGCGTTGAATTGGGTTGATAACGTCCTTGTTAAATTTTGAAAAGTGTTTCAAAGGCGCGTGGCCACACTGGACGCAAAAATCATTGTTCGGTCCCATGTCCCAACATGCGCTTTTGCAACCACAAATGCCTTCTTGCGAACCGTCGTTGGCGAAGATTTTTGCGGTGCAAAAGTAAAACGAGTACGGCTCCATTTGCAAGAAGCGAACGAGCGAGTATAAATCGCCAACTCTGTTTTGTAACGGCGTTCCAGTAAGACACCACTTGTACTCACTATCTAAAGCGTACACGGCTTTCGCTGTAGACGTCGTCCTCGCTTTGATTTTATGCGCCTCGTCTAGAACGATTCTTTGCCAGTGGATTTGGTGCAGAGGCGAGTTTTGGATTAGCAACTCTTTGATATCGCGATCGTCCGTGTTGCCAAAAAGTAAGCTGTTGTTGTCACTGGTCGTGTCGTTTTCGCGATCTCGCTTCTTCATTTCTCGTTGTCGTGGCTCAATTTTGATTTTTGGAATAGAAACTTTGTTGTTGACTTTTATCTCTTCTTCGTCTTCGTCCTCCGAATCTATTTTGAAATCTGAGTCGTCGTCTTTATCATCGTCGTCGTCGCCACCTTTCCTTTTCGTTTTCTTACCGCTTTTGTTAGTCTTCGTCTTCTTCTTCTTGGCAGCAGATTCGGGCGCCTTCTTCTTTGCCTTTGCCGCAGGCGGTTTTTTCTGCCCACTTCTCGTCGTCCTGACAACTTCAGTCGCGTCCTCTTCTTCCTCGTCGCTATCGCAGTCCAAGCAAATCACTTCAGTCTCCTCATCGTCCATTACTTCCATTTTGAACCCTTTCGATTTTATTGTACTCTTTGGTTTCTGCGCATCCATCAGCGCATTCACGGCGGCGTTGATATCCCCGCCGCTATCTACGATGGCTTTTTCAATCATGTTTCGTGGAAAGCCAAAACCCATGTTAACGATTTGTGTGACCTTTGGTTGAATTGCTTTCAATTCTTCCTCGGTTACTGCTTCGTCGTCCGCGTTGGAACCGAGTACGAGGCCTTCGGCAGCCGCTGCTCGCGCTTTGTGCGCGCCGTCGTACATGGACATGTCGCGACCTCCTTGTTGCATGTATCCTCGCGCGATAGCCATTAACGATTTGCCACCACTTTTCTTCTTTTCTGCACTGTCACTGTTTAAGTTATCCAACGTTTCCTTCAACTCGACTTCCGAGATGACATTCAACGTCGCCAACGCTTTCGTGTTTGCCACTTCTCTCGTCTTTTCCGTTTTTTCGAGTTTCAGCGTTCTCTTCGCTTGCGGACCGCAAAAATATTTGTTGTGCACGGCTAATGAGCGCGGAAGAAATAGCTTTCTACAATAGGCGCACGGCACTTTACTTTGCGTTTCGCACTTGCGATATTCGGCTTCTAAAACCGGAAACGTCGTGAGTACGATATCCGCGGCGCACATCTCGTTAACGATAGTCTTTCGTTTGCGATCGTTATAATACACGAACACTTTTAACGCGTTTGCTTTCGTGTACAGCTTGATTTCATCTTCCCACTGGACCAACGCGGAGGTTGGAACGACGACCAACGTGGCGGGCGTCTTGTTCGAAGAATTGTTCGAGGCGGAAACCTTCGTCGCGCTCGATTGGAGTTCACCGTCGCTCTTCGGAATATCCTTTTTACTACGTTTGCTATTCTTCGTTCGCAATAAGTTTTCTTCTTCTTCTAAATTTACGTCTACTTCTACTCTTATTTCATTGCTGCCCGCATCCATCACCCCCGCATCTCGCATCCGATCCAATCTCTCCTCCTTACTCTTCAACACCAGCGACACCGCCTGAATCGTCTTCCCCATCCCCATCTCGTCTGCTAATATCCCTCCTTTCACCGCCGTCTTCTCATTTCCCATCATCCATGCCAATCCTTCCCTCTGGAACGGCAGTAAATGTCTCACTAAACCTCTCGGCGGTTCCGCTGGTCGAATCGCTTCTCGTTTCAGAAACGTCCCGGCGTTTGGATCCACCGCGTCTTCCTCGCATTTCGGTTTGCTCTCTGACGTCAACATTTTCATCAATTCGTCTCTCACCCGCTCGTCTTCGATGTAATCCGTCGTCTTTTTCTTCCCTTTTTGCGGAGCCGTTTTCGCTTTTGCGTTTTCATGCTCCGCCTCCCCTTTCCAATACGTTCGCGCTTTCACTTCCTCTGTCGTCATCCCTTCAAATCTCACGCACTCCGCGTGGTACCATCCCGTCACGTAGCCGAAATACGATCCGCGCCACTGGTACGGCATACCGACTCTCGGTGTGCCTTTACCGATCGTTTCCGAGCACTTCCCGCACCGCGCGCGGTTCGTCGGCGCGATGGATGCCATGCACAAATACGGCCGAATCGACGCGTTGTCATCATCGTCCCCAGTGCGAAACGCATCCAGATACGGATTGTCCAAACGACACCACGCGTCGTCGCCCTCGACGCGAAGAATCGTAAACCGAGGCGACCGAGGGTCCCCAGAAAGTTTTTGGTCGATCGACATCTTCTGCCGCGGCTGGGCTCGTCGCGGAGTTGGGACTCTTATAACGCCAATCGAAAGCAATCAATGATGATGTCGCGAACGAAATGTGTGCAGATTTTGACGACAAAAATTTTTTTTGTGTGACGTGACCAAAGAAAAGAAAGAGATGATAAAATGTGGAGTACTCTCGTATTCGCGCGCGCTCTACTCAAATGCTCTCTCTCTCTCTCTCTCTACCTCTCTCTTCGTACATTTCTTTATACTACACGACTCGCGATTATTGTGTGACATACTACCTTTGCGTCGAAGTCCTTTCTTTTACGACTTGAAGAAGAGTTCTGGAAACTCTTCGCGTTTGGCTTTCGCGGCGCTTTCGTCGAACGCGAACGCGTCGACGACGCTCTCGGCGAACTGTCTCAGCGCGTCTCTCGCGGCGTCAAATCCTTCGTCCAAGTGCGCTGCACTCGCGTTTTTCTCGTTGTCCTTCAACAGGCGTTCTAACTCCGCGTATGCCGTCACTGCCGCCTCTTTCCTCCGCGTCGCCGTCGCCTTCTCGTCCTCCGTCGCGAACCGTTTCGAGACGCTCTTCAATACGATGGAGAGCGTGCACACGTCTCGGACGTTCGAGTACGCTTCTAACGCCGCTCGTGCGCTCGCGCAATCCAGCGTCGCGTTTTGTAATCGTTCGATGGCCTCTTTCGTCCCGGGTTTCACCGTCCCTTTCTCGATGATGTCCTCCCGCAACGTGTGCAGCCGCTGCGCGCTCGTCCGTAAAGCGCCAAGCTGAAACGTCGACTGGCTGTCTTTCAGGTTGGGGAACACCGTTATGGCTCGAGCGTCGTCCGGTTTTCGTTGGACGATGAGTGCGGCCATCGTCGTCGTCGTCGTCGCCAAAACAACGTCTCTTCTTCTTCTGCGTCGTCGTCCGTTGTTCTCGCTTTCTCTTTCTTTGTATCCGTCGGGGGGAGGACTCCTCCCAACCGCGTTCATCATCATCAAAGTCGTTGTTGTTGTTTTTTCCAAAGCTTCATCATCATCAATGCGTCGCCGCCATCGACACAAAGCGTCAATGTTCCTCCTTCGCGCATCATCATCACAAAAAAAATGCCGAGTAGTGCTCCTTTTTCGTGGTTGGTGTCGACGACGACGATGGTTGTTCAAAGCCGAACGATGACGCAGCGATGATGGTGGTGGTGGTGGTGCGTCTCGCAAAGCAGCGCAGACTCTTTGAGTCGTCGTCGTCGTCGTCGTCGTCGTCCCCGCGAGTGTGGGTGGTGGTAGGGAAAGAAAGGACATTCTTTCAACACCAAGTCGCCAACTGACTTCCTAGACTTCTTTGCTCACCTCC
>CEPW01031925.1_pt1 | contig 12496 bp, 9 predicted proteins | sample 356211 | NCBI WGS metagenome assembly CEPW01 (sample SAMEA2620021, study PRJEB7988) | marine metagenome | biome: marine biome (ENVO:00000447); feature: deep chlorophyll maximum layer (ENVO:xxxxxxxx); material: "saline water (ENVO:00002010), including plankton (ENVO:xxxxxxxx)" | depth 25 m
ATGCCAACGTGAGTTTCGCATTTCACTAGCCATTTCAGACCAAGCTCCTCTGTTACAAGCGTCTATAGTCTTTTTAAATTTTTTTAAATTTGGCATCCCTAATTGAAAGCACATATTTGCTGTTACTAATCTTGCTTCTTCTGGGAGACTATCCCAATTCCGAAATATTTTGGCACAATCAGAGATAGTAGTAGCGACATCATCTTCAAAGGCACTAATAACACGTTCCTCAGAAACTTCCGTTCCGACTTCTTTTCCATACTCTGGATCTTCTTTTCTAACCAGATGTCCAATTCCAAAAGTGGGATGCGATTCGCTACAAAGGTAAATAGAGTTAACTTTACCCTCGTCATTTTCAAGTTCCTTTCTAAGTTTTTCTACAAAGTATTCCATTTTATTCCTCAATATTTTATAATATGCTTTTGTAAGTTGTTTCAAATCTTCTTTCAAAAGATTTATTTCTGCTCTTGAAGCCACTAGTTCCCTTCTGAGTGTTTCTTCAAAACTATCTTCGTGGTTATCCCAACCTTTATCTTCTGTTTCCGATTGCACTAAAACCAAAGTAAGCTCCTACCAGTCCACACATACTAATATACTGTGTCATTAAAATAGACTCAGCTTCTGCTAATCTGTCTGGAAAAGCAAGTGTTAATATTGTTGTTAGAGCCATCAATAAAATTAAAACCCAAGCCATTCTTCTTTTGTTTACTTGATAAGCTAACTTATCAGGTACGAGATCGTTGCTGTTTTCTGACATTTGATTTCCTTATTGTTTCTTTACCTTTTTTAAAAATGCTTGCGACTTGAGTTTTTCCCATGACTTTGGCTCTTTGTTCTCCAACGGTGAGGATTTGAATTTTTCTTGCATACGGTTTATTGATCCTTTTAACCTTTGCAACTGTTGCTCTTGCGTCAGATGGAGTTGCGAATTTAATTCCAACCGTGTCTTTAGGGTTTTCATCCGTGTATAGTCTTCTACCAGAACCTTTTGGTTTTTTTCCTGTTCCGACTTTTGGATCACGCTTCTTCATTTCTTTCTAAACTTATCCAGTCCACGAATGCCTAATGCAGCAGACACAGTTAAAAATAATAAATAAGTATACCAGTCAGGTAATTCATTTAATCTAGCAAAGCCATTCTTCACAACATCTTCCATGCCCGGAATGAAAACCAAGATTGTAGGGATTAAAATAACAATAGTAACTAGTTCGTCTTTCCAACTATTCTGAGTGCCTTGTGCCATAATGATTTCCCATTTAGAATCATGTGTGGCAGCAGTTCTCATAATCTCAGCTTCAGCTTCTGCTTTTGTTTGTGCAAGTGTAGCTTTTGCTTTTTGTTTGTTTATCTGTCCTTGCATGAATGATCCAGCAAGATCAGCTATAGGGCCTATGAATGCTTGAAACATTATGTATTTTCTCCTGTTGGACTGCCTATGTAAACACAGGTGCTATATCCATTTAAATATTGAGGGTCTTGTGTAATCTTTGATCTTGCACTTTCTATGTACAAGTAACATTTATCTTGCGATGAGAATGGGAAATTTACCATTGGAAAATTTACCCATGTGGCACTGTCACCCAATGCCCATAAAATTGTTATAATCGGTATCCACATTATTTTTTCTTTCTGGTTGTTTTGCGTTTTCTGCCTGATGCCGTGACAGACCATTTAACTTTTGCAGGGCCAGTCTTTTTTCGTGCTTCCGATTTACTTATTCTTCCTGCCACAGCTTTAGGTCTGCAAGCAGGGTAAGGTCTTTTCTTTTTTTCTTTACCAGATCGACCACACTTCTTTCCAGTCTTGACATCACGCCAATCCTCTTTGAACCATTTGGTCAACCCACCTTGTGGCTTTGCCATTAGTAAGTACCACCCCTCTTTTTATAGGTACGAACTAACCAAGCATTAGCATACGCTGAAGGATAAACCTTAAACTTACGCTTTGCTTCTGCTTTCACTCTTGCATATAATGCAGGATTTTTAGGCTTAGAGCCTGATTTTTTCTTAGCTGGTTTTCTTGCCATTTAGCATCTCCATCTTCTTCTAGCTTGTCGCAAACGACTGTTAGGATTTTTTGCAGCCTTTGGAAACTTCTTCATCTGGCCTGCACTTCTAGCACAAAAAGACTTTCGTCTAGCTGCTCTTTTGCCAGTTGGTTTCTTTTCTGTAACGGCTGTTTGTAGTTTGCTTCCGGGGTTTTGTCTTCTGTATTTAGCAACACCTTTGGCTGTCATGCCTGCACCTTTTTTAGTAGGTCTTTTGTCACCACTCTTAATACTAAACCCTTTCATGCTACCACGTTTTCTCACGCTGCTCTCCTTATTCTTTCTTTAATTCTCACAACACCCTCAGCAATTCTGTTTCTTCTTACAGTCAATTGTCTTATTAAATTACGTTTCTGGGTTTGATCTAAATCTCTTTGTTTTATACCTTGTATTCTATCATTGATTTCGTTGATCTGTTGAAACATTCTATTAAGTTGTCGTTTAGATCCAAGTAAAGCTCTGTTTTCTTTTTTCATTTCTAGTGCAGCTTCTATATTACCCTTTTCTCTAAGATTGTTTATACCTCTTAAAAGTTGATCTGCTTCTCTTTTCAGGTCATAAAACTCGCCAAGAAATTTATTTGCTGGATCTCCTTCTCCACGCTCTTTATAAAATCTTGAAAGACCAATTAATTCTGCTGTATCTGACAAAGGATTATCGCCAAACAATCCTGCTGGCCTTTGTGGAACTGCACCAGTTGCTCCCAAGAAAGCGTCAAACATACCTAATATTAAAGCACCCATAGAACCAGTGTATCCATTTACCAGTTGTTCAAATTCAATAGGACTGATACCTATGGTGGCTGTTGCTTGTCCTGCAAGCTGTGCAAACTGTGATGTTGTAGAGTATGCTCTTTGTGCAGTAGGCAGTCCTCTTTGTCCTAACGATTCAAGCTCTCTACCTTTAAAGAAATCTTTGTTAACGCCTATTTCCAACAATGGTTTAACTGCTTGTGGTATTGGATTTAACTGAAAGTTGTTAATTAATATCTGTAAAACACCATCACGAACTATTTTTCCATCTTTTTGAGCTATACTGTCCAATAGTAATTCAGGCATAGTTGAGAATATAGCACCAATTTCAAAAGGCTTTGGTATTAAAAACTTTTTATCGCCTGCGTATATGATGTGATAATTAAGTTTTCTATATAAAGGTTCTTTCTCCCAATCCTCGTTCTGACTCATGACTGCATAAACACCTAAACTTAGACCTAAGTATGTCATGCCCTTGAAAAAAGTATTCTTGGCTTTTGATTCAGTGCCAGACAAAGCTGTTCCTGTTCTATATAAACCTTGTATCCTTGCATTTAAAAAAGGTATTAGAGGAATTAACATTTGTAGTGTTTGTGCAGTTACACCTTGTGGATTACCCCTTCTGTTATAATTAATTAGGTTTAAGGCTTCATAAGCTGCATCAGCTTTTGGTACACCTGACTCTACAAGTCTTCTGTAAATTCCTTCTCTAGTAGCTAATTCAGTTGCTTCACCAAATGTATTAATTTTATCCATAAGGTTTTGCGTCATGTCTTTAAGTTTTGTAGGAGTATCTATAATGTCATAACCTTCGTGCCGTCTGTACATTCTTTTCATTTTTGCAGAGAAGTTTTCGTTGCTTTCTCCAAATGTATACCCTCCAAAACCACCAATAAGTTTCATCTCTTCAGCAGTTTCGGTTTGATTTAAAACATTTCTTAAACCCTTTAATCCATCTACAACAGGAGTAATCGGTGCATCAACAGTCACAAAGCCAGCTAATTCACCACGATACAAGTTAGCTAACATAAAGCCCGGTGTTATAGTAATTAAGTTTCTAAAAATTCTAGCCATGTTCTGCATGACCTTCAGAAATCCTTGCATTTGTATTGGAGTAAATGTTCTTAAAGCAGTTATAATATCTGCATCATCACCAACATCATAATATTTTACTTCACCATTCTCTCTGTAAGAGAAATTGTTATCACCTTTTTTATCTACAAAGGATGGTGGGTTATCCATGTTCTCGTAATAACCAAGCTCTTTTGCTTCTTCCATAAGCTTTACAGTTTTCTGCATTGCTATATTTTTAAGACCAGCACCAATAATTGCTTGTGCATTAGCAAAAACATTAGTATACAAGTCGCCAATTTTGGCAGTGCCACCTTTAAGAGGTCGCATGACATTTCTAACGTATGCATCTGGATCATCAAAGGCAGATGTCGTACCTCTGTTTGCTTTGTTTGGTTTTCTTACTTGACCAAACAATCCGTTTTCATACGCTTCTTCATCAATGATTCTATGAAATGGAACATAATCTGAAGTGCCTACTAAATCATCCTTTTTCTCTTGAGATATTGCTCCTGAGTCAACAAGAAACTGCATAAGTTTATCATTGAACTCTTGATGCTCTTTGTGAACTTTTCTAAATACATCATTCTCATAGCTTAAACCTTCGATGATCTGTGCTTCTGTCAAAAGGTTTTCTCTTTTCTCACCCTTTAACCTTGAAGCTCTTTTAGCTATTGTATAAAGTTGATATCTTGCATAATTACCACTTTGACCTATTGGTTTAAATATTTCAAATAAACCTTTTGTACCTTGTGCAACTCCCACTGTTCCATCGTCATTTAAAACAGGGGCCCCTTTTTCTGCAACAGCTTGTATTCTTGCTGCCATTTGTTGTGTAAGCTCTATAGCTTTAAAAGCACCACGTTCATAGGACAACAACTTGCCGGGTGTTTTGCTAAAGTCTTTTGCTAATGAAGGAAATTTTGCTTCTAGTTTTTTTCGAACTGCTCGTTCTAATCTTGCTACTGGCTCTAAACCACTTATAAACTCATCGACAAATTTATCTCTATTCTTTTTGTTTGCAAGATTAAATGGGGAAAGATATTTTAATACTTGAAATTTTATATCTTGTAATGTGTTAGGTAATACGCCTTGTTGATTTTCTACCCCTGCTATTACCTCTTTTATACCACTGGTTACATCTCCCTTTTTGAGTCGGATGCTCCCTCTACCAAGTTCGCTATCGCTAACGCTAGCTTGTTCATTTGGGTTTCGTTCAGGTTCTCTATCAGACTCTCCTCTTTTGTCTGGCTGAACCACGGAGAATAGTTCTCCCGGTTTGTTTGTTCTGATTGATTTGTATCTTGTTCCATCGCCTATTATACCTTTCTTTGGATCTCCAAATGCTTCACTATATGAAATATTTCTTAATGTTTCTTTCTTGCCTTCAGATAATAATCTAAAAATATCTTTTTCAGGATACCATATTAAAGCCTGAAAGTCAGCAGAAGTCAAATTTAATCTTTCACGATTAGGATTGTAAGCAGCATCCCCTTCGTTATTCTCTAATATCTCTCTTGCTCTATTAACAGTAGATCTCATCCACTCTCTGTCAGTACCGTTTCTTGGGCCGTCAATCGTAGATAAACCATTTTTTATTGCGTTTGTATTGGACTTAAATAATTGAGGTCTATCATCAGAATTGAATTTTGGATTTGGAACTTTTTGTTTATCATCAAGAAATGCGTTAGACTTATACCACCTTTGATTGATAGATTCAATGTCTCTCATCATGTTAAAAGTATTTTGTTTTGTCGCATCATCTTTTAACAAATCATCAACAATTGCATCAGTATCTCTGTTAATATTTATTGTATCAGCAAAGTCTAGTATTTGATCAGAGTCATTTTTATTAGATAATAATACCTCTCTGTCACCTTTTTTAATTGCTTTTAGTTCTTCAACAATTTGTTTTAGGTTATTTCTATACGCTTTCGGTTTACCTACAAGAGTTCCAGTTAAACGACCCCATGTCCTCATAAACCACATATCCATAGTAATTGGTATAAAATTACCCATTAAATTTTGATAAAAACCATTACCAATCTTTGCACCCAAAAGATATGAACCATAAACTCTTGAACCAGAGTTTTCCCCAGTTAGTTTTATATCTGCTTTTGCTTTTTTGTTGCCAGTTTTCTTAATCGCTTGATTGTCTGTTGTCGTAAAGCCTGCATCATTTAAAAACTTTTTTAAGTCAGTAACTGTAAAAACTTCTTCTTTACCTAAGTCTAGAAAATCAAAAAAAGATAAATCAGATTTTCCCTCTTTTGCTCTTTGAGTTAAGATATCGTTTACTTTGTTAGCAAGTCTAAAGTTTTTAATCATAGCTTGCTTAGATTCGCCTTCACCATACTCAGGAAATTTGCCTGTTGCTTTCCATTCTTCGTATACAGCCAAACCTATATTTGCATTTCTCTCAACTTCTACACCTTGAGATGTAACAGCTATAGCCATCGATAAAGCTCTTCTATGGTCTTTATTTGTTTTGACTTCTGGGTGTATTAATGAAACAGTATTTATTGTTTCATCAATTGACTTTGTGTACCAATCGATTGCACTATCAGGATTTTTCTGTTTAACAACGTAAGCAAATGCTGCTAATGTTCTGGACAACATTTCGTTTTCACTGACAGTTGATGGATCATCTGTGATATTAACAAGCTTACCGTCAAGCACCTTATCTGCTAGTGTTTGTAATGCATTTCCTATTTCTTTAACAGCAAACTTTTCTTCTTTTTTATTTGTTGGTATGTATTTTTTGCTTTCAGGCGGATATAAAAGATCAAGACCACTTAACCTTCTAGCATTATCAGACAAACCAAACATTGTTTGAATCTCATCAAACTCTGGATTTAAAGGAAATTTATTAGGATCAGATAAATTTAATTCTTTCTGTATCTTTTTAATTCTAATAGAACCTCTTCCTAAATCGCTTTTAGGTGACGGTTTAAGACCATTGTCCTTTCTTATCTGGTCTATCTCCTGCTGTTCCAACATCCTGCCAATCTTCATTGCACCTGTAATAATCCATTCATTATTGGTGTCTGCATTGGCATTTGTTGTGTATGTGTAGAAACCACCTTCAGGAATTTCTTCTAAATACTTTGTTCGTTGATTTATTGTTCCATCTTTTTTAAGTTCTGCGTTTTCTCTTGCTTTGTTTTCTAATTCAACAGAAGTATCATCTGCAACCTCAACTTCAAACCATCTATAATCATCTCTTGTAAATTGATCTTTAATGTGATCAGCTTCTGGAAACCTTGCTGCATGAATGCCCGGTCTAAATTTAACAACTGAAACAGTCTTTTGGTTTCTCGTTTTTAAAAAACCTTTTTTAAACAATTCATCTCTCATTCCTTCAGGAACTGGAACTGACTCTCCTTGTCGTTTACCTTTGCCTAAGCCTGTTGGAACGTACAATTCTCCTTTAGTATTTGGTCTAGCTTTTTTACCTTTTTTATCAGATCCCGGAATAATGTCAGGAGCAAATTTAAATACATCAGGATTAGCACCAAAGAATTTATTATTTTCTGGATTAGCAATTTCACCCATTGACTGATCAGAATCAACAAACAGAGAATAGACATCATTATCTTTAGTTCTTAAAACTTTATAAAATGTTTGTGTCTTTACAGGTGTTTTAACAGGTCGCATAGAACCTCTTGAGGAAAATTCTTGATTTACTGTACCCCAATTTTCTTCAGGATCAGTTGTTTCTAATTCTTTCTTTCTTGCATCCGCCCTACTTTCAACAGATACATCTGCCACCTGTTGTTCCATCTCACCTTTTGCAGCACTTTCGATGATATCTTCAACAGTCCTAAACCCTGCACCCTGCATTGCATTTCTAAATCTACCTAAAAACCTTGTAACAAAGTTAAAGTAACTGCCAAGTATACCACCAAGAGGATCATTCACTCCCTCTAATTGAGCTTTCTTAAAGTTTTCAAAAACTATAGCCTGCATTTCAGCAGTATCAAATTTGACATCACCATCCATCAACATTTGATGTGTATCTGGATCGTATTTTTTAATTAGCCTTTTAATTCTTGATGGAAGTTTTTTATAACCTCTACCCTGCACATCAAATGCACCGTTCAAAAGACTTCTTGCTTTTGGATCTGCAACTGAATAAACATCTTGCAATACATGAAATGCTTCGTGTGCAGCTGTTTGTGCATATTCTTCTGGTGTAAAACCACCCTCTTCATCCATCCATGCAAGTTTAATTAAAGATTTAATTTTGCCATTGGCATCATCACCTCTTCTATTAATAAAATTTTCAATGGGTTTATATGTTGCTTCACCTTTGAGTGTTCTTTCTGTACCAACATCTGCACCAGCAGACGCTCTTAAAACCTGTTTGTCAGCAGTCAAAATATTTAAAAAGTGCAATTCAGTATTACCCTCTGCACCTAAAGTATTTACTATTTCATCTGCTGCTAAAAATGCACCTGCTATTTGACTGCCAGTTAGTCTACCTGTAATTGTTTCACCTGTTATGGGATTAAATCTTGCCCCCTCAACAGTAGGCTTTATAACTTGATACCTTAAAGAATTGGCAAGTAGTTGCCCTTGTTTGCCCCTTTTTGCTAATCTTTCTAAACGATTTTCAAAATACTCTATAGCACCTCTTTCAACATCTTCTATTCTTTGAGTTTCCTCTTGGTTTACTGTGCCATCTTCTTCTAATCTAGGACTAGGTTTTTCCTGTAATCTTATTGAACCCCTAGTGTAATCAAATTCTAATTGAACAGGTTCTCTTTTATCTTCAATACCTCTTTGAATTGTTCCTTCAGGATCTACTTTTATTTTTGGATCAACATCTTCCTGAGTCTGTTCTTGAACTTTTTCATCTGGTAAAAATATAGGTTGACCCACTGGATCTTTAGCACTTGCTAATCTTCCAGACAATGTAGGTTCGTAAGCTTTCTTTTTACCAGTTTTAGGATCTGCATAAAAATAAGGTGTTCTCTCACTAGAATAATACAAATCTTTTTCATAAAAACTTACATCTTGTGTAGGATCACCTATAGCACCCATTCTTGCTTCAAGTTCTTCTGTCGTTAAGTCATAAAATACTGAGGAATATTCAAAATCTTGAAACATTGGAACACCATCAGGGCCAACTTTTTGTGTTCCGTCTGCGTTTAAAACTGGCCTTCTAGCAGATTGCTGTACACCTATATCATTTAGTCTTGGTGTGGCGTTCTTATCTAAATAGTCAGCGATTCTAATAGCTTTGTTTTCTGTTGTTAAATCACTATTTGCAATGTTTAATATTACATCATCTGATGAACTCTTTGCAAAATCAACAAGTTCGTTATTAGTTAAATTAACAAAAGTTGTTTTTCCTTTATCATCTCTTGAAACAACAACCGATTTTTTAATTTTACTATTTACTAAGTCTAAATACTTTTTGTCCTGAAGTGGTTTGTATTCTCTAAGAACTCTTTGCTCTTCGTCTGTTATTGTTCTACTAAGATTAACAGCATCCTTAGTTATAGGATCAACTTTTTCTTTGCCAATTTTTTCAAACAATCTACCAGTATCTGTAATACCAAGTTCGTTGATTGCTTCTGTTTGTGCGGCTGATCTTAATATTTGATCTTTTTGTTTTGGTGTCAGACTTTGTAAATCTTTATTAAATAATCTTTTGGCTTCAACATCAAGAGGATCAACATCTGCTTCAGTCTCAAGTGCCTTTTCACCTTTTTTCTTAGGTTTTATTTTTTTCGCTGTTAGTTTTTTCTGTTCTTTTTCTGTTCCACGCAAATCTTCAAGTTTAAGAATGGGTTTAATTGACGCTAAATCTTCTGCAAACTTTTTGGTTTCTTCAACCTCTTGATTTGTTGCAGGATCTGCTGTAAAAGCACCTGTTACTGTTCCTAATCCACCACCAATCGTAGCACCAGCTAACAATGATTCAGTCACTCTAAATACATTTTCTTTTTCTTTTAGAACATCAGTATTAAAATCGTTTGCTGCAAGTATTTGTAGAATATCCTGTGATGCTTCTGTCGATCCCTCTATGACTGTACCTTGAACACCACGTTTAATTGCATTTCTAATTGCACCTTGACTTCCAGATGTTAGCCCTTTTAAAGGTTTTACTAATGGTGTGACAGTAGCAATAACAGAGTTAAGTGCAGACTGAACCCCTGCTGTACCTAATAACGCTGCAGCTTCACCACGATTAGGATTTCTTCCTTTTACCTCTCTAAACTCCTCAGTGTTTCTGCCTAAGAAAGGCACTAAACCACCAATTGTACCACCAACCAAACCACCAACTAATTTAGCTACTGGATGTATAGGTGCAACTGAAGCACCTATTTTTGCACCTGCCGCTGCAGAGCCTAGTATAACACCCATTTCTGGTACGGACTGAGTGAGATAAGCAAGACCTGATCCAACAACATCTCCAGCACTTTCAGCTTCTTGTATTGGTTTTATAGGTGTAATGTCTCGTGCTTTTTCTCTTTGACTTTCAGCTAGATTTCTTAAAAAAGTATCTTGTTCTGTAGATCCAGTAGCAATGTCACCAAGTGTCTGTATACCTTCTGCTGTAGAACCAACAAGCTCTCTTGTGCCAGAACCTAACAACTCAATGCCACGACCTAAAAAACTTTTATCGGATTCAATTTTTTTAACTTTTCTGTTGGCTTCTTCTTGTTCCATTATTTTGTAAAGTTTTGCAACTTTATTTGGATCAAGACCTTCTATGTTATAAAAATTACCGTCTGGAAATAATACAGCCATATTTATTTTTGCCCATAACTTGCTAAAATTTCATCTAATTTTTCTTCTGTAAGCGTTAAACCGCCCTCTGCTTGCACTAAAGAGTCAATTACTTTATTAGCCTGCATGATAAAGTTTCTTGTATACTCTTCATCAAGGCGAGCCTGTTCAGGATCAAATGATCCAAATAATGTTGGTATAGCTTTTTCTATTAAATCCTTTTTGACATTTTCATCTTTTACACTATCAGCCTGCGTTAGTGCATAGCGTGTAATCGTAGAATTAAGAACATCACTTTCATTCTTGTTATCAGGGTTTTTACTTTCAACATCAAATATTCTATTAAATATTGATTTATTAGAGTCAACTTTTAATTTCTCTAACTCTGTTAATTGATTTTTGTAAATAGCATCGTTTTCAGCTTTAAACTTATTAATGTTAGCATTGAACATTTGAATATCATTTTGTGCCGCTTGCAATGCAAGTTTTAAATCACCTTGTCTAATTTGATCGCCCATAAATCCAATATCTGCAGCAGTTTTAACACCTTTTCTTTCTTGTTCTGCCATTTGTAATTGAGCATTTAATAATACAGATTTGCCATCAAGAAGTTTTAAATCATATGCGTTTGCTATTTCATCAGCTTTTTGTTTATGTTCAAACTCTTTAACAGCTAAATCATAACTCATTTTATGCAAATCTTTTACACGTTCTTTTTCTTCTTTTCTTAAATTTTGAAAAGTAGCAAAACCAGCCTGTCCTGCTTGACCTAAAGCTTGTGTAAAATTTGCTTCTGGTGATGCCATTAAATTTAATCCCATGTTTATTAAACTTTCATAAACAATACTTGATGGAGATCTTCCTCCTGCTTCGAGTTTTGAAATAAGTTTTCTTCGTTCATCAAGCAAAGCTTTAGAATCTGCGTTGAAATCTGTTACACGTTTTTTTCCTTTTTCTTCAAGACCTTTAAATGCTTCACTTAGTTCATTGAATTGCAGCAAACCCTGTTTACCTTTTTGTAGTTGCTCAACGCCAAATTTATTATTTGTTTCTTTGATTTGTTTGTTTATTGCATCAAAAGAATTTGCAAAAACATTGTTAGGAGTTTCATCCATTTTTTCAGTTAATTTAGGTTCTTCAGTAACAACTATTTCTTCATTTTGGTTGGTTGTATCAATTGTCTGTATCCCACTAGTGTTACTAGTGCCTGTGTCACTTTTTTCAGTTAACAAATCTTCTAAAGGATCTTGTTGTGCATAATAAGCTGTCATACCTTTTATTGACATTGGGTTAAAACCAGCTTTTGCAACCTTTAAAGATAATGCGTCTTGTGGCGATGACGTAAAGTATGGAATATTTCTTGTTGGTCTTTTTCCAATATTAGCTAAATTATAAGCACCAATATCACTAGCCTTAATATTGCCTTGAAAATTTTCATATGGAAATCCAAATTGTGCAAATGATGGTGGATTTTTAAATTTTCTTAATTCTTTTTCTAGCGTTGGATTTATTGGCGGATGTGGGGGAGGGCCACCATGTAATAAACCCATAGCAGGTTGTCCTTCAGGTGTTGTTGTCTGGACTGGTTGTTGTTGCATTGCTACAGCATTAGCTACCTGTTTTTTTCTAGCTTCCTCAGCCTGACGCATTTGTTTACGTCTGTTAATCTCTTGTATGACAAACTGTGAAGGAATTTTATCTGGCCTTTTTAACAACTGCATAAGTTGTGGATCAGGCATCTTTTGTAAAACTTGTTGGTACTGTGCTGGATTTATCATCGAAATAAGTTCCCCATAGAAAAGCCACCGTCAAAGCCACCGCCTGCACCATAGATACCTAGACCAGTAATACCTAATCCTGCAAGCTGTTGACCCATAGATGGTGT
>CEPW01089832.1_pt1 | contig 12475 bp, 13 predicted proteins | sample 356211 | NCBI WGS metagenome assembly CEPW01 (sample SAMEA2620021, study PRJEB7988) | marine metagenome | biome: marine biome (ENVO:00000447); feature: deep chlorophyll maximum layer (ENVO:xxxxxxxx); material: "saline water (ENVO:00002010), including plankton (ENVO:xxxxxxxx)" | depth 25 m
CGAAGTCCTACCTTAATTCTAATAGTTATCTGCATTTCATTTGAAGTTTTTCCTGAAGCGATCTTCATTTCTGACGGGGTTTTATTTCAACTACTAAAGGCTAGTTTTTCTTCATTTATGTCTCAAGACTAAGATCGTGTCCTGACTATAGAGATAGAGAACTATCGTTTTGAAGTCTTTAACAGAGGGAGAAAGTGTGAGTGGCAGATTAGAAAATAAAGTAGCTGTTATAACAGGAGGAGCAAGCGGAATCGGGGAAGGCACTGTCCGTCGCTTCATTGCAGAAGGAGCTAAGTGCGTAATAGCAGATATTCAAAATGACTTGGCAGAGGAACTTGCTGATGAACTGGGTGAGAGCGCTGCCGCTTTTACTGTGGATGTAGCGGAGGAAATCCAAGTGGAGGAAGCGGTTAAGTTCGCTGTATCTAAGTTTGGAAGCCTTGACATTATGTTCAATAACGCTGGGATCCTAGGTTCAGTCGGGCCGATTAGCGAGATAGACGGTGACGGGTGGCTTAGAACCATAGACGTACTTCTGAACAGTGTTTTTTATGGGATCAAACATGCAGCAAAAGTGATGATTCAACAAGGTTCTGGATCAATTATTAACACTGCTTCGACAGCCGGAGTGCGAGCCGGGCTTGGCCCGCATGTATATACAGCAGCTAAACATGGAGTTGTAGGACTTTCACAGTCTGTTGCGACTGAATTAGGCCCACATGGAATTCGTGTGAACGTGATTGCCCCTGGGGGAACAATCTCTGGCTTAACAGCGAGGCTTGTGACCGGAGATCATGAGAATCTTGAAAAAGCTTCAACAATTATTGGCGCCCATAACCCTCTAAGGCGTGCTGGGAGGCCTGAAGATATCGCAAACGCAGTATTGTACCTTGCCTCGGATGAGGCGAGTTTTACCACTGGTGCTGTTTTGGTTGTAGATGCAGCTGGAGAAACAATTGCAGATAGGAACCATCGTTTTGTGGATATGGGTTCCCAAACAGTTCAAGAAGCAAACCATTCTGGAACTAAAAGTAGCTTGAAATAACTAAGATTCACCTTCGGAGTAATGAGGGTGACAATTCTATATGTCTGGCGATTTACTGAATGACGTCAGTCGTTTAGGACAAAGGTTATTTTCAGCGTGACCCTATATTCAGTTATAGTTCCGTTCTCAACAACTACCTTTTGGTCTTGGACCCAAGCTCCTTTGACATTATCAAGGGTGCTAGCTGCTCGTTCCACACCGCGTTTCGTTGCGTCATCAAAACTTATGGGCGAAGAAGAAATAACTTCTGTTATTCGTGCGATTGACATATTGTCCCCTTGAATTTATTTGAAGTGTAGCGACGTGGCAGGAAGTTAATCAACAGCCAGGAGCTCTAATCGCTATTATTTTCGAAGCTGGGTACTTCCACACCCGGCAGGTAATAGGTAAACATATCTACGATAATTGCCATTACTTGGTTAGGGTCTACTCCACCCTTTCCCGAGTCAATCGTTATGACGTTACTATTCATTGTAATTTTATCTACGCCTCCAAGTTCGAAGATAGCTTTTGCCAATTTGTCTGGAGGTCGTTCGCCTAGGATCTCATTTGATGATTCATATCGCTCATGGTCCATTCCGGTAATGCTCCGGTTTATTTCATAGCGCTGAACGCCAGGCTTTGAAGAAGATTTTTGTATCACAGTCACAGGTTGTCCCATAAGAACATGATCGTACTGCCCAAAAGCGCAAAGTTGCGAGATATACACAAATTGTGTGAGAAAATATTAAATCTTAGAATTTAAGGAAATAGCGTTCCTTGAGGTTTCGGTCGAACGATCCTTGGAACTCCGTGTGATTTGAGTTCGTCCATAAATGCCCATGATTTTCTATGGATGCTAGTTGGCCCCCATTGATGTAAGGCTTCTATGTGTTGTGGGGACGGGTACCCTTTATTACTAGCAAAATAATAATCTGGATATTGTTTGTCGAAGTTTCGCATCATTCGGTCTCGAACAACTTTTGCGAGAATCGAAGCGGAAGCTATTGAAAGACACTTTGTATCACCTTTGATTATTTTTGTTACTTTAGTTGCTCCAACAGCGTGCCCTACAAAATCCCATTTACCATCTATGAGATAATGTTCGGGAACTATAGATAATCCTTCGATTGCTCGTCTGGCGGCAAGTTTCTGAGACTCAGACATACCTAATTCATCACATTCGTCGTTTGATGCATGTCCAACGGCCCATGTTACGCACCACTTGCTAATTTTAGAGAAAAGAGATTCTCGTTCTGGCTCTTTAAGGAGTTTTGAATCTCGAACTTTATAGATTCTTTTCTCCTGAGGAACAATTGCCGCGACGATAGTCAATGGGCCCGCCCAGGCTCCTTTCCCCACTTCGTCTATTCCAGCTACATAACGAACACCCTCTTCCCAAAGATACTTTTCATACTTTAAGTTAGGGGGTGCGGATTGTAAGGACTTTCGCACTTTGTGAGTACCCATTCCCGAAAGTTACTTCAATTAGGTACAAGTGAGATTGAATTAAGAGAAGTTATTTCCTTTTTCTGGTTTGCTTGGAGTTATTGACGGCTTTTGGATAGGTGACGAGATAAGAGGGATTGCAATTTCATCTGGCTTTTGTTGAGGAAGTAGTGCTTCTCCTCGAAGTTCATTACTTCCCCAGGTTGGATCAAACCCCGGAGAAGTAAAAGTTATTTGTGAATTAACTTTTCCTTCCCAAAGTAGCGCCGGCCTATCCCCGTGCCAGCGAACTGCATAACCCACTTCTCCATTTGTGGTAGGCATATTACTTACCTCAACTGACACGTTAAACCACTTCGCGGTGTAGCCCGGAAACAATGCAACGGTAGAGGAATCGGGTTGACTTACCAGAGATCGGCGAAACATGAGAAGAAATAGAGCAGAGGCAAACGGGTCTTGCAGGCGCTCACTAGAAGAAAATCCTCCAGTTGGTTCTGCCCTTCCGATTATTTCGCTTAGGGAACCAGACTCCTCTGTGTCGCTTAGGTAATGATTAAGGCATTTAGCTATAGGCGTTGGGCTTTGATCTTCATCAAGAAGCGCATTTGGAAGAGACCCAGATTGGAGTGATATCGAATTATTTTTATAGATCTTTGGAAGAGTGTTCTCCAACTGATGGGCTTCTTCAAAATGACCGGATCGCTTTAGGAGACTTACTGATGATTCAAGGCCTAGGCGGAGGTACGAATGGCCTATACGCCTGCGAATCCGGCTTCGGGGAACCGCTGCAACGAAATTTCCGATCTGATCAATCGCCCAATTAAGGATGGGGACACTGACTTCATCGTCCATGTGATGCAAAGTAAATTCATCACAAGCCCATAGCAAGTACGAGAGGTACTCCATTTCAGGACGTTGAAATGAAGATACTTGATATTGATCTATTGACTTGGTCAGGAGACGTTTTGCTGCTTCAATATGACCCCACAAACACATAGATGAAATGGCAAGAGCCGAAGCATAAGCCGGAACGCCTTTCAACCAATAGTTCGAAGTAAGAGGCTGTTCGCACCCGACAAGTAGATGCCTCCTCGCTGAGAATAGGACCTTCTGCACTCCCTCGTTTTCAAGTTCTACAGATGACCCGTAATCAAGATGCGCATTCCAACCATTGGCAATTCCTTCTAAATTTGGGAGATCATCCGGATTTGGGAGCGAATGAAGCTTATTTTCAACCCAAAATACTAAACGCAAGCTAGAAGTATGAGGAAGAGGAAAGACGATCGCTACGTGGCTACCTTTTACAGGCTGAGACCTTTCTGCATCATTCTGACTTTCTTCCAGTCTTAGAACGCCCAATAACTCACCCTCGGTCGCGGCTACCTGGCAATGGCTTACAGGTTTAGAAGCTGAAATCACTGAAACGTTATTTCGGAATAACGTATTTCCTTCACATCTCCAAATCCCAGAACCAGCAGTAAAAAAAGCTATAGCAACTGGCAGAGGTGTTTCATTCTCTATTTCAACAATCACTAAAGAAGTATTTTTATATGGAGTAGAACTTGCTCGATGGACGATATCGCCGCCAGGTATTCGAAGCCGAGTTTCAATTGAAACTCCATCTTCAGCAACAATCTGCCGAACTGCCCGCTCATCTCTAGCTATATGCCACCTGTCATCTGCTCGAACCCCCCAATGAACTAGGGGCCCAGAACCTAGTGGTTCTATCCCTCCATTAGATGACACGGTATGGACAGGCCCAACTCCAATACTTCCAATTTCAGCCATGAACTTTTTTCTTAATTAGGGTTTTGATGAGCAGCATGTGATTAACTCAGGTTTCAGATCCTTGATCACGAAGCATTAGAAGCTCGTATGCATCTGATGCGGAAATACTACCGTTCACAACAGCCGAAACTTGGTCCGTGATCGGAGTTTCAACTTTGTATTCTTTAGCTAGTTGAGAGACAACTGGCGCTGTCATTACCCCTTCGGCAACATTATCCATATGCGAAATAACTTCATCAAGTAATTTACCCTTACCTAGCTGTTCACCAACAAACCTATTTCGGCTTTTTGCTGAGAACGAGGTTGCAATTAGATCTCCGAGTCCAGCTAACCCTGAGAACGTTTCTCGCCTAGCGCCCATAGCTTCTCCGAGTCGTGTCAGCTCGGCCAACCCTCTGGTTATTACAGCCGCAATAGTATTATCACCTGTTCCCAGGCCGGTCGTCATACCTGCTGCAAGAGCAAGAACGTTCTTGAATGCTCCACCCAATTCACAGCCTCTCACATCAGTACTTGTATAAACTCGGAAATTTTCAGTTAGAAAAACTTTGTGTATCTGTTCTGAATCTGACTCATTATCCATGGCCAGCACTGAAGCCGTTGCAAAACCCTGAAGTACTTCTTGAGCAAGATTTGGCCCAGAGAGAACTCCTGTTGGGTTTTCTGGAAGCTCCTCATTTACGACCTGAGTCATAGTGAAAGTACTGCCCTGCTCTAACCCCTTTGCAAGACTTAAAATTGGAGTACCGTCTTGTAAGTATGGCTTCATCTGACAAAGGACTTCTCGAAAACTTTGAGATGGTATTGCTACAAGAGCGATATCAGCATCGTGTAGGACTTCTTCTAAATCAACAGAAGCTTTTAAATTATCAGCAAGATTGAAATCAGGTAAATAGCGAAGATTTTTGTGATATTGATTGATCGAGGCAGCAACCTCAGAGTCCCTGCACCACAACTTTGTGAGAGCATTATGAGAAACAAGATGCGCGACTGTTGTCCCCCAGGAGCCACCACCTACAACTGCCACAGAAATATCCACTGAAGAATCGTACCTCAGAACAAGTGACGATTCAGATACTGAGCAATAGATAACCAGGTAGGCCTAGAATCTTGTCAATGGATACTTATGGAGTGCTTCTCCCAGTTAAATCTTTTAATAACGCCAAGGCACGTCTATCTTCCGTGCTTAACGCTAAAGAGCGCGCTGCCTTATCACGTTCACTAGCAGAAGGTGTTATTTCTGCGTGTGCAGGTGTCCCAGTCTGGGTTATTTGTGAAGATGAAGAAGTTGAACGATGGGCTTCGAACCTAGGCACTCAAGTGATCCGAAATGTTGGAACTGGCCTAAATGAGGCAGCCCAAACGGGATTAGCAGCGCTAGCAAAAGAAGGCGTAAAGAAGGTTTTAATTTCACATGCCGACTTAATTTTTCCTGGTGACCTCCCTTCACTATTTGAGCGTGATGGCATTATCCTTGTGCCGGATCGACATAATGATGGAACAAATATCATAGGTTTACCGACCGAAATCGATTTTTCCTTCAGATACGGCCCTGGCTCATTGAAAAGACATAAGCGGGAAGCAAAAAGATTTGATTTGCCTTTAAGTATCATCAAAGACACAAAATTTGGATTTGACATAGATAACCCTGATGATCTTGAAGAATCCAAGCTACTTAAAGAAGATCTGACCTAGAGTGTCACTGTGATCAGCCAAAATATCCCAACCCCTGACAAAGCTCTTGCTATTGGAGCACACCCCGATGACATTGAATTTGGAGCTGGTGCTACGCTGGCCAAGTGGGCAGCAAATGGCTGTGAAGTCAGTTTGTTGATTTGCACTGATGGATCAAAGGGCTCTTGGGACCCTTCGACCAATACCAATGAATTAACTACAATTCGCAAATCCGAACAACGTGTTGCGGCCGAGGAGCTTGGAGTCCTCGGAGAGATTATTTTCCTTGACTACATTGACGGTGAATTGCATGCTGGCGTCAAGGAACGAGATACTGTTGCATCTTGGATTCGAAAACTTAAACCCGAAGTACTTCTAAGCCATGACCCTTGGAAAAGGTATAGGCTTCACCCAGATCATCACAATGCAGGACAACTAGCTATCAATGGAATTGTCGCTGCTAGAGATCCTTTCTTTCTGACTGACTCTTCTTTACATCCGCATCGCCCTTCAGAGCTATTCTTATTTGAACCTGAAGAATGCGATCACCTTGAAACCACTGATGGGTACGAAAAGAAAAAACTTAATGCTCTTGAGTCACACAAAAGCCAATATTTATCGACAATGGGAATAACCGAAGGTAACGAAACTAAGGGCCTGGAGGATTTCCGCGAACGTATCAGAAAAGAACTCATAGCTTTCGGCGATCTTACTGGAAAAGGAATGGCCGAAGGCTTTAAGCGAATTACAGAACTATAGAGTAGCCCTACCTATGCACCAGAAAGATTCCTGACCTAACTTTTGGTTGAAAATATGTGCTTTTCGGCGGGAAGGTCATCCGCCTATCAGCAACGGAGAGCAATTGGGCCATCGGAACAGGATGAAGAGCAAAAGCAACACCTCCGTCTAAGTCAGTTTGATCAACTAGGTGGTTCAAACCAACAGATCCAGGAAGGTACTGAAGCCGATTATCTGTACCGGCCTCATCAATATGGAAAATTGGACTAAGAATCTTTCGTTGCAATAAGCCAGAGTCAATCTCTGATGGGTGTATTCTGGCTGGCTTGATAGTCGTCCACTGGCCGGCAGCATACATGGAGAACTCTCCTGAAGCCTTTGGTAGAGGATCTTGATCCCCTGTAATCGGAAGAAGAGCGAAATCGCGGGCAGCTATCTCTTTGTAAAGATCATCCAAAGAATATCCAGCCATATCGGTAACACGTCGGTGGAAGGCACTGATCTTTAGCTCGCTTAGTGGGAAAAAAGCGGCAAAGAGCTTTCCAAAAGACCCAGACTCACCGTTCCTTGTCCACATTTCTGACGCTGCACTTAGGCGATGATGGCCATCAACCACATACGCAGATTTATCTCTCATAATTTCTATGAGTTCGCTTGCGTGAACATCCGCCACGGACCAAATTTTTTGTTCAATCAAATCTTCTCGCTGAAAATGCAATATAGGCGTTTCATTATTTTGAATTGATGAAAGAATCGTAGCTACATGCTCATCATCTTCATACCCAAGAGCAACTGGTGAGGATTGAACTCGAATTTTTTCTAAATGGTCTGCAAGGTGCAAGGAGCGGCTTGGTCGTATTCGTTCATGGGGAATAATTCGCCCTTCTTTTACAGCAGTGAGTGGGACATCACCAATAATTGCTGTCTGCTTGTGATCTCCAGATCGAAGTTGGTAGAGGTAAAGCGACGGACTACGGACTTTCTCATAAATGTTCTCTGATAGAAGACGAGATAAAGCTGCAGCATTAGATTCGGAAACTTCTTCTGCAGTTTTCTCGCTTTCATCATCACCGAATGAACGCGTTACATGAAGAAAGACATAAGGGTCTTTTTTCATTACTTCGAACCTTTGTTCAGGCCTAAGGGCATCATACGCAGGAGAAACAACTCTCTCAGCCCATTCTTGCCGGACGAGTTGTGCTTCTACTCGACTGAGCAAACCTGACTCCATCGCTAAACAGCTCTCTTATCTAGAAGAGAGACTCCCAAAACATGTTCAAGGGAAACCAACTCGTCATATAGGCCTATTGGAACTGCACCCACCACTTCAATGCTAGCTACAGCAGCCTTCTTACCGTTAAACACGCGATTATCCATGTATTGAACATTTAGATCAGCAGCTCTAAGTGTCGAAAGAACTGAAGCAAGAACCCCGACACGATCTAAGTGCCGCACTCGTACTTGTGACGTCCCTTCGCCAGATGGTGCTTCGTTAACGCAATTCAATGGATTTCCACTTTCAAAACCTGCAATAGCATCAACAACACCGCTAGCAATAGCTTTACTTGCTTGCATAGTTGATGCACCGATATGGTGACTTCCAACAACCGAAGGGTGACTAGCTAAAGTTGAAATAATAGTACTTTCGCCAGAAGCAGGTTCATCGCAAAAGACATCTAGGCCAGCTCTAATTCCTCGTTCATTCATCGCTTGGATAAGGGCAGGCTCATCAATAATTTCGCCTCTACTGGTATTCAGTAGAATAGCCTTGTCCTTAAACGACCGGAGCAGCTCTTCGTCCACTAGTGACATTGTTTTCTCATTAAAGGGAACATGAACAGAAATAATGTCACTATTGGCAACAAGCTCCTCCACAGTATCAGTTAGCCGTATCCCGATTTGGCGGATACGTTGTTCAGTTTCAGGCGAGCGACCACTTTTCCTTTGCCCTATTACTCGCAATCCGAAGGCTTTCGCTCGTTCCGCGACACTAAGTCCGACACCGCCAAGACCTATAATTCCGATGGTTTTCCCCATAAGGCCATCAGCTATCGAATATTCTTTTTTGTTCCAAGTACCTTTTCGTAAGTCACTAGCGCCCTCAACAACATGGCGATCTATAGCTAGCAAGAGAGCGAAAGTTAACTCTGCAACTGCTGCAGCATTTCTTCCTGGAACATTACAGACATAAATTCCTAAATCTGAAGCGGCAACAACGTCAATGTTGTCGACACCAGCCCCTGCTCGAACGATCAGAGACAGTCGGTCAGCAGCTCTAAGGGCATCATCTGTCACTCGTGTGCTTCTAACAACAAGCACTTCAACACCTTGGATATGCTGCTCTAAACCTTCAGAAGTAACATCATAATTTTCCTGCACTTCGTGCCCGATATCTTCGAGGGCAAGTTTCGCACTGGAATCCAATTTATCTGCTATTAAGATTTTCATATTTCTCCTAGCGTCGAGCTCTATACCGGCTTTCGCGGGCAAGGAGGTCTGCTCATACTTATTCTAATGAATACTTCTGGAGAGGACTACTGTGGCTCCCCTTTGACCATTTCTGACTTATCTAATTTGTATTAATCCATCAAAGGTCAAGAAGGTATATGGTTTATGATTACTGACCGGAGGGAAAATGTCTGAAGAACGGGAAATACTAGACTGGGAATCATATGGACTGGCTGCAAGGGAGCTCGCTCAAATCGTAGCCGATGATAATTACCAGCCCGATATCATCCTAGCTATAGCTCGAGGTGGACTTTTCGTGGCGGGTTCTCTCGGATATGCCCTTTCAGTGAAGAACCTCTACGTAATGAATGTGGAGTATTACACCGGAGTAGATGAACGTCTGGATGTCCCCGTGGCCTTGCCTCCCTATCTGGACTCTATTGACCTCAGGAACGCTCGCGTTCTTATTGCTGATGATGTAGCTGACACCGGAGCAACGCTAGCCTATGTGTACGAATTCTGTAAGAACGAAGTTGCAGACGTTCGCAGCGCCGTACTGTATGAGAAAAGTCCTTCCATAATCAAATGTGAATACGTGTGGAAACGCACGGACCAATGGATCAACTTTCCATGGTCTTGTGATGACCCAATAATGGAACCTGCAGATGGCCGAGCCATCATCTTAGACGCATAAAAACTCAAAACTTTTGCTAATCGTGGGGTCTATCGTTACGGCTTTTTCGTCTGTTCGCTACGATTAAATGATTATGGAAGTATTAATAGCCTCATCAACAGAGGAAATCTGTGAATTGCTTGAGCAGGATAGTAGCCGTCAACTACTTGCCGGGGGTACTGACTTCATGGTTGAGGTTAACTACAGACATAGATCACCCTCGAGTGTAATTACTATCGATCAAGTACCGGAACTTCAGAATTGGCACCACGATGGCGATTCTGTGGTTGTGGGATCTTGTGTAACCTATCGTGAAATCGAGAGAGGACCTTTAGCTACACTTGTCCCAGCACTAGCTCAAGCAGCACGAACAGTTGGATCACCGCAGATCCGAAATGCAGGAACCATAGGAGGGAATATAGGCACAGCCTCACCTGCCGGAGACATGATACCCGTCCTCTCTGCCTTAGGTGCAGTAATTTCTCTAAGAAGTTCTGAAGGTAAACGAGAAGTCTCGTTAGAGGATCTAATTGTCGGGGTAAAACAAACTTCCTTACGCCGTGGGGAATTTATCGAATCTGTGAGAGTACCTGTATTAGACAGCCCACAAGAGTTTCTAAAAGTTGGGTCAAGAAGTGCCATGGTAATTTCTGTAACCTCGCTCGCCTTTATCACTTACCCCAAAACACGTTCGGTCGGCATAGGACTTGGAGCTGTAAATCCCATACCAACGCGAGCTAAAGAAGCTGAGGTATTTATTGCTGATTTTCTTGACTGGGAGACCATGCAAGTAGATCCTTCTGGGATAGATCACTTCAAAGATCTAGTCTCTGCAGCTAGTAGCCCTATTGATGACCACCGAAGCGTTGCGGCATACAGGCGTAAAAGTATTGGAATACTCGCACAACGCGCCCTAACGCGTGTGTTTACTGAAGGGGTTCTTTGATGCCTAACGACGAACAACCGCACCTAAACGTTAACGGTAAGAGGTTAACAATACAGGAATCATGGTTTGGAGAGAGCCTTTTATTCACTCTTAGAGAACGACTGGGACTATACGGATCAAAAAATGCATGTGAACAAGGAGAGTGCGGATCTTGTTCAATCATGCTCGACGAAACCCTTGTGTGCGCATGCCTAGTACTGACAGGAAGCGCTACCGGCAGGGACATCAAAACAATTGAATCCCTCGCGCCTGAAGGATCGCTCTCGACCATTCAACAAGCATTTATCGATACTGGAGCCATCCAATGCGGCTTTTGCACACCTGGCCTTCTAATCACAATTAAAGACTTTCTAGATGAGAACACCGACCCAACAGAGCTAGAAATCAGAGAAGCTATTTCTGGGAACCTTTGCAGATGTACAGGATACGGGCGGATCGTTGAAGCTGTCCGCATCGCCTCAAAGACGCATGACGAATCACAAGGGGCCAGCTAATGACAACAATTGAAAGCTATAAAACAAAGTCCGGCGTTGGGGTATCAGCTCAAAGGCCCGATGCGGTCCCAAAAGCTACTGGTGAATTCTCTTTCTCAAGTGACCTAAGTTCACATAATATGCTTTGGGGTCAAACATTGCGGTCTCCCCTCCCATCTGCACGTATTAAGAGCATTGACTTTTCTGAAGCACTAGCTATTTCAGGCGTTCATGCAATCCTTACAGCCAACGATGTCCCTGGGAAGAATCTATTCGGGCTAGAACACCCTGACCAACCTGTTCTAGCTGATGACCTAATCCGCTACGCAGGAGAACCTATAGCGCTTGTCGCTGCTGAACATCCGGAGATAGCAGCAAAAGCCATTAATGCGATCCACGTAACTTTTGAAGAACTTACGCCTCTTACCGATGCAGAAAGCGCTATCACCGCAGACCCAATTCATCCAGAAGGGAATGTTATACGTCATCTTAAAATTGACCATGGCGATCCATCTGTCACAGGCGATCTTGTCATCGAAGGAACCTACGAGGTCGGGATGCAAGATCAGGCTTTTATGGGAACAGAATCGGGCATGGCTGTACCATCACCCGATGGAAGTGTGGATTTGTACATCTCCACTCAGTGGCTGCACTCAGACCAGAATCAAATCATTGAAGCACTTGACCTCCCAGAAGACATGGTCCGACTTACTCTGGCTGGCGTAGGTGGTGCCTTTGGCGGAAGAGAAGATGTAAGTATGCATGTTCACCTTTGCATGCTTGCGCTCCATACCGGACGCCCTGTAAAAATGATCTACGACCGAAATGAGTCATTTTTAGGCCACGTACACCGTCACCCAGCAAAAATCTGGTACCGCCATCATGCGACTGAAGACGGACAAATCGTAAAAGTGGAAGGAAAAATCATCCTTGACGGAGGAGCTTACGCTTCAACAACCTCGGCTGTATTAGCAAATGCTTGTTGTTTCTCAACCGGTCCTTATAGGGTCCCTAACGCACAAATAGAGGGATGGGGCGTTCGAACAAATAATCCACCATGCGGGGCAATGAGAGGCTTTGGAAACGTTCAAACGTGTTTCGCTATCGAGGCCCAGATGGATAAGGTTGCAAAAGCTCTAGGTATTGACCCTGTGGAACTTCGATTAATAAACGCCTTAGAACAAGGCGATACGATTATCACTGGCCAAAAGATCGCCGGGGCGGCCCCCGTTAAAGAAGTTATCTCTTCTCTGGATGATCAC
>CEPW01078107.1_pt1 | contig 12461 bp, 7 predicted proteins | sample 356211 | NCBI WGS metagenome assembly CEPW01 (sample SAMEA2620021, study PRJEB7988) | marine metagenome | biome: marine biome (ENVO:00000447); feature: deep chlorophyll maximum layer (ENVO:xxxxxxxx); material: "saline water (ENVO:00002010), including plankton (ENVO:xxxxxxxx)" | depth 25 m
GGATTTCCAGTTCAGGCTAGAGAATTAACTACTCTTCAGTCTATTTTACAAAATCAAATAGAATCTTTTGGAAGTAATATATTTAAAGAAGGTTCTATGGTTCTTCCTGGATCCACAACTTTTGATAATCAATACCAAGCAGTAAAATTAAATTCTGTAAATTTGGGAGTAGATATTTCTCTCTATATTAGCAATTTCGTTGGAAAAGTAATAACAGGAAGATCGTCTGGTGTAAGTGCTACCGTTAAAGAAGTTGCTTTTACAACAGATAGTGATGATGTCGATAATATAACAATATATATAAAATATTCTGAAGCGGGTAATGATTCAGAATCAACTACTTTTCAACCTGGTGAACAACTAACTGCATCTGAAAATGTAAGTTATGGTAGTATAACAATCAATTCTGGAACTCCATTTGCTTCTATTTTATCCGAAGATGCATTATTTACAGGATCTAATGTATCTATAGATGAAGGAGTTTATTTTGTAAGAGGAAATTTTGTTACTGTTAATAAACAATCTATCATTTTAGACTACTATACAAATAATCCAAAATATAGAGTCGGACTAAAAGTAACTGAAACTATTGTTGGAGCAAAAGACGATAGTTCTTTATATGATAATGCAAAAGGATTTACAAATTTTGCGGCACCAGGTGCGGATAGATTTAAAATCTCATTAACCTTGGTCAAAAAATCTTTAACAGATTTTGATGATACAGACTTTATAGAGATTCTCAGAGTTGATGACGGTAAATTAAAAAAAGTAGTCGATAAATCTGTTTATAATATAATTAGAGACTATATTGCAACAAGAACTTTTGATGAATCTGGACATTATACTGTTGATGAATTTAGACTTAATGTTCTCGATTCATTGAATAATAGAATTGATAATGATGGTGTATTTCTAGAGAATGAAGTAACCGACGAAGGAAATACTCCAAATGATGACTTGATGTGCGTTCAAGTGTCACCTGGAAAAGCATATGTTGCAGGTTATGATGTTGAATTGGATTCAACAGAAACAGTTGATGTCGAAAAACCAAGAGATACTGAAAACATTCCTAGTTTAAATATTCCCTTTGAAATGGGACATTTATTGAGAGTTAATAATGTTACAGGCACTCCGGAACAAAATAAAACTGTAGAACTTCATTCTGTATTGGGTGCATCTGCAGGTGATAGCACTAAAGTTGGTGTTGCCAGAGTTTATGCATTTAATTTAACTGACTCTCAATATTCTGGTGACACAACTCAATTTGATTTATATCTTTATGATATTCAGACATATACTAAATTAACATTTAATAGAACTGTATCTGCTTCCGAAATTCCAGCAACATCTTTCGTGAAAGGCAAGAGTAGTGGAGCAAGTGGTTTTGCAGTTGCGGCAGGTAATAATACTGCTGTAATAAATGTTTATCAAACATCAGGAACTTTTGTTGCTGATGAGCAAATTACAATTAATGGAGTTGATGCTTCATTAGCATTGAAGAGTTTTGATGTTTATGGTGTAAGAGATATTAAATCAGTTGCTAGAGCTGCAGCAAACGGATTTTCGAAGTTTGAATCGGATAGTGTTCTCAGTAGGAGAAAAATTGAAGGAATTACTAAAGCAAATTTTGTCGAGTCTTCGGGAGTATTTACAAGTCCCAGCAATTTCTTTCAGGGCATTAAGGAAAATGATATTATCAGATATCAAGATGGAACGAGTGGAGACATAAGATATAATAGAGTTACTGCAGTAGGTGGCAATCTAACTACAATAACAGTTGCAGCTATAACTCCAAATGTTAGTGGTGTTTATAATGGAGCAAAGGCAAATGATGGAGAATATGAAATTGAACTGGCAGTTCCGGTTTTAAGAAACGCATCTAATGCATCTTTATATGTACCTCTTCCAGATGCTAATATTTCTTCAATTAATTTATCAGATTCCAAATTAGCAATATCAAAACAAATTGCTTCTAATATTACTGCAACTTCAATTACTTTAAATCAATCTAATACAGGACTTACTAGCTCATTCTATAAATCTTTCGATCAAGAAAGATATCTAATTTCCGATTCAACTGGTGGAATTGGAACAATAACTTCTGATGCATTTACAGTTACTGGTGGAGGAACTGGTATTGCTATTACTAATTTAAATTCTGGTAGTGGAAATAGCATTATTAGTGTAACTCTTGATAAGAATAATATTGAAAGTAAAATTAAAGAATATACGAGAAGCACTGTTGGTATTGTAAGTTTTTCTAAATTTTCTAATTCTGGAATTAATACCAACACTTCAAAAGGTGATGGATTAACCTATAATTCGGAAGCATATGGTTTAAGAATTCAAGATGAACAAATTTCTTTAAATGTCCCTGATGTTGCTAAAGTTCTTGCAGTATATGAGTCTACAAATACTGCCGATCCTATTTTAGATAGACTTCAATTTTCTTCATTATCTCAAATAGATTCTGATGCAATTATTGGCGAAAATATCATCGGTAAGGATAGTGGATCTCTAGCAAGAATTGTTCAAAATTCATCTTCACAAGTAGAATCACCAATTCCTTCAAATAATATTGGAATTGTTTATCTTAATAATGAAAGATTCACTGTAGGAGAAAATGTAGAATTTAGTGAATCTGGAATAATTTCTAAGTTAGAAGCAATAACTTTAGGAAAATATAAAAATATTACAAATAATTTCAATTTAGATAAAGGTCAAAGAGATGAATATTATGATTTTTCGAGATTAATTAGAGTTGGAATTCAAACTCCAGAAAGGAAACTTTTAGTTGTCTATGATCATTATACAGTTCCATCATCCGATGAAGGAGATGTATTTACAGTTCTCAGTTATGATGCAGACAGATTTACTGATGATATTCCCTCCATCGGTGTAAACGGCATCAGAGCATCTGATACTTTAGATTTTAGACCAAGAGTACAAAATTTTTCTAGTACAACATCATCTCCATTCGACTTCAGTTCTAGAAATTTTGGAGATGAACCCAAATTAACATTAAAACCTGGAGAATCATCTTTTGTTGGATATGATTTCTATCTACCTAGAATTGATAGAGTATATCTTGATAAATTTGGAAGTGTTATTGTAAGAAAAGGTACTTCTTCTATAGAACCCGTACCACCAACAAATGAAGATAGTGATATGATGCAATTAGCAGAAATCACCCTTCCTCCATATCTTTATAATCCAGATGATGCTTCTATTGCTCCAATAGATAATAGAAGATATACTATGAGAGATATTGGAAATATTGAGGATAGAGTTTCAAACTTAGAAAGAGTTACATCTTTAAGTTTACTAGAACTCAATACAGAAACTTTAACTGTAGAAGATGTTGATGGAAATAATAGATTTAAGAGTGGAATATTTGTTGATAATTTTGATAATAGATCTTTATCTGATGATAGTTTAACAACTGCTAGTATTATTGGTGGGGAACTTAGACCCGTCGCAATGAGAAATTCTCTGAAACAAAGATTAGTTCCTTCAGTAGAAATTTCAGAATCTGATTTAGATTTATCCGAGAATTATACTTTATTTGATTCAAATGTACAAAAAACTGGAAATGTTGTTACTTTAAAATATGATTCTATAGATTGGATAAATCAATCTTTAGCAACAAAACTTGAGAATGTTAATCCGTTTCATGTCATTGAATATAATGGATTAGTAACACTCTCCCCCAACACGGATACTTGGGTAAGAACTATTAAACTTCCACCTCGTGTTGTTGAAAGAACAATAAACAGAACGGTAAATCGAACAATAAACAGAGAAAGAAATGTAACTTTAAGCAGAAATAGAGAACTTACTGTTAATAGAACTATAAGATTACTTCCTGATGATTTTGATAACTTTAGACCTAATTCTAGAATTACAAATTCAAGTTTATCTAGTAGTCTTAGAAGGACAACTACTAGTAATACTGTAAGTAATACAGTAAGTAATACAGTTTCTACGACTAGAACTGTTCTTGTTTCTTCTGGAAGAGAAAAATATATTCGTTCCAGAAATGTTTCATTCTTTGGACATCTTTTTAGACCTCTTCAAAGACATTATCAGTTCTTTGATAGTCATAGTAATTTAAGTTTTATTCCAAAATTAATTGAAATTGCAAACTCAAATAGTCTGCAAAATTCTGGATCTTTAAATGGTTCATTCCAAATGGGAGAAACTGTAAAAGTATACAGTGGAGAAAATGTAATAGGAACATTTAGATTAGCAAAATCTAATCATAAAACTGGAAAATTTAATTCTCCTAAAACTACATATACGACCAATCCATATCAAAAATTGGAATTTATACCAGATGGATATAGTCAATCATCTAAAACTATAAACATTGATTTAAATGCTTTATCTGACGAAGCACAAGGTAATTTTAATGGATATGTTGAAAAAGGTTCAAAAATAGTTGGACAATCTAGTGGTGCGGTTGCATTTGTGAAAAATCTCAGATTAGTAGCTGATGTTAATGGAACGGTATTTGGATCTTTCTTTATTAAAAATCCACATACAAATCCAGCACCAAATCCCAGAATTCTTACTGGTAAGAAAACTTATAGATTGACTAGTAGTTCTACAAATAAAACTCCCTTACCTGGAAGCACACTTATTTCTGCCGGAGATGCAACTTACACTGCAAACGGAACTTTCCGGAGAACGCAGCAAGTAACTACTAATGTAACTACCAATGTAACTACCAACACTACTACTAATATCAATACTAATACCACCACTCTTACAAATACTATAACTAGAACAAATACTAGAGCAGAAAGAGAAGATCCTTTAGCACAAACTTTTACAGTTGGAAAGGATATTGAAGCACCAGACTTTAGTGGAGATAATGATGACGATAATGGTGTATTCTTAACTGAATTGGATTTATTTTTCGGTTCAAAACCAGAAGGTAATCAACCACTTACTGTACAGATAAGAACTGTTGAATTGGGAATTCCAACTTTAAATGTACTTGGAGAACCTAAAACTTTACTTCCAGATGAAATTTCTGTATCAGAAAAAGCAACAGCAGCAACTAGAGTTACGTTTGAATATCCAATTTATCTTGCCCCAGGACAAGAATATGCGATTGTTTTACTTGCACCAAACTCTGATCAATATGAAGTTTGGACAGCAAAAATGGGCCAACGTACAATAGAAACTAAAAATCTTCCAAAATCAGAAATAGTCAGATATTCCAAACAATTTGCAATGGGAAGTTTGTTCAAGTCTCAAAATGGATCAACATGGACTCCAGCACAAGAATCGGATCTTAAATTTAAACTTTATAAGGCAAGATTTACTTCAAGTTCTGGTATTGCACACTTTGCCAATCCTCCACTTGATACTAGTAATGGATATGTTCCTACATTACAAGAAAATGCTATAACAGCATTGCCAAAAAATATAACTCTTGGTATTACTCCAATTGCTTCTAATAGTCATCCTTTGGTAAGTATTTTAACTCCTGGTAGAAGAATTAAAGGTGCTGTAGGAAATAGTTTCGGAATTATTAGAGATGTTGGTAGTGTTGCTACCGGTACACCTGATGTTACAGTTGGTGGCACAAATTATACATCACGTAATGGTGTTGCTACCAATAATATTTTTGGTAGAGGTTCTGGACTAACTTTAAATATTACTGCTGGTGCTGGTGGAGCTATTACTAGTGTGGCAATTGCTGATGGAGGAAATGGATATCGAGTAGGTGACCAAGTAGAAATCGTAAATGGTGCAAATGAAACTGGTAAAAATGCAATTATCACTATTACTCAGGCTCCTGGAATTGATACACTATATCTGACCAATGTTCAAGGTGAAGTTGGTTCTGGAAAAGCATTTAATGGAACCAGTGGAACACAAGATTTAGCATATTTTGAATCAAATTCCACTGTGGTATCTCTAGGAACAACACACTTAACTAATAGAACTGCAGAAGAAGGTGGAGTATTTTCCGGTAATTTCTTCCAAGTTCAACATTTTAATCATGGAATGTATGCTAACAACAATAAATTAAAATTATTAGATGTTCAATCAGATGTTCCATCAGAAATTTTAACAGCAAATCTAAATTCTTCATCTTCAGAGATTGAAATTGCCAATAATTCTTCGTTATTTGAATTTTTTGAAGGTCAACCGGTTAATAGTGGAAATATTGGATATGTTAAAGTTGGAGATGAAATTATTGCATATAATGATGTTAATACAAATAAATTAACTATTGACTCTAGAGGTGTAGATGGAACAGTAATAGTTCCTCACTTTATCGATGATGCTGTTACAAAGTATGAATTTAATGGAATTTCATTAAGAAGGATTAATAATGTAGTTCATGATATTTCTGATATAGGAATTGAAAGTGATTCTTACTACGTAGAAGTTGCCAGAGGAAATAGGTCAAATGATAGTGGTACAGTTCCACAGGTATCATTTACATCTGGATTGATTGGTGGAGGAAATAATATTAAAGCTACAGAAAATATAATGTTTAACAGAATTAATCCGAGATTTAATATTCTATCTCCCGGAAGACAAACTTCTGTAAGTGCTAATATTAGAACCACAACTGGAACTAGTATTGATGGAAGTGAATTATCATTTACTTTACAAAATAAATTGGAACCAGTAGTACCCAATCAAATAAATGATTTGAACTCTGTTCGTATGGTTTGTTCTAGAGTGAATGAATTAAATAAATCGCAATTTGAGAACGTTGTTGGAAAAAGATCGTTTAATTCTATGTTAACTTTAAATACAACTAATGAAAATCTTTCTCCTATGATATTCACGGATGATTCTACAGTAGAATTTATTTCTGATGATATTAATAGTCCGATAGTAGATTATGCTAATGATTCTAGAGTAAACTCTATTAATAATGATCCTCATGAAGCATCTTATGTTTCTAATGTGATAAATCTTGCACAACCTGCATCTTCCCTTAAAGTTATATTGACAGCATATAGACCAGAATTTTCGGATATAAGAGTTCTATATAGTTTGGTTAGAGAAGACTCTGTGGGAGTAGAGCAAGAGTTTGAACTTTTCCCAGGATTTAATAATTTAGAATTAACTTCTAGTGGTTCCCTAAAAGTTGTAAATGAATCATTAAATGATGGTAGACCTGATGTTAGAGTCCCTGCAAGTGAAAGAAATCAGTATTTAGAATATGAATTTACTGCAAACGACTTAGAAGATTTTAGTGGATATAGAATTAAAATAGTGATGTCATCTACAAGTCAGGCAAATTATCCAATAATTAGAGATCTCAGAACTTTAGCATTAAAATGAAGAAACTAGTCAAAGTTAAAGACCATCCTCATCTTTACAGAGATGAGGATACTGGAGCAATTGTAAATTATGATACAATTGGATATAATAAAAGATTGAAAAAAATTGAATCCGAAAAATCTCAAAAAGAGGAATTAGATAATATGAAAAAGGATATTGAAGAAATAAAATTATTGTTGAAACAAGTTTTAAATGTAAAGGGGTAAAAAATAAATTTACCTCTGAACATTCAAGATATAAATATCTAAAGGTATATTAATCAAATATAATAATGGCAATATTTGTATCCAATTTAACCATTGAGCAAGGGTTTGACTTTGAAGCGGTATTTGAATTGGAAAATATATCCACCACTGAACCATTAAACCTTAGTAATTATTCTAATCCTATCGCACAACTTAGAAAAAGTTATTCTAGTTCAAATAAAACCAGTTTTAATATTTCTATTTTGGACGAAACAGCAGGGAAAATTTTTATATCATTGCCCGCAACCACTACCGTCAATTTAAAAGAAGGTAGATATGTTTATGATATAAGATTGACAGCAGGAACATCTATTGTAAAAGTTGTTGAAGGTTCTGCAATAGTAAGAGGAGGGGTAACTAGGTAATGCCTACTATAAAAGCTAGAGTTGGAACGCAAAATGTTGTAAAGGTATTATCTCAACAATCTGCAGCTTCTTCCAAATTAGTTAATTTAAGTGATGTAAATACTGATAGTCGAAATATTGATGGAGTAATTTTAGTTTGGGATAATCCAAGCTCTACATTCATAATGACAAGTGTTATTGATAACACTTCACAATCATTTTCACCATCAACTGGAGCATTAGTAGTTGATGGTGGTGTTGGAATTGGTAAAAATTTGAACGTTGCTGGTATTGCAACTTTTGGTACAGGGACTGTTACTATTGATGGTGATAATGATTTAGTTTATGTTGGTACTGGAGTAACCCTCAGTGGTATAAATGGTATTTGGACCAAAAAATTAGAAGTAGATGGTCCTCTTGAAGCAAAACAACTAATAATTACTGGAGTCTCCACTTTAGGTTCAGAAGGTGGAATAACTACCACTGGTGGAAATTTATTTGTTGGTAATAATCTTGAAGTTGCCGGAAGTTCTAATTTCATCGGAAACGCAGTTTTCAGAGGTGGTACGATTGGAATTGGTGATTCTACTGGTGATGATATCGATGTTGGAGGTGAATTTGTATCCAATTTAGTTCCAAATACTGATAATACATATGATATTGGTATCAGCACTCAAAGATGGAGAGATGGAAAGTTTGCTGGTTTAATTACTTCAGTTACTTTAAATGTAAGTAATCTTGCCACATTTTCAGGAATAGCAACTTTTAAACAAAACGTTTTTGTTGATGGAACATTAACTGCCGGACTTATAGATGGAGGAGAATACTGATGGCAAAACCAAGCAGTAGAAAAGGATTAGTTGATTATTGTCTAAGAAAATTAGGTGCTCCGGTATTAGAAATTAATGTTGATGATGATCAAATTGATGATTTGGTAGATGATGCTATTCAGTATTTTAATGAAAGGCACTTTGATGGTGTCGAAAAAATGTATCTGAAACATCAAATTACTCAGGATGATATTGATAGAGGAAAAGCAACAGGTACGTCTGGAGTTGGTATTGTAACTACAACTGCAGAATCAACTGCTATTAGTGGAATAGGAACTACCACAGGAGCAATAACATCAAATTGGTATGAAAATTCTAATTTTATTCAAGTTCCTGACTCCGTAATTGGAGTTGAAAAAGTATTTAAATTTGATACTAGTTCAATTTCTGCAGGAATGTTTAGTATCAAATATCAGTTATTTTTGAATGATTTATATTATTTTAATTCTGTAAATCTTTTACAGTATTCAATGACCAAATCATATCTAGAAGATATTGATTTCTTACTTACAACTGATAAGCAAATAAGATTTAATAAAAGACAAGATAGGTTATATTTGGACATAGATTGGGGAGCACAATCTAAAGACACTTTCTTAGTTTTAGAGTGCTACAGAGCATTAGATCCAGATTCATTTACTCAAGTATATAATGACAGTTTTGTTAAAAAATACTTAACTGCTTTGATAAAAAGACAATGGGGACAGAATCTTATTAAATTTAATGGAGTAAAATTGCCAGGTGGTATTGAATTAAATGGGAGACAATTATATGAAGATGCTGAAAGAGAATTAGATGATATAAGACAAAGAATGTCTACAGAGTATGAAATTCCTCCCTTAGATTTTATAGGATAATTTATTATGACTTTAAATTCTTATTTCTTACAAGGATCTTCTTCTGAACAGTTTTTAGTTCAGGATTTAATTAATGAACAATTAAAAATATATGGAGTAGAAGTTTTTTATCTGCCAAGAGCAGTATTCAGAACTGATAATATTTTAGGAGAAATTGAATCATCCAAGTTCGATGACTCTTTTGTAATAGAAGCATATATTGACAACTATGAAGGATATGCACCAGATTCTGATATTATGACAAAATTTGGATTGAGATTAAAAAATGAAATAAGACTTGTTATTTCTAGAGAAAGATTTGAAGACTTTATTTCTGAATTTTTAGCAACAAGAAATGAAGCAATAGATAATGATTTTTTAACGGATAGAGAAAAATATAAAACTATAACTAGACCAAGAGAAGGTGATTTAATATATTTTCCTTTAGGTGAGAGATTATTTGAAATTAAAAGAGTTGAGCACGAAAAACCATTTTATCAACTAGGTAAAACTTATATTTACGAATTGCAATGCGAATTGTATGAATATGAAAATGAAATTATTGATACTCCCATAGAAGAAATTGATGAAACAGTTCAAGATGAAGGTTATATTACATCTCTGACTTTGGTAGGATCATCGACAACAGCCGTAGCAACAGCACAAATTTCTTCTGGAGCAATAAATCAAATATTCTTAGATAATGATGGTAGTGGGTATACGTCAACTCCAACAGTTGAAATTTCATCTGCACCAGGAGGAGGAACAAATGCTACTGCGGTTGCTATTACAACGACTAGATCAAATATTACATCTGTTTTAAGATTAGAATTAACAAATGCTGGAACTGGGTATACAACTGCACCAGTAATTACTATTAGTGGTGGAGGAGGAACTGGAGCAGCTGCCACATGTTCAATAGGAGGATCGACGAGTAAATCTGTTTCTTCTATTACAATTTCTGATAAAGGTGTTGGATATTCAATAAATCCTGTTGTTACAATTAGTGGTCCTGGAACTGGAGTAACTGCAACTGCTATAGCAAGAGTAGATGCAGAAACGAAAATAGATTCTATTAGAATATTAAATCCGGGTATTGGATATACTCAAGCACCAGATGTTTCTTTTGCTGGATTTTCAACAGTTGGAGTTGGAACTTTTGTTTATAATGAAACTGTAACCGGACAATTATCAGGAACAACAGCCGTGGTAAGAGAGTATAAAATAACTCCAGCAACAGCTGGCAACCCCAAAATTTACAATCTTAGGGTGGCAATAAATAATGGTGCATTTAGTGTCGGTGAAATCATTGTTGGTTCAATATCATCTGCAAGATATGTAATATCAGATTATGATGCAAATAGTTATGAAAATTCGTATGATGATAATGAAATAATTGAAATAGAAGCAGATAATATATTAGATTTTACAGAGTCAAATCCATTTGGTAATTATTAATGTTAGGAACTTATTACTATCACGAAATTATAAGAAAAACTATTATTAGTTTTGGAACACTATTTAATAATATTTCGATAAAACATCTTAATAAAGATGGTAGTGTTTTAGATGACACAAAAGTAGGTCTTTCCTATGGACCCATGCAAAAGTTCTTGGCAAAATTGGAGCAACAAGAAGATTTATCAAAACCAATAGCAATTACTCTTCCAAGAATGTCATTTGAAATGACCAGTATTCAATATGACTCTACTAGAAAAACTGGCATAGTTCAAACATTTAAGGCAAAAGATACCTCAGATAATAAACTTAAGAAGGTGTTTATGCCAGTTCCATATAACATTGGATTTGAACTTAATATTTTTAGTAAGTTAAATGATGATGCACTTCAAATTATTGAGCAGATACTTCCATATTTTCAACCATCATTTAATTTAACTGTAGATCTTGTCAGTTCTATTGGAGAAAAAAGAGATGTTCCTATTGTTTTAGATAGTATTGATTTTCAAGATGATTACGAGGGTTCATTTCAAACAAGAAGAGCACTTATTTACACTTTAAGATTTACTGCAAAAACCTATCTCTTTGGTCCTATTGCAGATTCTTCTGATGGACTTATCAAAAAAGTTCAAGTTGATATTTCTTCAAATACAGATACAAAATCTGCGACAAGGGAAGTGAGATATACTGCTGTTCCAAAACCAATTACTGCAGAACCTGATGACGATTTTGGATTTACTGAAGAATGGACTTTCTTACCAGATTCTAAAGATTATAGTCCCACTAGACAAGAGGATATTTGATTATCATGGATAATAATTATGATTCTATAGATAATGCTCTGAATATTGAGAGTGATATTGTGGAAACAAAACCGATTAAAAAACCTGAGATTGTCAAATCTAAGGAAGATGATATAGAAAAAGATTATACCTATAGTCGTGCTAACCTCTACTCCCTTATAGAAAAGGGTCAGGAAGCAATTAACGGCATTATGGAGGTAGCAGGTGAAGGAGGCAGTCCGAGAGCATATGAGGTTGCTGGACAGTTAATTAAGAGTGTTGCGGACACCACCGACAAGTTGATTGATTTACAAAAGAAATTAAAAGATGTTGAAGATGAATCTAAAAAAACCACAAACAACGTCACCAATAACGCAGTATTTGTAGGTTCTACTTCAGAACTTCAAAAAATGCTAAAGCAAGGTTTTCTAAATAATAAAGAGTAATTTACTTTTTTATTGATGAAAAAGTGTAAGCAGGGATATTATTACTGTCACACCGACAAAAAATGTAAACCAATTCCTAGTGGATATCGTGTGGGATTTGGTGGATATCTTCGTAGAGAAGAAGATGATAATGATGATGGAGGTAAGAAAAATGGTGGTAATGGTAATGGTAATGGTTCTGGGAATGGTGGCAATGGGAA
>CEPW01048271.1_pt1 | contig 12457 bp, 7 predicted proteins | sample 356211 | NCBI WGS metagenome assembly CEPW01 (sample SAMEA2620021, study PRJEB7988) | marine metagenome | biome: marine biome (ENVO:00000447); feature: deep chlorophyll maximum layer (ENVO:xxxxxxxx); material: "saline water (ENVO:00002010), including plankton (ENVO:xxxxxxxx)" | depth 25 m
GCAATTATTTTTAAGGATGACGCAGATGCAATTTTAGAAAATGTAAATTTTATAGATAATGAAACTGAGGGTCCAGGTGGCGCTTTATATATTAATGATGCTAGTCCAAATTTGGATTTTGTTTTGATGTCTGGTAACGTATCAAGCGCTGGTAGTGGGGCATATATTCGGAATGATGCGAATCCGGTATTCAATCATGTTACCATCGGATATAACTCTAGCGGGTTCGGAGGTGGAGCGATATATCTTAGAGATGGTTCTGATTTAATAGTTAAAAACTCAATTATTTGGGGGAATTCTGAGGCTCAAATATATTTTAGAGATAGTGGTAGTGATGTTTCTTTAGACATTTCTTATAGTCTTCTTGAAGGAGGTCAGAGTAGTGTAGATATAAATAATAATGGCAGTCTAGATTGGGGTAGTGGAATGTTGCAGAGCGACCCTTACTTCTGCAATGGTCCTGGAGGAGTCTACAGCCTTCGTGAAAATTCTCCTTGCGTTAGTTCTGCAGAAGATGGCGGTATTATTGGATGTTTTGGTGTTGGTTGTGGACCGATTAATACTGGTCCAGTGTGGTATGTTGGTGAGCTCGGAGATGATTTAAGTGATGGCTCTATCCAAACTCCTTATTTAACTATTCAGCGAGCAGTAGATGCATGTGCTAATGGTGATACTATTAGGTTAATGCCTGGTGTTTACATAGAACAGGTTGACTTTAATTCTAAATTTATTGTGCTTGAGTCAAGGGCATACGAACTTTCAGATTATAGTATCACTAAGGAGACAGTGATAACTGGTCCAGAGATAGGTGGCTCTTGCATGGAGCTTATTGGTCAAGATGCGAGTAATATTGAGATAAGAGATATTACTTTTTCAGGAGGACAAAGTCAAATAGGAGGGGGGCTATATATAGAAAACTCATCACCGATATTATCCGGGGTTATTGTTGAAAACAACACAGCTGAAGTTGGTGGTGGAGTTTATTTAAATGATTCTGACGTGCAGTTTAATAATGTAATTATAAAGAATAATGGAGCTAATTTTGGTGGAGGTCTTTATAGTACAGGATCTAATTCAAATTTGATTAGTTCATCAATTGATTCTAATATTGCTTATTGGGGAGCTGGTGTTTATTTGGAAAATTCTTTTGCCAATATTGAAAAATCAAATATTCGATTTAATCAAGCATATATTGAAGGCGGTGGTATTTATCAAAATGGGAATGAAGTTAATCTAATTGAGGTTGCAATTCTTTGTAATAATGGTCTTGATTTTGGAGGTGCTGTTGTATCTTTTTCAGGTATTATGAATATAGATCGCTGTACAATTTCTGGAAATGAATCTAATATTGGCTCTGGTTTTAATATTAGAGAAACTGTTGTTAATATAATTAATTCAATATTATGGAATAATAGCAATTCAATTTATTCTTCTTCCGGTAGTCAAGCATCTATGATTAATGTTTCGTACTCAAATATATTTGGTGGTCAGAATGAAGTCTCTGTGAGTAATAATATAATTGTAGATTGGGGGGATGGTAATATCAATACAGATCCATTATTTTGCAATATTGATGATTATGATTACTCCTTGCAGGAAGGGTCTGTATGTCTATATGCCAGTAGTTTGAGCGGGCCAATTGGCGCATATAGTTCAGCAGGATGTGATCAGTTGTTATCTATTGACAAGATAAATAGACCTAAATCTTTTTCATTGGCCCAAAACTACCCGAACCCCTTTAATCCAATGACTAATATCAAGTATTCTATACATGAACCATCTTTAGTTAGTATTTCTATTTATTCTATATCTGGTATATGGATTAAAGATTTGATTAACAACAGGTATCATAATTCTGGTAATTACTCTGTAATATGGAATAGTACAGGCAGTAATGGACTTAAGGTTTCATCTGGTATTTACATTTATAAGATAGTAGCAAAAAACAAATCAGAAATTAGAAAAATGTTATTAGCAAAATAATATGTTTGCAGAGCATTATTAATAATCCTATCCTGTAAAAAGAAGCATCTAATTTTTATATTTTCATAATAAGTACTATATTTAACCTAGATGGTTAGAATATATAATTATATTGTTGTTTTCCTTGCCTTTCAACGTTGTTTTTTAATGGCAGTTGATTTAGAGAATTTTGCGGGCTATTGGATTGGTACTGAATCACTTGAAAGTTCAACAAATAGTTATCAAAATCGATCAATTTATTTATATATGAGGCATAATGATTTAGTGGATGATAAATTAATTTATACTTCTAGTTCAAATTTTATATTTAATGCTTATCTAGATTGGGCCAATCACTATTTTGCTTATGATAAAATAGAAAATCAGGTAACATTTGAGAGAAGATTTATGACTCCATTAGGTATATTAGGAAGTCAAAATTTAGTCTATAATATTATAGAAATAGATGATACTAGAATTTTACTAGAATATGTTTCTGATGATGGATTTACGGTTCATTCTCTTAATATCAGCTCAAGTATGCTTTCTAATAATTTGGGTATTTATCCTTTAGAAATGAATTTAGGAGAAAATTATCCGAATCCATTTAATCCAGAAACTTTTATACCTGTTAACATCAATAAAAAGATATACACTAGTTTAGAAATATATAATTTGAGTGGGCAGTTTATTCAGACATTGCAAAGTGGTTATTTAGAGCCCGGGAGTTATATTTTTCAATGGAATGGAAAGAATAATAATAATATAAATGTGAGCGCAGGGACATATGTATATAGGTTGTTCATGGGAGATAGAATAATTTCAAAAAAAATGATTTTACTTAAATAGCATAATAGTGCGATAATTCACAACGACACTGATGATAAAAATAATAATTTTAATACTAATCTTTAATGTTTCTGCTTTTTGTCATTGGCTTGAAAATATTCCTCAACAAATAACTCAATCTGATGGCAGGGTTATTGATTGTTTTGCATCTGGTGATCAATTTTCCCACAGGCTTCATGATAGAAATAACTACACAATTGTTTTAAATGAATTAAACGGAGATTTTTATTATGCAAAAAAAAATAACGGTGAATTAGTTCCATCGGTATTTAAAGTAGGGGATATTGATCCTAGAACTACAGACTTAGTTCCTGGTGTAATGATTAGTAAAGAAAACTATGTAATTAATAAAGACCATTATGAACAACATATGGCTCATAGAAATAATAGAGATGCTCCGACCTCTGGATTAATTAATCAGATTAATGTTTTTATCAGATTTGCTGATGACCCGCCTTTCCCAAATACCAGGGCTTTTTATGATGAGCCATTTAATGCGGTTGATCAATCATCGCTTAGAGATTATTTTTATGAGGTATCTTATGGAGCCCTGACTGTAGATACTTATCATTATCCCCCTACAATGTTTGGAGAAAATAATTCATATGTTGATACATATAACAGAGGATATTATAGTCCTAACTCTAGTACAAATCCGCAAGGTTATTCCAATGATGATGAGAGAACGCAGAGGGAGCATAGTTTATTAGCAAATGCTATTGAAGCTATTCAAAACAGTGTACCTGAAGATTTAGATATTGACCAAGATAATGATGGTTACGTGGATGCCGTTTCCTTTTCAGTCTACGGCAATGTTGATGGTTGGGCCGATTTATTGTGGCCGCATAGATGGTCTCTTTATACAGAAACCGCCTATATTAATGGAGCTCAGGTTGCTGATTATTCTTTTGAATTGACTGAGAGTTCTTATTTTACTGTTGGTGTATTATGTCACGAATTTTTTCATGTTCTGGGAGCGCCAGATCTATATCATTATGATGGAGGGAATGCTCCAGATGCAGTTGGTGGATGGGACCTTATGGAGTCAACCTCAAATCCTCCGCAATATATGGGTGCATTTATGAAATGGAAATATGGGGACTGGATTAGTAATATTCCTGAAATTACTTCTACAGGTACATATACGCTTAATCCACTGCAACAGCCTGATAATATTGTTTATAAAATTGCATCGCCAAATAGTGAAACCGAATATTTTGTTCTTGAATACAGAGTCAAAGAAGGTATTTATGATTCAAATACTCCAGGTATTCGTGATGGTCTTTTAGTATATAGGATAAATACCGAAGCGGGAAATGGAAATGCTCAAGGTCCTCCAGATGAGGTTTATTTATACAGGCCTAGTGGAAATTTAAGTCAAAATGGAAACTTTAGTGAAGCTCCCTATAGTTCAAACTGGAATCATACGACAATAAATGACTTTACAAATCCCGAACCATTCTTATATAACAACGGGAACGGTGGTGCTGGAGGTCTAAATATTTTAAATGTGGGTGAGCTAGGTGAATCTATTTCTTTTACTGTTTCTATGGGTGTCCCTTCAATTAGCTTATCTCCTGAATCAATCTCATTTGAAATGGCGCCTGATGCATTTAGTGCTCAATCAGTTATTTTGACTAATGATGGTGATGCTGCTACTACTCTTATGTTTGACATTGTTTCTGCTAGTCTGCCTTTTCAAAATCCATCTGGTGGTCCTGATGGGGGAGGTTATTTCTGGTCATCTTCGGATTCAGAAACGAATCTAGATTATGATTGGATTGATATTGAAGGAATTGGCACATTAGTCCAATTTGTAAATAATGATAATTCTCCTGGGTCGGTTGATATTGGATTTAGCTTTCCGTTTTATGATGGAGAATATAGTCAATGTTTAATTAATCCAAATGGCTGGATAGGGTTTGGTAGTTCTGTACCCAATGATAATGATTATTCTAATGATGATCTTCCTAGTACAAATTCTCCCAGACCAGCGATAATGGCCATGTGGGATGATCTTAATCCTTCTAATAACAATGAAAATTCATCTGCCTCGGGCGATGTGTACTATTATAGAGATCCGGCAGGTGATTATTTTGTTATTTGGTATGATCATGTAGTTAGATATCAGGGCACGGTTAACCCTAATTATGGAGAATTCGATTTTCAAATCGTTCTACATCAAGATGGAAGGTTTGATATAAATTACCGAGAAATGATTGGAGATGTCTCCTCGGCTACAGTTGGATTTCAAAATTCTTCTGGCGATGAGGGTACTTCTATCATACATAATCAAAACTTTATACAAAGTAATCAAAGTATTTTTGTTTCAAAATCTAGTACTCCATCGTGGCTTACGTTTGGAACTCAGACAGGAGAAATGGGTGGGTTAATTCCGGGAGGACAGTCTTTTGATATTTCAGTAATGGTTAATAGTAATGGACTTAGCGTCGGTAATTATAGTGCTACTTTAACTATTTTATCTGATCAGGTTCCGCCTGAGTCAGTTCCTATTAGTCTCTCTGTATCTGGTGAAAGTAGTACTCTCTCTTTGCCATTTATTGATATAAGTAACTCTGAAAACGGGATAGTCTCCCTTCCTGTTTTTGTCAGTTCATTTTTTACAGATGTTGCTGATTCCTATACGCATATTGTAGCTCCTAATGGTGGATCTATACCTATCATTGCCCAAAGCGGGGTAACCGATAGTCAGTTGATACATGTCCGGAAAGTTTTAGAAAATTATTTAACAGATATCCCTGAAAGTGTAATGGGCTCAAATAAAAGCCCTGTTTTAAATGCATTGTCACTTAGCAATGCTGTATTAGTCGTATTGAATGATTCATATGAGTCTGAGAGTGATGAGTTTATAAATCTTTCTAACGCTGGTGCGATAGTCCAAACGGTATTTGCCTCAGAAATATTTCCTGAAGGTGTTTCTGAGTATATGGCTAGTGGGAATAAAGATATGACTTACTCTGCAGTGCTCAGTTATATTCATAAATACGGTATAAAAAATGCTCTACCATCAATGCAAAACTCTCTTGTCTCTTTGATGAATGATGCTATTGATAATAATAAATTCATTCCTGCTCCGAGTCTCCCTGAGGAAAACTATGACGAAAGGTATTTTACTCTTTTACTAGAGACATTCTTTGGGATTTGGGGTCATGACCCTAATAATGATCAATGGGCTGGTGAACATGAATACGGTTATATCAATAGGGAGTCAATGAGCGTTGGCGACCTGGAGGCACATAATTTGATTAAAGAATTCTTTGGTGAAAACTGGAGTTACGTTGTTGATCTTCCAGGTGATTTTAATGGTCTATTTAGTATGAAATATGATCCCGATATATCATATACAAATCGATCTAAGTATCTTAAAAATATTCAAATTAATGGGAATAATGATATAGATATACTTGGGAATATGAATCAAAATCGTGTGCTTGGTAATCAAGGAGTCAATATTTTTGAAGGCGGTAGCTCTAATGATTTTTTTGATGGAGGTGAAGGTATTGATAGAGCTATTTTTTCTGGTGAGCAAAGCGAGTATGCTTTATTGTTTCCAGCATTGTGGAATGATTACAAACTTATAATTGTTGATTTTTATGATTCAAGAGATGGTGCTGATACACTATTAAATGTTGAGGAGTTAAATTTCAATGGTACATTATATAGCTCTGATGGAAATTTACTTGATGTAGAAAATACTAATGGTATTCCATCTAAATATGCTCTTTTACCTAATTATCCAAATCCTTTTAACCCAGAGACTGTTATTAAATTCGATATTCCTAGGCATTCTTCTGTTTCTTTAAATATAGTTAACGTATTAGGAAAGACGGTGCGATCTTTAAAAAATCAGAATATGGATGTGGGATATCATCAAGTGAAGTGGGATGGTTTAGATGATAGTGGTCAATCGGTTTCTGCTGGTATTTATTTTATAAATCTAAAAGCTGAAGATTATTTTAGCTCTCGTAAAATATTATTATTAAAATAATTTACTTATTTATGAGTGTTTTTACTCGGTCATACGTTTAATTTCCGAGCATTGAATTAACTAGTATTTTCCAATTTTAATTATGCTGCCTCATAAGCAGTGTCTAAAATATTGATAATATTGAACTAAGGAGATCTAAATGAAAAAAATTAATAAAAGACAATCTGGGTTTACTATGATTGAGATTATGGTTGTTGTTGTTATTGTTGCTATTTTAGCTGCAATAGCACTACCAATTTATCTTGATTATGTTCAGAGCTCATATGCTTCTGAGGCTCGGACTGTGATGTCTAATGTCCATAATGCAGCAAAAATGTATTATCAAACAAAAGGAGAATGGCCAGGTGATGTAGAGCAGTTAGAGCGCGCAGGGCAACTTGACCTTGATCGTTCTACAAAATTAAAGTGGACATTTGAGCTACAGCTTCCTGACCGACTGAGTGCGACAAGTACTGAAGAAATGAATGGTGGTGCTGGTAAAGTTGTTTCTTTTGATGCTTTAACAGGAAAATTCACAGGATATGGGTCGCCTGAAGAAAGTCAATAGCTTATGGATTTAGATGATCTTTTAAATTACAGTTTGGATAGTGGTGCATCTGATTTGCACCTTAGTGTAGGCTCTATTCCTATGGTGCGTATTAACGGAAAAATGAAGGCTCTGAACTTAGAGGTGCTTAGTCAAAGGGACATGGAAAAAATGCTTCCCCAAGTTATGAATGAAGATCAGATGAGTCTTTTTAAGGATAATAAAGAGATTGATTTTTCTGCAAAACTTGAGGGCAAAGGTAGATTTAGGGTTAATTTTTTTAATCAAATTAACGGTCTGGCTGGGGTTTTTCGAACTATACCTGATGAGATTAAAAGTTGTGAAGAGCTGGGTATACCGCCATTTATGCAAGATCTCGCCATGTTAGATCGCGGCTTAGTTCTTCTTACTGGACCAACCGGGTCAGGTAAGAGCACTACCTTAGCTGCGATGGTTGATCATATCAATCGAGAAAAATCTTGTCATATTATAACTATTGAAGATCCTGTTGAATATTTCCATCATACTAAAGAAAGTCTAATAAATCAGAGAGAGTTAGGAGCTAGTACGCATAGTTTTTCTAATGCTTTACGAGCGGCTCTTCGAGAAGACCCTGATGTTATATTAGTTGGGGAGATGCGTGATTTGGAGACAATTTCACTTGCTTTAACGGCAGCAGAAACAGGCCATCTTGTTCTTTCAACTTTGCATACATCTAGTGCGGTTAAGGCTATTGATAGAATTATAGACATATATCCTACCGGGCAAAAAGATCAGATTAGATCTATGCTCTCAGAGAGTTTGGAAGCGGTGATTTCACAAAAGCTTCTCCCTACTAAAGATGGGAAAGGTAGGGTGCCTGCATGTGAGGTTATGATTTCAACAACTGCTATCAGAAATCTTATAAGAGAAGATAGAGTGTTTCAGATTTCGTCAGTAATACAATCAGGAGGTGTTGAGGGGATGCAAACTCTAGATCAAGATTTGCAGAGATTAGTTACTCAAGGTAAGATTGAAAGAAAAGTTGCTATGGAAATAGCAGATAATCCAAAACTATTTAAACAGAATGTTTTGTAAATCTTAACATGTGGTTAAAAAAAACAAGTAGTGGTATTGGCTTTATTGAGGTTATGACAGCGGTGGTGATAATTTCCATTGCTGCATTAGGTATCTTAATGGGTGCTGTACATGCTAGAGGTCAGCTGCATGCTCTTCAAGTTAAAGAAAGGGCGACTGAGGAGTTATTGAACTATATGGAATATTGGAAAGGGCGAATTGCAGATGGTGTATTATCCCCATCTGAATGGAGTGGTGATTTGCAAGGGGATCAGATTTATTTGTACGGTAATGCACAATCAGATTATAAGATCAAAGCAGAATTGTTTTACGATATTGAAAAATTAGATGGATATACAGAATATGGCCCAACTGATTTTAAGAGGTATAGGTTAGATTGCTGGATAAAATGGAAGGATTATCTGCAAAGCCCAGCAAATAGATGGAGTAATAGAGTTGAGAAAGAAAGGAAACTATCAACAGTGATGGCGGTGTTTGATTTAGAATGATGGTAATCAAAAAAACATTTAGAGGCATGACTCTCATTGAAATGACAGCAGTTATTGTGGTTACAGGTATAATAGCGCTTGGTATGACTGTAGGTACTAGAGGAGTCCTTCTTCATTATCAGACTGACCATGTCAGGCAAGATTTAAGACAGTATGGGAATAATATTATGAGGGAGATTGTAAAGGAGCTTAATCTTGCTCAGCGTGTTGAGGTCGACGGATTAAATGGATTTTCTAGAATTAAGTTATATCAAATTTATAATGACCTAACTCCATCGATGACCATTTCATGTCATCAGACTAATGGTATCCAGTTTAACTATAATAATCCAGCAGATGGCACTCTTAAGCTTCCTAGTTTTGGTGCATATCGTAATGATGGACAACGTAATGTTTGGGTAAAAGATTTTGTTGTAACTACTGAGCCAGGTTCAAATCCTGGACTCACTATGTTTAAGCAGTCTTATTTGCACCTAGAGCTTACTGTGGCTATGGATCAAGACGTATTTATTAACGGTCAAACTACTTCAGAAGATCACTATTTTCATCGTGGTGTCTTCTTAAGCTATCCTTTTATAATGAAAAAACTTACAAATGATCAGTCAGCTATATCATAATAACAAGGGAAGTGCGGCCCCGCTAGCCATGCTATTTACTATTGTGAGTATGGTATTTACTGTTGCGTATTTGAAAAGTTCTTTTAATTATTCTGTATTGGAAGAGTATAGGTATGCTGAACATAGGGCATTATATGCTGCAGAAGCTGGATTGAATGAAGTTGGCGTTGTTATTCTCCCTCAGTTAGTTACAGAAGACACTCTTTTATATCCTCAGGGTAAAGATTATGGAGATAATGAAAATGGTATGCCAATTGGGCGATATAAAAATATATATTGTCATACCGAGCTAGAAGAAAATTCAACGAGAAAGATATATTATGTTTATTCAACTGGAGAGGCTATACCGCGGACAAGGTTAGGGGATGAAGTTGATCCAATTGAAAGAACGGTATTCATGACAATGCAAGCGCAAGGATTTGAAGATTTTATGTATTTTACGGATGAGGAAAAGCCAATTGGCCCTGGAAATACGGGTGTGGTCAATTTTGGTTCTAATGATCAGCTCGAAGGAAGAGTCCATACGAATGGTGATATCGTATTCAGTAGTTATGGTTGTCCTGAGTTTTCTGGTTCAGTTACTATTACGAATGAGTCAGTTAATGATGGCGGTGGAATAGGGAGTTGGGGCGCTTGTGATGAAGGCGTTTTTGAGCAAAATATTGGTGGTGAAACGGTTAATATTCTAGATACGATTGCTGCTATTACTTTCCCTCCTGAAAATTCTGCTCAACTTGTTCGTGCTAACGCAGACTATATATTTAGTGCTGATGATATGCTATTTAGAAGTGGTAAGAAAGACACGATGGTTATGACAGAAATTAATTTTACTGAAGGTGGGTTCTGGGCAGCACAGTGGTGGTATAATATACCTCCTATTGGCGGCCCACCAAATGAGTTTGAATTAGCTTGGGATGCAGTGAGTCAGGCTATTGAGGTTAGTGTTGGAGGTGTTCATTTTGGTGCTAATAATGAGTTCATTCCAGGTACTGGCTATGAAGGCAATTTCTTAGTATTAAGTACTACAGATATTAATGGTACAAATATTGAAACAGCAATAACTAACACCGTTTCTGTTGGTGACATACTTCGAATTTCTAATGCTGATGGTTCTAAGATAGTAACTTTTTCAGTTACGGTTGATCCTTTTCAGCTTTCTCCTGATGAGATTATTATTCAGGTTGATGCTACTTCTATAAATTATACTTCTTCTACAGATGAAGGCTTTGCTCAGGGTGAGCAAGTGATACTTACAAATACGAGCGCTTCAACTGGTCTTGCCGAAGATGTAGAATGGAACAATTTTCATTATTATCATGACCATAATGATAATGAAACTGAGTATTGTCCTGTAGGTGGCCGACATCATTTTGATTTTGATTACTGGAATGCCGCTGGAATAAATGGCGACAATTGTGATATTTTTTCATGCCCCGATCAGATTTATAATAGCGAATATGTATACATGCAGAAAATATTTTACCCATATTCCAGTCCTACGGTTATATATGTCAAAGGAGGACAGGTTCTTGTCAGGGGACAAGTTGGCGGACAATACACGTTGGTGACAGATGATTATACAGAGTATCGCAGGCATGATAATATGAGCATTGTTGATAGGGTTTGGGGTAATATTTGGTTAATTGATGACATTGTATATACTGATTCATATTCTAATGGAGCTGTAGTTCATCCAGATGATGGTGGGACAGGAAATGTCTTAGGTCTTATTGCTGGTGGCAGTGTGATAATTGCAAATACAAGACCTAATGGAGCGAGAGGGACTCTTTATGCTTCTGATATAAAAATTAATGCAGCAATTATGGCTATGTATGGAGGGTTCATATCTCACTATTGGCAAAACACTTTAACAGGATATCATGATTGGAATGATAATTTATCTTATGGGTACATTGCAGATGGAAGAGGTGGGCATAGAAATTATTATCGACCTCAAGAATCCAGTGGATTATATACCAATACAAATGATAAAAGAGGTGTCGTGCATTTATGGGGATCAATTGTTCAGCAAAAAAGAGGGTATTTATTAAGAAATTATCCTGGTCCGTATAATGTTTCTCCTGGTGTTGGTTATGATAAGAATTATCATTATGATTGGAACTTACGGTTTAATCCGCCACCATATTACCCGGACCAGGTTGATGTGAATAATAATGTGATTTTAAAAATGGCGTCTTATGGGGAGCTTGATAATGATTTATAAGATAAAGGAGTGGACCTCATGCTATTAGGGTTAGATATTGGTAGACAGTATGTAAAGATGGTTGTTCTCAATAAAGTAAAAGAGGGGTACAAGGTTCTTGATGCTGGATATAGATTAGTCCCTGATCCTAATCAGGCTTTTGATCCTGATAAAATAGATATTCATCATTGGGTGATGGCTATAAAAGAGTTGTTAAGACAGCAAGGATTGAATCCAAAAAAAATAAAGACATTAGCGACTGGTATTAGTGGGTCTTCTGCTAGCATAAAGCAGATTACGACGATGGAAATGCCTACTGAAGAATTAGACTCTGCAATGACCTTTGAGGCTCGAAAGCATATTCCTATGGATGGAACTGATGCGGTTATTGATTATCAGATTTTCGGCTCTAATGAAAAAGAAGTTGATAAGATTGATGTTGGTCTTGTTGCGTGTACCAAAGGTGTGTTGGATAATCATATAGACCTTTTGAAAGAGTGTGGTTTGAAACCTGGCGTAATAGATGTTGAGCCTATTGCAGTTACAAATATTTTTACTTATTTAAAAGATATGCCAGAAGATGGCTCTGTGGTATTATTAGATATTGGAGCACTTTCCTCTAGCTTAGTTGTATGGGGGAGCGGGACTCAATATTTTACTAGAGATCTTCCAATTGGTGGCCATCATTTTATTAAAGAAATCGTCGATAAGAAAGAGATGGTATAT
>CEPW01142389.1_pt1 | contig 12453 bp, 10 predicted proteins | sample 356211 | NCBI WGS metagenome assembly CEPW01 (sample SAMEA2620021, study PRJEB7988) | marine metagenome | biome: marine biome (ENVO:00000447); feature: deep chlorophyll maximum layer (ENVO:xxxxxxxx); material: "saline water (ENVO:00002010), including plankton (ENVO:xxxxxxxx)" | depth 25 m
GACGGCACACATGAATCAAGTTCGCGCGTTTCGTCAGCGCGCGCGCCACGAGCGACGCATCCGGGATAGAAACGCCGAGATTGCGGCGCGCGAATCCAAGGCGGAGTCGGCGCTCGGCGATGCAAACATCAAAGACGCCGCCGCCGACGCGGCGAACGATCTCGATCCCGCGGCCGCGCGCCGAGCGAAGATTCGCGAGGAAAAGCACAAAGAGTACGCGGCGCTTCAAAAGATGGAGGCGTATGGACGCCGCAGACGACAGGAGAAGCGGCGGCCCGCGCGAGCGCAAACTGCCCGAGCGGAGGATTCGACGTACGCCGCCGACGAATCACCGTTGGAGGCGTCGCTCGCGCGCGAGATCGCGTCCGATCCCGGGCATCCATTCGATCGAATCGACGAGAACGAGCGCGAGGAGCGCATTGAGGCCAAACCCTCGACCGAGTCGCCCATCGAGCCCGAGGCGGCGCCCGCCGACGAGATCGCCGCCGCCAAACTCTCCGCGCCGCCGAATACGCAGAAGCAGGCGCGCGAGAAGCGACGCACGGGATTCTTAGCCTTCAAGAAGCTCGCGGAGCGCGTTCGTCACAAGCGTGCGGAGGCTCGAGAGCGCGAGAGAGAGAAGAAGGCGCGGGCGAAGGATGCGGAGGCGGATCCCGCGCCTAAGGATGCGGAGGCGGATCCCGCGCGCGCGCCGGAGTCGGAGCGGCTCGTCGAAGAGGAAGACAGAGTGGAAGCCGAGCCGGAGGAGACCGCGCCGACGCCGGTGAAGGAGGACACAAAGCCAGAGGACACCACGCCGGACGCGCCGGTGAAGGAGGAAGAGACACCCGAGCCCGCCGCGAACGAAGAGGAGACGAAACCAGAGTCGCCCGCGGAGGATGATTCAGAGGACTTGATCGAGGCCGAGGGGACGAAGAAAACTCTCGATGATTCGCAAGAGTATTTCAAATCCATCAACAACGGCTATTTCACGGCGACGCCGAGTGGCGACGATGTCCGCCGCCGGGTGCGCGACGCGCGCGGTCTCGAATCGCTCCACAACCGACCGGGCCCCATTCCTGGACTGGTCGATCACTTACAGGCGAACGGCGCGCAAGTCGGACAGATGCGCGTCGTCACCTACGCCAACGCGGCGTATTGGCCCGTGGCGAAGCTCTTCGTCGAGTCGGCGAAGCGGTTCCCCGACGTTGCGAGCGCGTTGACAGTCATGGTCACCGACCGCGCGACGCTCAAAGATTGCGTGGAGACGGGCGTCATGTGTTTCCTCGACACCGACATGATGGACATTCTCGGCGAGCGCATGAACGACGATGGAAGCATTCACGCGGGACAATCCGACGTCAACGGCGATTTGGGCAAGGCGCTTCGCGTCGCGTGGACGTGGCGCAAGGTGCACGTCGTCTACACCCTCGTGCAGGCTGGATACGGCGCCCTCTTCTTGGACGCGTCGACGCTGTTACTGCGAGATCCGCGCGCGTTCGTCAAGTCTAAACTCGACGCCGGTGCGCTCTTGGTGACGCTGTCCGATTTCGGCGGCGCGTTGGAACAAAAAGCCATCAACACCGGACTCATCGGCGCGCGACCGAATGAATTCATTGGAAAGCTTCTCGAGGATTGGATGGCGCTCGAACCGACGGCGACGGACACCGAGCAAGCGTCTCTGACGTGGGAGATCGCGCCGCACGCGCGCGCCGACGGTGTCATCATCTCGGCGCTCTCGCAAGACGTCGCGCCGTCCTATCTCACCTTTGACGTCACCAAGCACCTCGAGCCGGACGAAGATGGAAGCGGTAACCACCGTGGATACATGGTGCACGCCGCGTATTGCGGATCGATTCGAGGGAAGGTGGCGTTCTTAGATCGCGTGTCCAAGTTGGCGCGGAATCCGACGCTCATGTTACCCGTGACGGACGCGGAGAGACGCGGATGCGACGTCTTTGACAGGCGCAAGTACTTTACGTGCGGTCTCGCGCCGTGGGACGGCGTCTGCGAGTGAGCGCGCGAGAGCGACTAGTCGAGCGTTCGTGATCTATCGTGTGTATAATCAACTACTTTCTAGACTTTTTCGTTCGTTCGTCCTCGTCTTTTTGAAATAAACGCGTTCGTCTTCTCTTTTCCGCCACCTCCACCATGCGCGAGGGGGCGTGCGGAATCCACTTCAGGCGCGCGGGGTCGACGCGTAACGTCTTCTTGCGCGATTCCTTCGCCTGAGAGGCTTTGAAATCGTTCATTCCTTCGCTCGTGATCTTCAAGTATCCCTGATCCTTGTAGAAACGAACGGAACTGTGTGGCTGGAGCGTGTTGACGATGTCGTCGACGCGAACATTCGTCTTTTTACTCAACTCAGAGACGTTGATCTCTCCCACGATGCCCTTGATCTCGTCGTACAGCACCCGGCTCCAGTACGCCTTGTACGACGCGAACCCAAGATCGCTCAGAGGACGCTCCGGGGTCCCGATGCGTCCCTCGAGCTTGGATAACGCGTACGAAAATTCAATCAAAAACGTGCCCAATCCGCGCCTTTGATACCCGGGCAGGGTGAGGATGCACGCTAAATTCGTCTCCACCTGTCCTTTCTCCTTGCTAAAGTACCCCATTGTTCGATACACGGGCTTTCCATCGGCGTTGAAATCTTGTTCAGTGAGGACGTAAAAGTGAAACGCCGCGACGTCGTAGTACAACGTCTTGTGGTGCAAAAACAACTTGGCGATGAGACACAAATTTTGACAATACGTCGTCGCCGTGGACCCGTCCACCTCCCATATCCTTAACTGCGCGCGCGCCGGCTGTTTGTCCGTCGCTGGCGCCGGAGGGTGTCGATAAATCTCGTTTCCGGGCGGATGTCGCATCTCGCACGTCTTCTTGTGCGCGATGTACGCCTTGCGCTTTCGATGATACTTTAAACAAAAATCGCACACGTATAATTTCCCACCATCCGTGTACTCCTCGGGAAACGGTGACTCGTACCAACAATCGCATATAAACTTCCCCAACTCGACGTGCGTCACCTTTCTCCCCCGAACGCCCGGCGTCAACCCTCCGCGCTCGTCGTCCGCGTCGGCGTCGCCCTCGCCGCGACTCCGTCCGCCGCCGCCCCGTTCGCGGCGACCTCCCCCCGCCACCGTCACCGCCGAACGCGCGCGTCCGCTCGAAGACGTCTCCCTCCGCCCACCCGTCGTCGTCGTCGCCTCATCGCTCAACAGCGCGCTCTCCGCGACGAGTCCTCGCACGTGGTCTCTCGTCACCCACTCGTCGTCTCGACGCGCGTCTCGGCCCGCGTACCTCACGTAATACTTGACGTTTCTCCCTCCCGCGCCGTCCCCCTTCCTCGCCACCACCGTCGCCGCGCGCGTCTCCCCGTCGAACAGCGCGTCGACGAGGACGCGACTTCCGACGACGTACGGCGCGTCGTCGACGACGAACGGTTTTCGAGGCATGCCGCCGCGCGGGACGAATGAAAACGATGCGATTCCCGTCGCCGCGCGCCGCGACGACCGTCTCGAGGGTTCGCGCGCGACGCGATCGCGCGACGCGCCGACTTTTTCGTCGAACGGTCGCTCGAACGCGCGGAGACGCGCGTCGCGTCGCGCGCTGACGCGCGGATTCGTGAACGTCGTCGCGTCTCGCATTCGCCGCGACGAATGCGTCGCGGTCGCCATTTCGTGACGTTTTCGACGCCTCGTCGACGTCGCGACGCGCGCGAGCGCGCGAGCGCGCGAGAATCGAGCGCGAGAATTTTTTTCGCGTCGATCGCGACGAGCGTCGACGCGGGCGCGCGACGGGAAGGGTGGCGATCGACGCGCGCGCGGTCAATCTCGGCACTCGAGCGGAGAGCGCGACGGATTGGCATCATGCGTCGTCGTCGACGCGCGTACGTCGTCGATGGGGCGCCGTGCGACGAAGCGTCGATCGCGAGCGCGCGGGCGCGAGGCGGGACGTCGTCGGACGGTGGATTCGAGGTGGAGTTCGGGGACGAGACGTCGTCAGGAGGCGCGTGGGGCGCGTCGTCGATCGGCGGCGCGTGCGAGGCGACGACGAGGATTGATTCCGCGATCGCGGGGACCGAGGACGTGGACGGGGCGTTGGCGCTCCGATATACGATCGATGCGAACTTTAGCGCCGCGATCGAGGCGCGGGTGGTGCGAGAGGAGGGGGTTGCGTACGCGAGGGAGGTACATTTGGGATCGTTGCGCGCGAACGCGAACGCGAACGCGGACGCGGTCGGATGGATTCGTGGCTTGATCGTCGCGCCGAAACGAGCGATGAGCGCGGCGTTCGATCAAGCGATGGGTGTGCAGAGTCGAACGGGGAATTTCACGGAGAGTTTGATTCTGATGGTGGACGCGTCGCCGTCGATCGGAGGAGAACGGGCGCGAGGAACGATTTGGAGCGCGACGATCGAATCGATCGAGGACGGAGACGACCCGCTCGAGACGGAAGATTCGACGAGCGAAAACAACTTGACGAATTCTTCGGATGGTGCTGACGCGTACGCGCGCGCGCTGGAGTCTATGGCGGAGGCGGTTCGCGCGGCGAACGAGCGAGCGCCGACGCCGATTTCTCCGGCGGATCGATCGGCGTTCATCATATTGTGGTCGCTCCTCGGTTCGCTCGGCGCGATCTGCGTGCTCTTGGTCGCGTTTACGGTCGTTCGACGTCGGGGAAGACAGTCCGATTCGAAGAAGGGCGGCGACGGTGGGGTGAAGACGCCAGACAAGGCGAACCATCAGAGCTCGGCGACGCGAAACAAGGCACGCGCCATCAGAGAATCAGTAGAGATCACGTCGTCGGCGCACGTCACGCGCCACCGCTCCACGAACGCGCCCATTTTTGCGCACACGACGGCGCTCAGTCGACGCGCCGTCCGGCGCAACGATTCCCTCGGCGCGTTGAACTATGAATCGTCGTTCGAAGAAGACGATCACGTGGCGCTCGACGTCAATAGAACGCAGGACAGCGAAGAGTTTCATCAGCACGCCTTGGATATCGATCGCACGCGCGAAGAAGAAGTTGACGACGCGTGTGCGCGAACGAGTGATGATTCCGATCGTTCGAACGCGTATCGATCGGCTTTGGAGGACGACAAAGACGAGTCCGCAGGGACCATGGAGATGACGGCGGCCGATCTCGTCAAGGAGGTGACCGATCTCGTCAAGGAGGAAAAGATTGGACAGGCGGACAAGTTCACGTACATCTCTTCGGATGATTTCGAAAAGTACGTGTATATTTTTGAAAAGCTCGGTTCGGGTGGACATTCAACGGTGTACTCGGCCAAGTGGCGGGATCGACACGTGGCGGCGAAGATCATGCACGACCTCGAAGATCGCGCGACGCTGCAGAGCGAAATCGAAATCATGCGAAGCATCGATCATCCGTCGATCGTCAAAATCTACGGCGCGTGTGTATCGCAGAATTGTCTTCTCATGCAAATCGTACACGGAGGATCCCTGCACGAGCTCTTACACTGCAGCGGAAGCGCGCCTGCGCCGCTCGCGAAGAATAAAGCGCTGCGCATCGCTCGAGACATCGCGAGCGCGATGACGTACCTGCACGGACTCGAGCCGAAAATTATTCATCGTGATCTTAAACCTCAAAACGTGTTGATAGAGCAAGACACGGAGCGACCGTATTTAGCAGACTTTGGCGTCTCTCGAGCCGTGCAAACGAGCCTCAGTCTGGCTTCTCTGGGCGCGGGAACGGCGAATTACATGGCGCCCGAACTCTTCGGCGACGAGCGCGCGGACGAGAAGGTGGACGTGTATTCATTCGCGATGATTCTGTACGAGATGATGACGGGTATGCAACCTTGGAAAGGGATTCACCCGGTGAAAATCGCCGCCACCGTGCTCACGGGTCCTCGACCCGATTTGCCGGAAACGATTTCGCCCGACGTCGCCGCTCTCGTGCGCGAGTGCTGGAGATTTCAAGCGAAGAAGAGACCAACGTTTCTGGAAATACTCTCCACGCTCGAAGAACTCAAGAAATGAGTGAATGAACGAACGAATACACGGACGAATACACGAACGAAACTGATGTTACATACCACGACGTTGCTCACTCGTCGCTCGAGAGCCCCAAACTGCGCGTCGCGTGTCTCTTCATCAATTGCGCGTTACCCTTCTGTATCATATCCTCCGTCAACCTCTTCGCGTACTCGTAATCAAACTCATTCATGTACGTCTCGCGAGCAATTATAATTCGGAGCGCCACCGCCGAATTGATGCCGATGAACTCATCGATCCACGAATCGCCGTCTCCGAGCGGGATCTCCTCCATCGCGCGACGCAAATCATCGTAATCCGGGCACATGCAATTCCCATCGCGACCGGTGACTTGCGGGGCGAATCCGCCGTCTGCGCGAGAGAGAGAGAGCGCGCGCGCGTCCCGCCGTCAGTCTCTGTCTTTTCGGGCGGTCCCTTTTCGGCTCTCGCGCTCTCGATGTCTCGCCGCACCGTTCCCCGCGCCCTCGATGTGTCCCTGCACGACGCGAATGGCGACAAACGTGAATAAACGACGGAGAGTCTTGGCCGCCTTGAGTTCTGGACTCTCCCCGCCCATCGCATCGGCCGGTATGTAGAGCTTGGGCAAATCGGACGAGGAAGCCACGACGCGACGCGCGCGTCGAGACGACGACGACGAGACCGGTGATCTCGGTCGCGCGCGGTGGCTCGCCGTCATCGGCGTCGTCGAGCGCGACGCGAACATGACGCGCGAGGCGAGGCGCGAAGTCGAGTCGAAGTGCGTGGGAAAAAGCGCGTAACCGCCGACGACGCGAACCTACGGGAACTATCTATCGTCTATTATTTCAAGATTGAGAGAGCAAATCGAGCCGCTCGACTAAAACTGCAACCACGCGTTGAGGTACTCGCACGAGGTGGGGTTGATGAGGCCGTCCGGACGACACTCGTTGATCACCGGGCACACGCCGCAGGGAACGTCGGTGAAGGGGCTGTGTTCGGGAATGGCGAGTAAAGCCTTTGAGTAATACGTCGGAGGCTTCGAGTCGTCGTTCGTGACGGGGGACATACCGTCGTCTTGCGATTCATCCACGATCTCGTCGATTTTACCGTCGTACACGAGCGTGTTGACGATTTGTAAGACGTCGTCGGAACCGAGCTCGACGTGACTCAGCTTGCTCGAGCGCACGAAATCGCTCACCTCTTCCAACGTTACGCGATCCTTTGAGCAAATGAACTTGACGCACTGCTCGCGAAGAACGCTGATGAACTCAGCGTCGTATTCTTGTTCGGTGTACCACGCGCCCCCCGTGATCTCTCGACTCGGTTCGAGGTCGTACAGCATGTACACCTTGCGATTTTGTTGCGCCACGTGCTTCACCGACTTGATGAGTTTCCTCGCCTCCAACGTCTTGAAAATCTTCGTTATCTGCGGCACCGGCAGATTCGATCGCTGTTTCAACTCTTTCGTCCACATCCCCGCGTTTCCGGCGTGCTGAATGATCTGATACACCAACATGTCCTCCGTGCTCAATCCTTTAAACTTGGCCGCCTGCTCCTCTCGCACGCGCGCGAACACCAACGAATCCCCCCGCCTAAAGATGTCAATCTTTCTCTGATTCAACAATTCATTGATCGCCTCCGCGCGCTCTTGCACCGTCATCCTTCCCTCGAGCATCTTCTTCAAATCCGCCTCGCGCACGCCGTTCCCGCCTTCGCCTTCGCCGTCGCCGTTGCGTCTTCGCCTCTTCGCCTCTTCCGCCTCCTCCTCGATGGCCGTCCCCGCCTCGGCGTCTCGTCTTCGCCGTTTCCCACCACCGCTCGCGGACACCCCGGGCAGGGCATCACCACCGTCCCCATCGCTCGCGCTCGCGCTCCCTCGCCGCGGCGCGCTCGCCTCGTCGCGCGCCGCGTCCGCCCGCTCGATGCACTCGAGCACCGCGCGCGCGCGCGCTCTCGCGTCCATCTCCGTCCGTCGTCGCCTCGAACGGGGAGAACGGCGAGGACGCGGAAAGACCGACCGTTCGTTCGTTCGTTCGTTCGTTCGTTCGTTCGCGCGTCTCTCGCGAGACGACGACGACGCGCGCGTCGCTCTCGCGCGCCGGCGGCTGGATGCGCGGGACGCTAAACCCTAAACCCTATAGCGCTTTTTTTACTTTTGCGTGTCAGCGCGAGGGATGGGTGATTTCACCCGCACTCTGTAAAAGAAAACACGAACACCGTTCGATCGTACGCACGCGACCGAGACGCACGTACTGTGATGGTAGAAAACGCCATGAACACACCCATCGTGTACGCGTTCGAACGACCGACCGACGCGATCGATCGCCCGCGCGATCATCGTCGTCGCGCGCGCGGGCGTCGCGTCGCGTCAGAGTACGGCCCACACGCGAATCGATATGTTCGCCACCGCTACCACTTGCAAGATCTCCGCGGTCCCGACCGCGCGCGCGCAGCGACGCGCGCGACGCTCGGTCGCGGTTCGCGCCGAGGGCGCGGAAGAGACCGCCGCGCCGGTCGCGGTACGTTGCGCGAGCGCGCGCGTGGATCGATGGGACGGATCGACGAGGACGACGAGGACGCGTGGGGAACGCGCGCGCGAGGGGATGCGATCGATGGGGAAGAATTCGTGTCGTCGAACGCGACGGGTGGATCGGCGCGCGCGAGGTCGGCCGCGCGCGACGCGAGGGACGACGGCGATGGGGCGATGGGCGCGATCGCGGGCGATCGATACGCGAGCGTATCTTGGTGGTGGATAGATTTGGGTGGGTGAGGGTTTAGTGGAGTGTCGTAGTGTACCCGGTGTGAAGACTAACGGGATGTGTTTTGTGTTTTTTTATGGTGTGCAGAAGAAGGCTGCGCGCGACACGAGCGACGACGCTCCGTTGTTCGTTCTCGGTAACAGCGATCAATCGTTGTCCTACCTCGATGGCTCCTTGGCGGGTGACGTCGGTTTTGACCCGCTCGGTTTGTCCGACCCGGATGGTGCTGGTGGATTCATGAACCCGCAATGGTTGGCGTACGCTGAATTGATCCACGCCCGCTGGGCGATGCTCGGCGTCGCGGGCATGGTTGCCCCGGAACTCCTCGGTGGCTTGGGCATCATCCCGGAAGAAACCGGCTTGGTTTGGTACAAGGCTGGTATGATCCCGGCGCAAGGCACCTACGACTACTGGGCCAGCCCGTTCACCATCTTTTGGATCAACGCCGCGATGATGAACATTGCGGAACTCCGCCGCGCGTCCGACTACTGGAACCCGGGCTCCATGGGTAAGCAAGACTTCGTCGGCTGGGAAAAGAAGTTGGGCGGCAGCGGTGAACCGGCGTACCCCGGCGGAGCTTTCAACCCGATGGGGTATGGCAAGAAAGACATGGATACGATGAAGCTCAAGGAGATCAAGAACGGTCGCCTCGCCATGATGGCGTGCTTCGGCTGCGGTGCGCAAGCCGTCATGACCGGTGAAGGCCCGGTCAAGAACCTCGTCGACCATATTGTCGACCCCTTCGGAGCGAACATGCTCGTCAACTTTCAAAACGTCGGCGGTGTGTCTCCTTTCTAAAGTGCGTTCGATGAATTGGACAAACACTTAGCTATAGCGCATCTTTGTTTTATACCACATATAAAGCCAAGCAATTAATACAGTGACCCACGCGCGATCCAGTACGCCGAGAGCGCGTCCCCCCAGCTTTCCATCGCGCGACGCACCGATGCGCTCGGCGCGGCGCGGCGGAGCGTTTGAAGCGCGTCTCGCGCGACGTCGGCGCCCGCCAGGCGCGCGTGCAATTCGAAACGTCCACACGTCGTGAGTGCGCACAAAATTCGCGCTGCACCTTCAACGACGCGTTCATCACTCTCGACTCGCGATGCGATCAAGCGCACGAAATCAATCAACACGTCCAATGCGAGTTCAACCTGCGCGGAGACGCCGAAATCGTCAGTCGGTCTTCGTCGCGCGCGGGAACGAACGACGCGCGCGCGCGCACCTTGAACACGACCTCGAACGCCTCGGTCGGGATGTTGAAGAGATATTCACTTTTCACGTCATCACATTCTCCGCGTAAACGGCGCCACGCGCGAGAGAATTCATCAATCGTCTCCGGCGCGCGCTCGGTCAACGCCTCCTCGTTGACTCGCGCGGGCGCGTCCCCGGCGAGCCTCGCGGACCTCGCGCGGGTGAATCGATCGACGGCGCGCGGAGCTCGCGCCGCGTCTCGAAACCACGATGACCTCTCCATGGGTCTGAGATTCGCACCGAGGACGAGCTGATGGAACGCGCCGTAGTCGCACCTCTGCTCGACGGCGCGCCTCTTGGCGCTCTCCGCCGCGTCGCGACGTCTGTCTCGTTCGAGCGCGCGCGCGAAGGCGACGTCCACGGAATCGCGACGCATCGCGTGCGTTCGGCGCGTCGATGAGAGAGGGACGAGATTGGACGAGGCAGAGAGTGAAGCGCGCGTGACGTGGGGAGTGGAGTGTGTGGAAAAGATGAGTTCAATTCACTCTGGATTAACAAACGTGAACACGGTTTCGCGTCGCGGCGCTCGCCGACGAACGCAATACGCGAGCTAATTAATGGTGCACGACGGTGAGTTTAGTACACCTCGACGTGCCATTGGCCGTTCTTCTTGAGGCCTTCGAGCCACTCTTCGTATTTGATGCCCTTCTCCTTGCAGACGCCTTCCAACATTTCGAGGATGCCCGGCATCATACCCTTGAGACCGCAGAAGTACATGTGCGCGCCGCCGTCGAGGAGTTGGAACACTTGGTCCTTGTACTCTTCAACCTTGTCTTGGATGTACATCTTACCGCCGTTCTTGTTGGTGTCTTCACGGGAGAGCGCGTAGTCGATGCGGAACTGACCCGGGAATCGCTTGGCGCACTCTTGGAACTCGTCGTCGTACAACTTGGCGTCAGAGTTGGCGACACCCATGAATAACCACGCGAGACCCTTGAACTCCCAGCTCGGGATGTCTTCAAGGAAGAAACGGCGGATGTAGGAGCGCATCGGGGCGATACCGGTACCGGTAGCGACCATGATGACCGGCGTCGCCGGGTCCTTCGGCAAGAGCATGACTTGACCAGTCGGGCCCGTCATCATGACTTCGGCGCCCGGCTTGGCGTCGCACAAGAAGTTGGAGCAGATACCCTTCTTGGCCGGATCTTCGGCGTTCATTTCCGGATCCCAGTACGTCGCGCGGCGGACGCACAAGGTGGCGGTTTGGCCGTCGAAAGAGTCTCCGTAACGGGACGACGCGATCGAGTACAAACGCACGCCGTGCGGCACCTCCTTACCCTTGGAGTTCACCTTGGTACCCGGCGGGATGACGCCGTAGGACTGGCCTTCCCAGAACGGCATCTTACCACCGTGCTCGATGATGATGTGGCACGTTTCACCGGTCGCGTTCGGGCCGACGATGCGCTCGACGGAGCGCACCTTACCCACGAACGGCGTCTTGTTCTTGTACGTGTTCATCGGGAGCTCCATCTCCTCCAGCTCGAGCGGAACCTTCGCGCGACCCTTCGGGTCGATGGTCTTCTTCGCGGTCGGGGAGCACTGCAAGCCGAGACCGTAGTCCGTGCCGGAGGCGCGCACGACGGTGTTCGCCGAGCGAGCCTTGGTCGCGCGCGCCGAGGTCACCTTGGCGCCGGCGAAGGCGGAAACCTATTATCCATTGGGGAACGCCGTTTCGAGGCCCATCCATCGTCAGTCGCGTCATCCTCGCGCATCGCGCCCCCTCTCGAGACACACGCGCCATCATCCATCTCCCATCGATACCGTCCACCGAACAACGTCTCGGAAGCGCGTTCGCCGCGTCCGGTGGACCTCCCCGATCGATCCACATCCGATCGCCCCCGATCCGCATCATCCAGGGAACCCCGACCGCGCGCGGTACCGATCGTTCGCACGCGCGCGCGCACCTTTGCGGAAACGTTCATCTGCGACGAAAAAACAAAAAAAAATACGACGCATTTTTCCCATCGTCAGTCTCTCCGCGCGTCGCACCCACCCACGCGTCCCCCCTCGCGTTTTCCTCGCGCGCGCGTTCGAACGGATGAGTAGTGAACCCCGCGCGATCGATCGGTCGCCCGCATCCTCATCGCGTCGTCGTCTTCACGCGCGCGCGTCTTCACGACGACGATAATAATAATAAAAAATACGAGACACCGAGCGCGAGTCTCCCTCGCCTCGCGCGCTCGTCCACGCGCGCGCGCACGCACCGTGAAAGCCATGACGACGATGAGTTGTGACGCCCCGCGCGGGCGCACGGTCGAGGGATGGGATGGGAGGATGACGGTGGCTCGCGTGGGGGCGGTCCGCGTCACTGTATACGCACACGGGGTCTGTTTCCACGAGTCATGACCCGTGATGAGAGGAGTCAAAATCCTGGTGGCGGCCAGGCCGATCCCGGCGTGTGCCTGTGGGCTTTCGGTCACCGGTCATGACTCGTGATGAACCCGATGGGTCGTGACTCGCCACGCGTCCCCCAGCCGATCCTC
>CEPW01025684.1_pt1 | contig 12431 bp, 11 predicted proteins | sample 356211 | NCBI WGS metagenome assembly CEPW01 (sample SAMEA2620021, study PRJEB7988) | marine metagenome | biome: marine biome (ENVO:00000447); feature: deep chlorophyll maximum layer (ENVO:xxxxxxxx); material: "saline water (ENVO:00002010), including plankton (ENVO:xxxxxxxx)" | depth 25 m
TACGAATCCCTCGGCGTCGCGGATTACGACGAGGACTGACGGATCAACGAACGAACCGATTCCCCGCTCCTTCTTCCTTAACCGTCAATGACCAACAGCAACCTCCGCACCGAGAACCACTTCGATTACGTCAAGATCACCCTCGCGTCACCCGATCGGGTGATGGAGTGGGGTCAGCGCACCCTTCCCAATGGCCAGGTGGTCGGTGAGGTCACCAAGCCTGAGACCATCAATTACCGCACCCTGAAGCCCGAGATGGACGGGCTCTTTTGCGAAAAAATCTTTGGTCCTTCCAAAGATTGGGAGTGCCATTGCGGTAAGTACAAACGGGTGAGGCATCGCGGCATCGTTTGCGAACGCTGTGGTGTGGAGGTCACCGAAAGCCGGGTGCGTCGCCACCGGATGGGCTTCATCAAGCTCGCGGCTCCGGTATCCCATGTCTGGTATCTGAAAGGAATCCCCAGCTACGTGGCCATCCTGCTGGACATGCCTCTGCGCGATGTTGAGCAGATTGTTTATTTCAACTGCTACGTCGTCCTGGATCCAGGCGACCACAAAGATCTCAAATACAAGCAGTTGCTCACGGAAGATGAGTGGCTTGAAATCGAAGATGAGATCTATGCCGAAGATTCAGAAATTGAAAATGAGCCCGTCGTTGGCATTGGTGCTGAAGCGCTCAAGCAACTGCTGGAAGACCTCACACTGAAAGAGGTTGCGGAGCAGCTTCGCGAGGAGATCAACGGCAGTAAGGGGCAAAAGCGCGCCAAGTTGATCAAGCGTCTGCGCGTGATCGACAACTTCATCGCCACCAACGCTCGTCCCGAGTGGATGGTGCTCGATGTGATCCCGGTGATTCCCCCCGACTTGCGCCCAATGGTGCAGCTCGATGGCGGTCGCTTTGCAACGTCCGACCTGAATGATCTGTATCGACGGGTCATCAACCGCAACAACCGATTGGCCCGTCTTCAGGAAATCCTGGCGCCGGAAATCATCGTTCGCAACGAGAAGCGGATGTTGCAAGAGGCCGTTGATGCCTTGATCGACAACGGACGACGCGGTCGGACCGTCGTTGGTGCCAACAACCGTCCGTTGAAGTCACTCAGCGACATCATTGAAGGCAAGCAGGGTCGCTTCCGTCAGAACCTGCTGGGTAAGCGGGTCGACTACTCCGGTCGTTCTGTGATCGTGGTCGGCCCCAAACTGAAAATGCATCAGTGCGGTCTGCCGAAGGAAATGGCGATCGAGCTGTTCCAGCCGTTCGTCATTCACCGCCTCATCCGTCAGAACATCGTTAACAACATCAAGGCAGCCAAAAAGCTCATTCAGCGCGCCGATGATGAAGTGATGCAGGTGCTGCAGGAGGTGATCGACGGTCACCCAATCATGCTGAACCGAGCACCAACGCTGCACCGTCTCGGCATCCAGGCCTTCGAACCGAAGCTGGTGGATGGTCGAGCAATCCAACTCCACCCTCTGGTCTGTCCAGCATTCAACGCTGACTTCGACGGTGACCAAATGGCTGTTCACGTGCCTCTGGCAATTGAGGCTCAGACAGAGGCCCGCATGCTGATGCTTGCGAGCAACAACATTCTCTCTCCGGCGACCGGTGAGCCGATCATCACCCCATCCCAGGACATGGTTCTTGGCTCCTATTACCTCACTGCACTGCAACCCGACGCCGTGCAGCCCGAGTTTGGTGATCGCAGTAAAACCTTTGCTGGTCTCGAAGATGTCATTCAGGCGTTTGAAGACAAGCGCATTGGTCTTCACGACTGGGTGTGGGTTCGCTTCAACGGAGAAGTTGAAGACAACGACGAATTAAATGAACCCGCAAAAGCTGAGACCCTCAGCGATGGCACACGCGTGGAGCAGTGGACCTACCGCCGCGACCGCTTTGACGAGGAAGGCGCACTGATCAGCCGCTACATCCTCACAACCGTGGGCCGTGTGGTGATGAACCACACCATCATTGATGCGGTGGCCGCCGCCTGAATCACGTCTGAACGTCCGTCTTTATTTCCTCTGATCTGCGCGCAGCCATGACTTCTTCCAAATCCCGCAAGTCGTCCAAAAAAGCCAAAGCCGCTCCGGCTCCCGAAACAGCGTCACGTCCTCTGTCGAAGCTGCCGCCTCCGTTCCGGAACCACATCGTCGATAAAAAGGCTCTCAAGCAACTCGTTGCCTGGTCTTACAAAAACCACGGCACAGCTGTCACGTCATCGATGGCTGACAACCTTAAAGATCTCGGTTTCAAATACGCCACCCAGGCAGCTGTCTCGATTTCAGTTGATGACCTGAAGGTTCCAGAAGCGAAAAAGGATCTGCTGGGTCAGGCCGAGGAGCAGATCACTGCGACCGAAGAGCGTTACCGCCTTGGTGAGATCACGGAGGTCGAACGTCATACGAAAGTCATCGACACTTGGACCGAGACCAACGAACGCTTGGTCAATGCGGTCAAGAAGAACTTCGACGAAAACGCACCGCTGAATTCGGTGTGGATGATGGCCAACTCTGGAGCCAGGGGCAACATGTCCCAGGTGCGTCAGCTGGTGGGCATGCGTGGCCTGATGGCCAACCCGCAAGGCGAGATCATTGACTTGCCGATCCGTACCAATTTCCGAGAAGGTCTCACGGTCACTGAATATGTGATCTCCTCCTACGGCGCCCGAAAGGGTTTGGTGGATACCGCACTTCGCACAGCCGACTCGGGTTATCTCACCCGTCGTCTGGTGGACGTTGCCCAAGACGTGATTGTTCGCGAGGACGACTGCGGGACCACCCGGCACATTGTTGTCCATGCTGAAGATGGACGTTTCGGCAGCCGACTTGTCGGTCGCTTGACCGCCGATCAGGTGGTCACCGCTGATGGTGAGGTGTTGGCTGAGCGCAACACCGAAATCGATCCTCCGTTGTCGGGCAGTTTCGAAAAAGCCGGTATTAAAGCGGTCAGTGTGAGATCTCCACTGACCTGTGAAGCCAATCGTTCCGTTTGTCGGAAGTGTTACGGCTGGGCTCTGGCCCATAACGAACTGGTCGACCTCGGAGAGGCGGTCGGCATCATCGCGGCTCAGTCCATTGGTGAGCCGGGCACTCAGCTGACGATGCGGACCTTCCACACCGGTGGTGTGTCCACGGCTGAGACGGGTATGGTCCGCTCCAAAATTGCCGGAACGGTCGCGTTTGGGAGCAAGGCTCGGATTCGTCCGTACCGCACGCCCCATGGCGTTGAGGCCCAACAGGCCGAAGTCGACTTCACCCTGACTGTTCAGCCATCCGGTAAGGGGAAGGCTCAAAAAATTGAGGTCACCAATGGCTCACTGCTGTTTGTGAGCGACAAGCAGGAAATTGAGGCTGATGTCCCCTTCGTGCAGATCGCCGCTGGTGCGGTCAAAAAGAGCGTTGAGAAGGCGACCAAAGACGTGATCTGCGACCTGGCTGGTCAGGTTCGCTACGAAGACAAAATTCAACCCAGGGAGGTGACCGACCGTCAGGGCAACATCACCCTGAAGGCCCAGCGTCTTGGTCGGATGTGGGTTCTCGCGGGTGATGTTTACAACCTCCCGCCCAACGCCACGCCTGTGGTGGAAGGCCAGACCACGGTCACAGAGGGTCAAGTTCTCGCAGAAGCCAGCCAGCGCAGTGAGTACGGCGGTGAAGTGCGTTTGCGTGATTCCATCGGCGACTCACGGGAGGTCCAAATCGTCACCACGTCGATGACGTTGAAGGATTTCAAACTCCTCGAGGAATCCACCCATTCCGGTGAAATTTGGAACCTGGAATCGAAGGACGGCACCCGCTACCGCCTCAACACCATCCCGGGTAGCAAGATCGGTTCCGGCGAAGTGATCGCTGAACTCGCTGATGATCGTTTCCGGACGAACACCGGTGGTCTGGTGAAGTTCGCTCCCGGTCTTGCCATCAAAAAAGCGCGGTCAGCAAAGAACGGCTACGAGGTGAATAAGGGTGGCACCCTGCTTTGGATTCCTCAGGAAACCCACGAAATCAACAAGGACATTTCCTTGCTGATGATCACCGACGGGCAATGGATTGAGGCTGGAACTGAAGTTGTCAAAGACATCTTCAGCCAAACCGCCGGCATCGTGACCGTCACCCAGAAGAACGATATTTTGCGTGAAATCATCGTTCGCAGCGGTGATTTCCATCTCAGCACCGATACCAAGGCGCTCGAGCGCTTTGAAGGTGATGGCCAAATGGTGAATCCTGGCGACGACATCGCCAAGGGCATCTCCATCGATGAGATGAAGTTCGTTCAGACCGTCGAGACTCCCGAAGGCAAGGGACTTTTGCTGCGTCCGGTTGAGGAGTACACGATCCCCAACGAAGCGCAATTGCCCGAGTTGGCTCACATCAAGCAGGCCAATGGTCCACATCTCGGCATCAAGGCCACCCAACGCCTTGCGTTTAAAGACAACGAACTGATCAAGTCCGTTGAGGGTGTTGAGCTTCTGAAGACTCAGTTGCTGCTGGAAACCTTCGACACCACACCCCAGATGACGGTGGACGTGGAGAAGGCTCCGGACAAACGGGCCAAGACCCTTTCAAGGCTGCGTTTGGTGATCCTCGAATCGATCCTGGTTCGTCGCGACACCATGTCTGACTCCAGCCATGGTTCCACCCACACCGAACTGCAAGTCGAAGACAGCATCTCGGTGAAAGCAGGTGATGTGGTCGCCACCACTCAAATCCTTTGTAAGCAAGAGGGCGTGGCTCAGTTGCCGGAAGCCACTGAAGCGGAACCGGTTCGTCGTCTCATCGTCGAGCGTCCTGAGGACACAATCACCCGCAACACCTCTGGAACGCCGTTGGTGTCTGTGGGTCAGCGCATTGTTGATGGTGAGCTGTTGGCCAAAGGCGAGCCGTCCGATTGCTGTGGCGAGGTAGAAACCGTCAATGGCAACACCGTGACCTTGCGACTCGGTCGCCCTTACATGGTGTCGCCAGACTCTGTCTTGCATGTCCGCGACGGCGATCTGGTTCAGCGCGGAGATGGGCTTGCCCTTCTGGTGTTTGAACGTCAGAAAACCGGTGACATTGTTCAGGGTCTGCCACGGATTGAAGAACTTCTTGAGGCTCGCCGTCCCAGGGAATCTGCAATTCTCTGCAAGAAGCCTGGAGTCGTTGAGATCAAGCAAGGGGAGGACGATGACTCCTTAGCCATCAACGTCATCGAAGCCGATGACGCTATTGGGGAATACCCGATCCTTCTTGGCCGCAACGTGATGGTCAGTGATGGTCAGCAGGTCAAGGCTGGTGAGCTTCTCACCGATGGTCCGATCAATCCCCACGAACTGCTGGAGTGCTTCTTCGAAGATCTACGCAGTCGCAAGCCTTTGATGGATGCAGCGCAGGAAGCGATTGCCAACCTGCAGCATCGTCTGGTCACCGAAGTTCAAAACGTCTACAAATCCCAGGGCGTTTCGATTGACGACAAGCACATCGAAGTGATTGTGCGGCAGATGACCAGCAAGGTTCGTATTGAAGACGCTGGGGACACCACTCTTCTTCCGGGTGAGCTCATCGAGCTGCGTCAGGTGGAAGACACCAACCAGGCCATGGCCATTACCGGTGGAGCTCCCGCTGAGTTCACTCCTGTTCTGCTTGGTATCACCAAGGCGTCACTGAACACCGACAGCTTCATCTCCGCGGCTTCCTTCCAGGAGACCACCCGAGTGCTCACCGAAGCTGCGATCGAGGGCAAGAGCGATTGGCTGCGCGGACTCAAGGAGAACGTGATTATCGGTCGCTTGATTCCTGCGGGTACAGGCTTCAGCGGTTTTGAAGAGGAACTGCAGAAGGAGGCTGGGCCCCATCCCGACATCCTGTCTGAAGATCCAGCCGGGTATCGCCGCATGCAAAACCTGCGTCCCGATTACACCGTTGAGATGCCTTCCGCGGCTAGTGCCAGCTCCGTACTGGATGACCCCAGTGATGCGGATCTGGAAGCCACTCGCACTCGCCACAACATCGACCCCAACGCGAGCACCTTTGCCGCGTTTACGCGTCCGGACGTTGACAATGAACTGAAGGAAGAGCAGGTGGTCGATGCCGAAGCCGTTGAAGGTCTTCAGGAAGAAGGCCTGCTCTCCGACGAGTGATCTTGGATCACACTTATCCCATTGCTGATCAGCTCATGCTCGAGCCAACCGAAATCCCCAAGCGTCGTTTACCGCGTTACGGATTTCATGGCCACACTGAAAAGCTCAACGGCCGCATGGCCATGCTCGGCTTCATTGCCTTGCTGGCTGTTGAGTTCAAGCTGGGCCACGGCCTGCTGGTCTGGTGAGTGATGCCTTGCTCGGTCGCAGTGCGGCCGAGCTTCAGGACTGGGCTGTTCAGCAGGGCCAGAAGCCGTTTCGTGGACGACAAATCCATGATTGGTTGTATGCCAAGGGAGCCAGGTCTTTATCGGATATCACTGTCTTGCCGAAGGCTTGGCGCACTGATCTCCAGGATCAAGGCATTGAGGTCGGTCGTTTGCGTGAGGTGCATCGCAGTGTTGCTGCCGATGCCACCACGAAACTTTTACTAGCGACCGACGATGGTGAAACCATCGAAACCGTTGGAATCCCAACCGATCAGCGCCTGACGGTCTGCGTATCCAGTCAGGTTGGCTGTCCGATGGCCTGTCGTTTCTGTGCAACGGGCAAAGGTGGTTTACAGCGCTCCCTCCAGACCCACGAGATTGTGGATCAGGTGCTCAGTGTTCGCGATGTCATGGACCGGAGGCCTTCTCACATCGTCTTTATGGGGATGGGAGAACCTCTTCTGAACAGCGAAGCTGTGCTGAATGCGATCCGTTGTCTTAACGATGATCTCGGCATTGGTCAGCGCAAAATCACCGTTAGTACGGTCGGGGTGCCGAAAACCCTCCCCCAGTTGGCAGAACTAGCGCTCGACAAACTTGGTCGTGCGCAATTCACACTGGCGGTGAGTCTGCACGCGCCGAATCAGCAGCTGCGTGAAGAGCTGATTCCAACGGCCCATGCCTATCCCTACGAGGCCTTGCTCGATGACTGCCGGCATTACCTCGCCGTCACCGGACGTCGTGTCAGCTTTGAGTACATCCTTTTGGGCGAGCTCAACGACCATCCAGCCCATGCGGCTGAACTCGCAGACCGAGTTGGAGGGTTTCAGAGTCATGTCAATTTGATCGCTTATAACCCCATCGAAGAAGAGGAGTTCAAGCGTCCGACTCCTCAACGGATCGAAGCCTTCCGCCGGGTTCTTGAACGGCGGGGCATCGCCGTCAGTCTGCGTGCCAGCCGTGGCTTGGATCAAAATGCAGCCTGTGGTCAGTTACGGCGTCAACGCCAGCACAGCTGATCGGACGGGCGTCGGTTTAACTGCAATCATCGTGATGGAACTATGGCCACCGTCGACTGGATCCTCCTGGTCGGATATCTGGCTTTAACCCTGATCCTCGGGCTGTGGTTAGCCCGCAGGAACCGTGGGGAAGATGATTATTTTGTGGCTGGTCGGCGGTTGTCCGGCTGGTTGGCTGGAGCCTCGATGGCGGCCACCACCTTTTCCATCGATACCCCGCTGTATGTGGCGGGTCTTGTCGGGACGCGTGGCCTGGCTGGCAATTGGGAATGGTGGGGGTTTGGCCTAGCCCATGTCGCGATGGCTGTGGTGTTTGCTCCGCTGTGGCGTCGCAGCGGCGTTCTCACCGATGCGGCATTCACCGAATTGCGTTACGGAGGGCCTGCGGCGGCTTGGTTGAGAGGAATCAAGGCGTTCCTGCTGGCTCTACCTGTTAACTGCATCGGCATCGGCTACGCCTTTCTGGCTCTACGCAAGGTCGTTGAAGCCCTAGGAATTGTGTCGGGGCAACCGTTGGCCCTTGGTTTGACCGACACCGTGTGGCTGATGGTCATCGTGGCTTTATTGGTGGTGACCTACACCGTTGCCGGTGGTCTTTGGGCTGTTGTTGTCACGGATTTGATCCAATTAGTCCTCGCGCTATTGGGTGCTCTTGCGGTGGCAGCCGCTGCGCTTCATGCCAGTGGAGGAATGGCGTCGTTGTTGGAGCAACTTCAGGGATTGGGACGTCCCGAAGTGTTGTCCCTCGTGCCTTGGACCGTCAGCGACGGTCGCTGGCAGTGGCTTGATGGGGCCGGGATCACAGTGCCGATGTTCTCGGCCTACGTCGCTTTGCAGTGGTGGAGTTTCCGCCGCAGCGATGGAGGCGGTGAGTTCATTCAGCGCATGCTGGCGACTCGCGATGAGCAGCAGGCGCGTTTAGCGGGATGGGTGTTTCTTGTGGTCAATTATTTGATCCGCAGCTGGCTTTGGGTGGTGGTGGCTCTGGCTGCTTTGGTGCTGCTGCCCGAGCAAAGCGATTGGGAGCTCAGTTATCCCATGCTTGCTGTTCAGTTGTTGCCTCCGGTTGCCCTGGGACTTGTTGTGGTGTCCTTGGTGGCAGCCTTTATGAGCACGGTCAGCACGTCGGTTAATTGGGGAGCCAGCTATCTCACCCATGACCTGTATCAACGCTTTGTGCGTCCCAAAGCTGGCTCAAAGGAACTCCTTCTCGTGGGCCAAGGCGCCACCGTGTTGCTTCTGGTGCTTGGCGTGATTACGGCCTTGATCAGCGACAGCATCGGAGCGGTGTTTCGTCTGGTGATCGCGATCGGCTCAGGCCCTGGTGTGGTTTTGGTGTTGCGATGGTTCTGGTGGCGCGTCAACGCAGCTGCGGAGTTAGCCGCGATGCTCTGTGGGTTCACCGTTGGTCTGTTCACCTCCGTCATTCCTCTGGTGAGGATTGAGGATTACGGCATTCGCTTGGCCGTGATTACCGGGTTGAGTGCTCTGGTTTGGATCTGGGTCATGCTGGCCAATCCTCCTGAATCCGATGCGGTGCTCGAGGATTTTGTGCGACGCGTTCGGCCGCCCGGACCTGGTTGGGCGCGTTGGCGTCGCCAGGTCGGAGTGGTCCCGATGGAAACCTTGCCGACCCTCATCAACCGTTTTGTCTTGGCTTCCGGGGTGCTCTTCAGCTCCCTTTTAGGCATCGGTGGTTTCCTTCTCCATCAACAGGCTTTTGCCTGGTCTGGCTTGGTGGTGGGCGTGTCTTGCATGGCACTGCTTCGACGGTTGGGACGTCAAGCCACGCAGAATGATGTCACCGCTGTTTGATGCGTTGGCTTTCTTTCGCTCCACCGTTCTGCCTGCCCTGATCGTGGGGCTGTTTGTGCTTGCACTCGTGGCAGTGAGCGCCAGGATTTGGTTGCCGGGTGACATGTTGGCCCCGGCACCGATCAGCTGAAGCTTGCCTCGGCTCCGATTACGATCCGCACCATGACTGACGCCTCAGGACTACAGCGCAATCAGGGTCTCGCGAATCTTTCCATCGATCCAGATTTGCTGGCCCAAGAGCTGGCGGCTGAGGAGTCGGTGGATCCGTTGGATGCCATCGATTTAGACGATGCTCCTGACGACTCTCTCCAGACAGCACGGATTTGTGATGAAGCCCTGTCCTTGCTGACCCAGGGCCATGAACAGCGTCTCCAGGCTCTGCGCGTGTTTTGTGAGTATCGCGATCCCAGGGCGGCGGCCTTGCTGTTGCCCTTGTTGAAGTGCAGTTGTCCCGTCGAACGGATGAGTGCTGTCTATGCACTCGGCCGTAATCCATCTCCTCCAGCGGTTGAACCGTTGCTCGAGCTGCTCAACGGCGACAGCAACGCTTATGTCCGCAAAGCCACGGCTTGGAGTTTGGGGAACTTCCCCGATGCACCGATTCTGAATCCCCTGATCAAAGCGCTTCGTGTTGACGTAGCAGCTGTTCGTCTTTGGTGCCCTGGGTCTCTGGCTGAAGCTGGCAGTCGTTCTCAAGCCAAGGCTGACCCTGCAGCGGGTCAATTGCTCCTAAGTCTGCGGATCGATAGTGAGCCTGCTGTTCGCAGCAATTGCATTTGGGCCCTCGGACGTCTCGTTGATCAATTGGTGGAGCCCCGTCGACAGGATGTCGTTGAGGCATTGGTCGATGCGTTGTTGCATGACGGTGAACCCTCGGTGCGCGATGAAGCCCGCACAGCCCTGGAGCAGCTCGAAGATCCGATGGTTCTCCATCGGCTTCAGGCCCTGTTGGACGACGGTTTCATCAGCTGAGTGGATCGAGCCTTGAGGATGTAACAACGCGTCCAACACCAGGGCTGCAATGCCTTTAGATTGCGACCCTTCACATTCCACCGAATGCCCCAACGCACCGTTCGTTTCAAGATTCGGCCAGATGGTCGGGTTGAGGAGCGCGTGGAGGGAGTGCTCGGTGATGGATGTCAGCAGCTCACCGAGCGACTCGAAGCTGCTCTCGGATCTGTTGAACGGCGAGAGGACACGGCCGAAGCCTTTCTTTCGAACGAATCTCAGGATCAGACCCTTCCTGCACAACTCACCTGATGTCGCACTTCAGTACTGTCAAAACCGAGTTACGCCAGCGGGAGCCGCTCGTTTCGGCGCTTAAAGATTTGGGTTTTGCCCCTGAAGAGGGTGAACGAACCGTCCGTGGATATCGCGGTCAAACGGTCACAGCTGAGTTAGCTGTTCCCATGCAGAACGGTGGCGATATTGGTTTTCGGGTCAACGCTGAGTCAGGCGCCTATGAGCTCGTGACTGATCTTGATCTATGGAAGCAACCCATCCCCATTGAGCGCTTCCTTTCAAAACTGACCCAGCGATATGCCTTCAACAGCGTTCTTGCTGCGAGCCAGAGCGAAGGATTTGAAGTGGCTGAGCAATCTGTTCAACAAGATGGTTCCATCGAACTCGTTGTCACACGCTGGGATTCCTGAGCTCTGACGGATCCTTCACAGGCTTTTCTGGCTCCTGCGCAACCGGAGGTTCTGCCTTCCGGTTTTGAGCCTTGTTTGGGTGGAGCCCTTCGTGAGCAGGCTGTGTGGGTGGACGAAGCTGTTTGTATCGGCTGTCGATATTGCGCCCATGTCGCCACCAATACGTTCGTGATCGAAACCAGGCTTGGTCGGTCTCGTGCGATTCGCCAGGACGGAGACAGTACAGAGCTGATCCAAGAAGCCATTGATACTTGCCCAGTGGATTGCATTCACTGGGTTGCCTTCGAGCAACTCAGTGATTTGAAGGCTCAACTCGATCGCCAGGATCTCCAGCCGTTAGGAATGCCGTCTCCTGCGCGTCTGCGACGTTCGAAGTCGACAGCTCCCACGGAATGAACGCTCTGCCAACGCGCCGGTTTGGCCGCACTGAGCTTGCGATGCCGCTGTTGTCGCTTGGAGGAATGCGATTCCAGCAGAGCTGGAGTGATCTCCCTGGTGGCGACATCAAGCAGGAGTCGCAAACCAATGTGGAAGCCACCCTCCAGCGTGCTGTCTCTCTGGGCTTTCACCACGTTGAGACTGCACGCCATTACGGAACCTCAGAGCGGCAGCTGGGTTGGGCGATGCCGAAGCAACCTGATCCACAGCGCATTCTCCAGAGCAAAGTTCCGCCCCGTGAGGATCCAGCAGCGTTCGAACAGGAGCTCGAACTGAGTTGTGAGCGTCTCGGTTCAGATCGTTTGGATCTGTTGGCCATTCACGGGATCAACCGTTCCGAGCATCTGCACTATGCCCTTCGTCCTGCTGGATGCATGGAGGTCGTCCGTCGTTGGCAACGCGATGGTCGAGTTGGTCATGTGGGCTTTTCGACCCATGGCCCCACTGATTTGATTGTCCAGGCCTGTGCGAGTGGCGTTTTTGATTACGTCAATTTGCACTGGTATTACATCCGCCAGAACAACAACCCAGCCCTGGATCAAGCCCGCCGACAGGACATGGGCGTTTTCATCATTAGCCCAACCGACAAAGGAGGACATCTCCATAGTCCGTCGGCTCGGCTTCTCGAGCTGTGTGCACCTTTGCATCCGATCGTTTTCAACGACCTTTTTTGCCTGAGTGATCCAAGGGTTCACACCATCAGTGTTGGTGCAGCCCGTCCATCTGATTTCGACCTTCATCTGGAGGCTCTTGATTTGCTCCCACAGGCTCGGAAGCTGGTCGATCCGATTGATTTGCGGTTGCGCAGAGCCGTTTGTGATGCTCTGGGGGAGTCTTGGTCGAACACTTGGCACTTAGGCCTGCCTGACTGGGATCAGACACCGGGTGAGATCAACCTGCCCATGCTCCTTTGGTTGTACAACCTTCTGGAAGCCTGGGATTTGCAGAGTTTTGCCCAGGCTCGTTACCGCCTACTCGGCAACGGTGGGCATTGGTTCCCAGGGGCCAATGCCGATGAATTGGATACGGCTGTTAGCGAGGCACAACTGTTGAGCGTCCTTGGCCAAAGCCCTTGGGCTGAAAGGATTCCCGGTATTTTGCGTTCTTTACGGGATCGCCTGTCTGGCACTCCAGAGCGCCGTCTGACCGAGGTTTGATTCGTCGCCTTGTAGCGAAAGAGGT
>CEPW01069249.1_pt1 | contig 12415 bp, 10 predicted proteins | sample 356211 | NCBI WGS metagenome assembly CEPW01 (sample SAMEA2620021, study PRJEB7988) | marine metagenome | biome: marine biome (ENVO:00000447); feature: deep chlorophyll maximum layer (ENVO:xxxxxxxx); material: "saline water (ENVO:00002010), including plankton (ENVO:xxxxxxxx)" | depth 25 m
AAGGCCGTGCGGCATGCCACGATATATTGCGACGTCTCGTATAATGGGCCTCTTTCCCCTTACTTTCGGAATGGAGGTAGTACTTGTACAAGTATTGGCAAGAAACGACCCTCACGGCAACCCTGCACACAGTGGTTTGTAGAGCCACGCCGCACTCTACGCCGAAATATGGTATACTCATCTTCGAGTTGTTCAATCCTATGCAGCTGACCATTTCACGCAGGTCGCAGAATGTCGCATGTACGAGCAACGCTTTCCCGAGATCGATGAAGTGGTGATGGTCCAGGTGAGGGAGCGAAGTGACCTTGTCACTCTCAAATTTGACGTTTACGCGAAGGTGAAAAGCATAGCAGAAATGGGAGCTTACGTTGAGCTACTGGAATACGATAACGTTGAGGGTATGATACTGCTATCTGAGCTCACTAGGAGACGCATTCGCTCTGTGTCCAAACTCATCAAGGTAAATCGCAGTGAAGTTCTGTGGTCGTCAAAGCACTCAATATTGTTTTCACCGCAGGTCGGGCGAATAGAGCCTGTGATGGTCCTCAGAGTAGACAAGGAGAAAGGATACATTGATTTGTCGAAGAGGTTCGTATCCAAGATCAGAGAGTTACAGAATAATGACACGTTGTAGGCGAGTTAGCCCAGAAGATGTACAAGCATGTGAAGAGAAGTACAACAAAAGTAAAATGGTGCACTCCATATTGAGACATGTTGCGGAAACGACAGCATCGTGTGATTTGACTGAGTTATATGAGGTATTTACTTTTTATCTGACATTGACCGAGATTTACATTGTGATAGCGCCTCGGTTGGCCACTTTACCGGTTATATGGACATGCGTTTGAAGCTTTCAGGCTCATGGTAACCCAACCAGACACTGTTTTCCAAAATGTGCAGTCAAATAGTGAAGAAGAAGAGGCTATTGGAGATCATATCAAAATGGCACTTCTGAAAGATGTTCGCCGCCGTATGACCCCGCAACCATTGAAGATTCGGGCAGAAGTTGAAATAACATGTTTTGAATACGATGGCATTGAACATATCAAGGCAGCTTTGAAAACGGCCGAAAAAGTTTCGGGAACGGAATGTGATGTCAAAGTTTCGTTGGTTGCTTCTCCACTCTATGTGTTCACGACACAGACTGCGGATAAGGATTCAGGGATCCTTGCTGTGAATCAGGCGATATCTGCAGCTTCTGTAAGTGCATTTTCTTCGGTTTCTTTTCAAGTTCTGACTATACACAGGAATCTATTACGCTCGTAAACGGTAATGTGAACGTCAAAGAGCCACCACGTGCAGTCAGCGAACGAGATGAGCGACTTTTGGCTGAAAAAATTGAAAAAATTACTGAAGAAGCGACCGATTCAGACAGCGACGGCGAGACCATGGGGAGTGTTGATATATGACGCCCACGAGTAGTTTTTTATTTAATACGAATCACTAAAATCGACGGCTTGTTAATCACGGACTTTTTGTTTTCATCAGCGATCACGAAGTCAGTTAGAATTCCTCAGCGAAACAGGTAAACCGTAAACAACTGGGGCAGCACCTGTTAAAAACTGTAGTTGACACTGAGTCCGGGCCAGAGAAACTGACGAGGAAAGTGTAGAATAAACAGGTAGATCAGCATGTTTAAACCACGCACCAACAAGCGCCGATGAAAATCGATCAATATCTTTGTCCGTAACATCCCATAAGTTCGCGACAACAGAAGGTGTACCTGCCAAAAGGTAGGAAAATACTATCCCATCCAGTCCTATGTCTTCCTGTGAGACTAAGGCACCGCTTGAGCATCCCATAAGAATCATTACAGCCCTCCATCCAATCCATACACTAGATGGCGGGAGATATTCTTGAGCATTGCCATGACCGAAGAATAGAAGTATATCATACAAGGTCATGGCTGTGCACATATCGCGCGGTGGAGTCCCACGAACAATGGTACAAGTCTTGTTCCTCTGTAGTAGTGGAAGAAGTGTTTCTTCAGTGTTTAACAAATCCCCTGATGGGTTTAGAATTGCAAAAGCATGAGAAACATCAATACACGAGTGGACATCGGATTCCTGAACCGAATCCTTCAGTGCAAAGCTCTTGCATGGAATACGATACAACCGTTGTTGAGCGAGGACTGACATCGACTCCCACGGTATCTCGTGCAAGTCTCCATCAAAAAGCAACAAAACTGGGCCACAGCTCGCGTCATTGAAACAGCACTCAGCGATATTTTTTGAGAGCCTATGACAATGTATTGCAAGTTGACGTATTGCGTGCTGATAGACAGTATCATCAGTCCGATTTTTCTTGCACCTTTCGGAGGGAAACTTATCGCTGACACACATACCATCAATCACGGATTCAATTTGTTCTAACGATAGTTTTAGACCGTTTTGTAGAAGTAGTCGAAACATATGTCGTGCAAAACTTGGTATAGCGATGTTGTATGCTACAGATATCTCACATAGTTGCTCCAGGAGCTCGCCGGAGGCACAAGAGTAGACGTGTGAAGCTTCAGCTGGTGGTTCACCCATTAGAAGAAACCACCAGCAACCGAGCACCTGACGTTGTAAGAACTGAACTAAGTCTTCAAGTTGAGCATCCTGCGCGATGCGATGCTCCCACCAAGCAATTTTCCCTTCGCGCGTTGTGTTACCTGAACGCAAAATTTTGTCAGGTTTTGTTCCCAAAATACCCCGTAGAGCTTCTACTGGACACAATTCACTAGGATAACTCGAAAGTGTCCATGGTAATTTTATCATAATTGCCGGTTCATCGACGAAAGTGGACGACCGTATGAGAAGGATCTCCCTCACAGTCTCAACTTCCGATCTTAAGTGGGCAGCAAGAGGAGACGGACACAGGGTGATCATCGGATACACTGTCGGAGGCCAAATCTTGGATTCAGAAGGGAACCCTGAATGTGGATCAGCAATGACAGAATCAAACAATTTGATGCAACTAGCGATCTTGTCCTCTTCATCATCAGATGTCCGTGACTTGCAAAGAAGTGACATCATCTCTTTTTGTTTGTAGTTAACACCAGACGCCACATGTATCGCAGAAACTGTTAAATTTGTTTTTTCAGGGCCACTCAGAAGACCAAATGAAGCAAACAGCAAAGCAATAGTTCTAATATACATTGGTGACTGTGCAGAGATTTCAAAACCTGCTCTGAGCAATCTATGTACCTCATCACAAGTTGTAGTGAACTCTTGTGAAGTTGAAGCCTGTTGTGAATACAAGCGGCGGATGTTCACGATACTGCGCACTGTTAGTAGAAGAATGTCATCGAGTACTGATTGATTGATTATTCTTTTTCGCCATTGAGCACCCCTAGCAATGAGATCATCCGCTTGACTGACCGGGACGAAAAGCGAATGGCGCAAAGTCAATCTACTTAGAACACTGTAACACCAGTCAAGCCACGGTGTAGTGTTCACTTCTTTGCAACCCCGCAGCCTAGTCATTAGGCTCAGCGTAGCAGTGAGCGACTTTTCATACAGATCATTCGTATACGCAGAATTTTCACTATAATCAACTGCGAGTTGTACATTGTAGACAGAAATTCTTGTTGCCTCTTGCAGCAGGTGAGCGTGAATACCTTCGTCATATTGTATATTTTCATCGCCCAACACCACATGAGTAGCTTTAAACGCATCCATCGTTAAGTCGGCAATGTGACAATTATACTGCAAACGCATAACAACCGAAAGATTCAATAATCTCAAACGTTTGCATAGATGAATAACCTCATCTATGGTACTACGAGATGGCTTCAAAAGGCCCAGTGATGAAGATATCAACGCCCTGAAGTATAATCCTTGAATGTACATGGCCATCAAACACCAAACATTAATTTCATACATTGTGTTATTATTCTTATACTGCAGAAAGTAAGTCGAATCAACAGTCTCTAATAGAGAAGAATCACGTTGTGCAAAACATATGTGTCTACTTTTCAACGCAAGCTTGATTTGAAGCAACAACGTCTCTATAACTGTGTAGCCCTCAAACAATTTACCTGTGCTATAACAGCAACGAGCACAGTCGAACTGCTCTCTAAAGTATAGACTGAGAACGCTCTCAGAACGTTGCCAGGAGTCATTTGAGGAGTCATGATCTACAACATCAGTTGATTGAGCACACATGTTTTTTGTGAGTAGTGCCGCACAACAAAACGAATTCGTGTGGAACTTGATACCAACTATTGAGTGCACCGTATCAGCAAGGGACGCTGCAACCACGATCTGATCTAGTAAACAAAACTTCATATGAGTTGTCTCAAGAACAAACAAAGTATCTGTGAAACCACGTTTTATTTCATTTAGAAGGGATGGACACGTTACGTGTCGCGATGAGATTTTATCAAACTTGGCCACATTTTCTTTGAACATCTCCGAAAATATCTCGAATTCATGCTTTAAATTCAGCACAGGACGCGAGTTGATGTCGTCACCGTTCGCAAATGATAGCAACACATGAGCAGTAATTTCAGTTTGTCTTACTCGCAAGAACAAGTCCATGTGTTCATTTTTTGGAAAAACACTACCTATCAAGGTATTGCATGCGCTTTGCAGTATCTCCAGAGTTGGACGCGACCAACTTTCGCAACAGACACTGCCTTGAAATTGCTGTCTCAAAATTGAAGACAAACTATTGAAAAGCTGAACAAGAACTTGTACATTTGAGATATTTCTGGTGTCAGGCAACAGTTTGATATCTGCTAAAATTGTAGATAAGCAGGAAGAGATGGTTTCATATTCCTGTCGTGCATTCGCAAAACTATTCACTTCAGACCAGACGCTATAATGCTCGGCGTATAGATCGGACCAGTCCACGCCGATCTCTCCGTCGAGTTTGCTATCTATCAATAGTCTCGTTAGACAAAGATCTTGTTTGCCAGATATTGATACAGTGCATAAACATCTCACTATTTCAGTATTGTATACACCGCGCATGCGAGGAAAAGACCTATAACTTACCAATCCTTCTGTCAGATGCAGAAAAGCGACTGTCTTTTGATCATGCTGAAGATTGAAGTCACTGAAAGCCATAAGGCGAACTGAGAACCTATTGATGTTCTTATCATCACCATGAAACACAGCACGAGACGACGAGAAGACTACAGTCGCATTGAGTGCGTTCATCGTTAATAGACGATTACCTTGTCCTGCGAATTCCTTTGCCAATTTCTCCAAAGAATGTTCGAGTCGTAAGAGTTCTTCGCCATCGTACAACTCATAATATGTTTTTATCAGACTTGAAAAATGTTTTCTAGTGTGCTGAAGTAGTGATGGATCGAATTGATTCGGTTGCAATAGGATGTATCCATGTACAAGTTTCGATATTGCTGCATGCACAATTTTCGTTGATGCTTTGTCTTCAAATCGAGAACACGGTAATAGTGTTTGAATGAGCTCCATCAACCAACGTACAATTCGAAATAGGATGCAGTTGATCCCTTGCGATCTTCCGTCCTTTTCCCTGACTGGGAAACTTCGAGCATAGTCAAAAATCTCAGAAGCTAGCAACCTAGCACAACGCCAGTACCGAGTGCTCTTCAGTGGTTTTTTCACTGCGATAAAAGTACTTGTCGAAATCCGTTCAAGACAATGCTTGAGAAGTGGGGCCCGCACATCATTCACGTCGGTCGCACCCCTTGCACTACTTACACTCCCCACACCGCTTGTATCACTCATTCCATGCAATACCAAGCGCATAAATATCATTTGGAGAAGAATAAATTCATCTTTTGCTGGCTCTAGCGTATCCATCATGAGAGAAATAACACTAACCATAGTGAAATTATGTTTTTCCTCGTAACCAAAGCACGCTAGCTTATCGATCACATCAATCCACGATGATACTTCAAAAGACAAGACTTTTCCACGAATTGAACACCACATGGTTTTGAAAGTTTCAAAAGTAGTAAGCTGAGCAATTGTTTGAACCAAGTGAGGTAATTGGTCGGTACAGTTGGATTTGATATAGGATTTCACAACAAAAACGCATAGTTTGTCTGCAGTAAAGTCGTGCGGTGACGCACATACACTCATATCCTCAGCTTGTCTATCTGTTACCTGTTTAAGGAGGCGCAGTGCGTAGCGGAAAACTGTTGCGTTGTACTTTTCCGCTTGGTTACTGTTCTCAATCCAGTAGTGAATATCATCAAGACATTCAATTAGCAGTAATTTCGACTGCAAATATTCATCGCTACTCACGTCCAACTCAGAAACAGTGATGAACATGCTGAGCCAGCAACCAACTGCAAGCGAAATATATCTTGCTGACGTCTCGCTGTTTGCTCCACTTCCCAACGATATTTCAGAAGGACGATATTTGCTTGGTAGCAGATTCATGTTAGCTAAGACGGAAAACAAATGAGTATGTGCGATCGCAAAGTGTTTCAGGGATAGCAATTTCCTCACTACCCGAAGGTGCTGAGACTCGATTTCAAGTTCTCTCGACAGGACTCGACCCTTGCGATACAGCAAGTTGAAGAGGGCTGATGTGGTAACCACAGTGGCGGCGAACTGTGCGTGTCCTTGATCTTGACTCATTTGCCCCAAAATACTATCAAGCAAAGCATATACGTTTCGCAACGTCTCCAAGGTCCAAATTTCACTTTCGCTGACACAACAAAAATCGTACAAAAGGCATTCAACATGTGTGCCATACAGTTTAGAAACTTGGTTGACGTTTGAGTTTGTGTGCTGACAGAGTATTTTGACTTCGTTCAATACTTGGTGCCCTAGAAATTCGGACATGTCTTGGTGACAGCCACGTACTTCAGGAGGTGTGCAAAGGCTGCGAGCTCTGGGGAATCGTCGCCGCTACGTGTTGAAGGCACTTGAAGTGTGCAAGAGGTCAAGTCCACCGTGACGAAACGATACCCAAACAAGTATTTCCGTTAAATGTAAGCCATGCACAACGTTGTTAGGTTAGCGCATGTGTGTCATACCACGGTTGAAGAGTAGCGGCAAGATGACTACGTCACTTGCGACAGCCGCTGTGGCACCCCCAACAGCTCAGGTGCGGTGCATTTTAAACGATGCAACGGCACACCCAACACTAGCCTCACTTATTTTGGTCTTTACATTATGACATTCCATATCCTATAATTACCCGTTCGGGACCTATTTGAGATACACAATGTATCAGATACATTAACGATATCACATCCCATGAATTATTCATGATGAATCTGCCAAGACGGGGAGATAGCAGTTGAAAGAGTGGAAGAGTGGACTATGTTTAAATAAATCTAAATATTGATATCATGTATTTGAAAATGTACATGAGAATCTGAATATTATCGCATCGAAGAATACGAATGTAATATTTATGTTCCAGTTCTTACGCAGTGATTCATGTTTGAGCAATAAAATTGTCGTGTACGTGGTGCTATGCTTTCGAAACGATTATAACCGAATAGAAATCTTGATCTAGCTCAGCTAGATACTACGTGTATCGTATTATCGATCGATGGGCAGTGTTCACCGGAGCTTGCCCTCCAGCACTGCACCGTTCAGAGGGAACACGGTGAGGTAGTACTACGCGGTTACAACCCAAACGTGAGAATTATTACGTGTTTGACGCGTATCTGTTTCATCGTAGGACGTTTCGATTAACACTCTCTGTAAATCCCTCAACACGACGACATACTTTGGGTTGGGAGAGAGAGCATGTCGAAGAAGAAAATTGCATATTTTTACGATGCAGACGTCGGCAACTATTACTATGGCCAGGTGAGTGATCATTTTTTTAGGCGTACACGCTCTGGCGTTGCTTAGTACTCGATAGCTTTGAAACTGCACACTTTTCTACAGATCTCACATTTTTTGTCCAGGGCCACCCTATGAAACCGCATCGAATGCGAATGACTCACAACCTGTTATTACACTATGACCTACACAGCAAGATGGAGGTATGACTAATCGGCATTTCGTACACTGTGATATGACCCATCGCCCACAGGTTTTTCAGCCTGCTCTAGCTAGTGCAGAGGATATGACACTTTTCCACAGTGATGAGTATGTGGAGTTCCTTCGACTAGTGACCCCTGAAAATCAGCATGAACACATTCGACAACTGAAAAGATTTAACGTAGCAGAAGATTGTCCAGTATTTGATGGTCTCTTTAAGTTTTGTCAAGTGTACACAGGAGGTTCAGTTGGAGGTGCTGTGCGTCTCAACCATGGTCTGTCTGACACTGTCATCAACTGGTCAGGAGGATTGCACCACGCGAAAAAGGCTGAAGCGAGTGGCTTTTGTTACATTAACGATATTGTCCTTTGTATTCTAGAGTTACTCAAGGTACATCAGCGCGTCTTGTACATTGACATTGATATACACCACGGTGATGGAGTTGAGGAAGCATTTTACACCACTGATCGCGTTATGACGGTGTCTTTCCACAAGTTTGGCGAGTATTTTCCGGGAACGGGACACTTACAAGACGTTGGCCAACATGCTGGTAAGTATTACAGCGTAAACGTCCCCCTTAAGGATGGGATAGACGATAGCAGTTATGAACAACTATACAAACCAATTATGGCAAAAGTGATGCAAGTATTTCAACCAGAAGCTATAGTATTCCAATCTGGTGCTGACTCTTTGTCTGGTGACCGCCTGGGATGCTTCAATTTATCCATTCGGGGTCACGCGGAGTGTTTGAAATACATGCAAACGTTTAATGTACCCATGATTGTGCTTGGTGGTGGTGGGTATACAATACGGAACGTTGCAAGATGTTGGGCTTATGAGACTGGTTGTTTATTGAACGCTGATATGGAAGACGCATTACCGATAAATGATTACTCGGAATACTTCGGCCCAACGCATCAGCTGCACATACAAACCAGCAACATGGAAAATCAAAACACAGTGGAGTACTTGCAAGGCGTGCGAAACCGCATTCTCGAACACCTTGGTCAGTTGCAAGCAGTACCTAGTGTACCATACCATCATGCTCCGCCAGTAAATACACAGTTAGATACATCACAAAGAGTACAACCAGGGCTAGCTACGGATCAATCACAGAAGCGAATGACTCGTGAGGTCGAGTTTGACCCTGAGCAGGCCCAAGATGAGAGATCTCCTAAATGTGACAAACCAGTGGATAATGATAACGAATTACCATCGAGTACTAGTTTGGCCTACACCAGGGATGACAAACAGGTCACGGAATCTTTCACATTACCAGGGCACGCAAGAATGAGTGAAGAGCTACCAAACAGCGCCCGCTAGTAAGAAACAGTTCTCAACTTTCACAACTGTAGTTTAGCAAAAGGTGCAAAGTGTTTGCAAACTAATCAAACATGTCATCAATATTAAAATACATGAGCTAACCTAAATCTTACGTTATCAGCGTCGACAATTTGCTGCAGTTGTATGTTAAGCCTATTGTACAACTGTGTGAAGGAGTCTCTCTGAAGCCGTATGACATCCGAAGTTGTTGCATCTCTTGCTGGCGTCAAGTGATCGTAACAGGATGCGAGCACTCTCTCATCGTGGCCCAAATACATCAGTTGTAGACTCTGAAAAAAGAGTTTGAGAGTTTCTAGTGGAAGTGACAGTGAAGCTGCAGAACCACTTGAATACAGGTTTGAGCAGGCACCATGTGTTGTCAACGTTGATAATGAAGCCTTCGCTAGCTCCTTACTCGTATCGTTTGCAATTATCTCTGCCAATAGGCTCTCGACTCTTGAACTTAGCAGAGACAGGACCTGCGCCAGTTCGCTAACTTCGTGCGCCGCAGCTCGAATCGAGTGAACGTGCTTATCGTTCGCGGAGGAGTTGGTTCGAAGCAAGACTCTAGTTGACTCAGTATGCTGCACAACTCTGTCCAAATGCAAGAAGAGCTTATCCATAGCGCTGGCTGTTGGCCTCACTGTATTTAAAGTAGCGTCGTTCCACTGTCGCTCGTATCCCGTTGGCGAGAAGCCTACCCTATTTTGTTAAGCAGTGTCACCATTCCATGTTGACTTTTTTATTCGTAGGTGAACGGATTTTCGACAGTTTTATCAACATCTAATCGACTTAATAGTTGATACGCGTATTATAGGGGCATTTCCTAGAACACGGTTTGCTTCGGTGTGATATTTAGCCACGCCCCAACTTCGCCGCAAAGTATTCTTCTTGACCCGGGTAGCAGGCGATTTTCAGCGATCAATCTTCAGAACATGGGACTCGTCAAAATGATAATCCGCAAAGCAGATCGCAGTAGCATTATCAGACAAACGCCGAAGACGGTGCTCGTCGTTAACGCCTGCGGTTACCTCGTGGAGCATGATATTGAAATACGAACAATGTGCAACCGTCGCTGTCACATTTCAATGACCCTTACCTACAAGTACACGTAAATTAGTTACTTGGATGTCTACACAGCCGAGGGCCGCACTGCGTTCTACACATCGGCTTCGACTCTCAAATCGCGCACTTGTTCCATCAGGCATATTCCAACGCCAGTCGGACAAGCGAAAAGGAGAGTATGAGCTCTGCCTTCGTCAGTGCCACGTGGACCATACTACGACACGCGCCATGTCGAACGACGCTTCCTATCACGAAGGTGGAACTGAGCAGACACACAAACTAAGCCAAACTAAGTTACTAAACCCACTCGAGAGATGGAAAACACTTGGCACTGATTGGATGGGTGTGATTTGTGAGCTTGAAGGTGTTGTTCTTTCTGATTTGAGCCCATCGCATCGAGCTGCCTGGCGGAACCTTGCGTACGAAGAGAATCTTCCATGCCCACGTGAGTACGACATACGTCATTACCAAAATCTGAAAGCAGAACAACTCATTTGCCAAGTGTTCAACTGGACGCAAAACAAGGACGAGGTCACACGATTATTATCTAGAAAGCAGGATTTGTTTTACGAGCAACTTCAACACGAAGGTGCGGCACCAAGGATACAGCAAGGGGCGTTGGAGCTATTGAACTTCCTACAAGCCCAACGCATCCCGTGCATCCTTATTTCGCCCAGCACACGAATCGAAGTCGATCATATGCTCGTAGATTCACGATTGCGCGAGCTTATACTAAGGGCTGACCTGCTGGATACAGAACAAGATGCTTCCCTCTCACTAATTACTGCAGAGAATGTCCAGTATAGTTTACCTGATACTGAAAGCATCATCCTTGGGTGTTCAATCTTAGAGCGTCCATTTGAGCGAATCATTGTAGTTGGAAGCAGTTTGCAGACACTCGAAGCCGCGAGAGAAATGAACACACGCATCATCATGGTCTCGGGTAGACATAGACAGTGGGAACTGAAGCATGCTGACTTAGTTGTAAGTGCTCTCGACGAATTGAGCTTCCAAAATCTTAGAGAGCTTCTACATGATATGTGATGAAGCAGAGGTGCAAACACTCAAAGATGTAAAGGTTGTAGCACATTTGTGGTATGTAAAAAGAGGATTAGCCATACTATGTTCCATGTTTTGCGTGTTTCCAGCTGAAGCTGAGTCCAGTTCCTGCACTCACCTCTCGAATGTCATTTTCCAAACGACTCAGTAAACCGTGACCACCCCTCGTATCGCTCCAGTATGCCTTTTCTGTGCAGTAATTGTAGTGAGACGGACCACTCACTGGTGATGCAAGCCATAGTTCACGCACTGCGGTCTGCCTGTTGAGGACAAAAGTGTTTTTTGATCCAAAAGAGAAAGTTACCACGCCTGCTTCAAGAACTATATCAAAATCAGATAAGTTGGCAATATCCGCCCAGTTGTCGAGGGTGCTGTAAACGTGTTCGAGAGTCTCGTCCGCGAGCTCGTTGAAAACACTTGGACTAGTCCGAATCAAGTCTACAGTCAGTTCTGTAGCACTTCCAGGCAGGTGAGCATGTCTATGGCCTTTTAAAGAGACTAGATTCGAGTTTGTTGCACGGCGAACGAGAGGGTGAGCGTAGGCTGCGCGAGCGAGCGCGACGCCCAAGTTTGGAAAACTTCGGGTGAAGATCATAGGACTGAGCAGCATCTGCAGTCAGAGTTAAGTGTAAACGATTGGAAAAAAGTACTATCCTCCATTTCCGTGGACGACTTCACAAGTAACTCGTGATTACCCGGTGATTACCCGATTGAGAATTGAGAATCTAAATCTATTGTCTATGTCTTATCCTTTTTTCTGGTTAAGGGGTCGATTCGACCCCTTAAGAAGTTTTGGCCATTTTGTAAACGTCATATGTCCGAGAAACGAGCGCATTTCCACTCGCTCGCGACGGCACGTGTTGCCTCTCCCCGCACGCGCGCCCGGGGTTCACGTCGCGTCGCCGCCGCACATCTGTGCGCCCGTGAGTGGAATTCATGATTGGAACAATGGCTTTCAATCGTCTACGGCCTCGGTGCGTCGTACAAGCGCGGCATTAGCAGTGCGTTCAGTAGCAGTTGGTTGATGGGCGTACCGTGGGTG
>CEPW01037917.1_pt1 | contig 12410 bp, 9 predicted proteins | sample 356211 | NCBI WGS metagenome assembly CEPW01 (sample SAMEA2620021, study PRJEB7988) | marine metagenome | biome: marine biome (ENVO:00000447); feature: deep chlorophyll maximum layer (ENVO:xxxxxxxx); material: "saline water (ENVO:00002010), including plankton (ENVO:xxxxxxxx)" | depth 25 m
GTTCGGAAAAAAAAATAAAGACTTTAAAAAGAATAACTAATTGCAATATATTCCAAACATAATTTTTTCTGCTCTTTTGATATCATCATTAGCTATTTTCATTAGAAATCTAAAAAGATTAAGAAGAAATATAAATCTAGGCAAGGGTAAAACAGATCCAATAACCAATAAGCCCCAGAGATGGAAAAATATGGCTAGAATAGCTCTAGGTCAATCCAAAATGGTAAGTAGACCTATTGCTGGATTACTTCACATAATTGTTTATCTAGGTTTTATTATAATAAACATTGAACTTATAGAAATAGTTATAGATGGAGTTTTTGGAACACATAGAATATTTTCATCCATTGGTTTCTTATACGGAGTTTTAATCGGTTTATTTGAAATTTTTGCTGTTCTTGTTTTGATCGCAGTTATTATTTTTTGGACCAGAAGAAATATTGTAAAGATCAAAAGATTTTTTGAAAATAAAATGATTGGGTGGCCTAAGCTTGACGCTGATTTAATCTTATATTTTGAAATATTATTGATGAGTTTATTTCTGTTGATGAATGCTACAGATGTTGAATTTCAAATGATGAATAATGGAAATGTAATAAGTGGTCTTATATTTCCATTTTTTGAGGATTTTTCTGAACAAACATTATATTATTTAGAAAGATCATTTTGGTGGCTCCATATAATTGGCATATTAATTTTTCTCAACTATTTATATTATTCTAAACATCTGCATATTATTCTTGCCTTTCCAAATACATTTTATGGATCTATTATAAATTCAGGAAAACTAAATAATATGCAAACTGTTACAAATGAGGTTAATATTATGATGGGTAAAGCTGTAGAAGCAGAAATTAATGAAGACATAAAATTTGGAGTTTCTGATGTTACAGATTTATCATGGTTACAGATTTTAAATGCTTATTCGTGTACAGAATGTGGTAGATGTACCAGTGTTTGCCCTGCCAATATCACTGGAAAAAAATTATCTCCAAGAAAAATAATGATGGATACCAGAGACAGAGTTGAAGAATTTGGTAAAAATATAGATAAGAATGGCTCTTATGTTGAGGATAATAAAAAACTATTAGGAGACTATATTTCCAAAGAAGAATTGTGGGCGTGTACATCATGTAATGCGTGTGTTGAAGAATGCCCAATCAGCATAAATCCTTTATCTATAATCATGGATATGAGAAGGAGTTTAATAATGGAGGAATCATCGGCCCCAGTTGAGTTAAATAATATGATGAATAATATTGAGAATAATGGAGCCCCATGGCCCTACAATCAACAAGACAGATTAAATTGGAATGAATAAAAAATTATGAATAGAGAAGAGATAGACAAAATTTTACATGAAAAAGTTGAATCAGGTCAAAAAATAAGCCCTGTTCTACCTGAGGGAGTTAAAAATTATTTGATTGACATTGATGGAACAATCACAGAAGATGTGCCAAATGAGGAACCGGAAAGAATGGCTACTTGCTTACCATTTGACGACGCTCTAAAGACTTGTAACAGATGGTATAGTGAAGGACATATGATATGTTTTTTTACCTCAAGGGTAGAGGAACACAGAGTAGTCACTGAAAATTGGTTAAAAAAACACGGCTTCAAATACCATTCTTTACTGATGGGTAAACCTAGAGGCGGAAATTATCATTGGATAGACAATCACTTAGTTAAAGCGACTAGATATAACGGAACATTTGGAGATTTAATAAAAAAAGAAGTCACAATCGAAGTTTTCAAAGATGAGTGAGTTAAAAATTAAAACAATTGAAGAATTTCAAAAAGAGGGTACTTCTCCTGAAATTTTATTTTGGGTTGGATGTGCTGGTAGTTTTGATGACAGAGCTAAAAGGATAACAAAAGCCTTTGTGAAGATTCTGAATTCTGCAAATATTAGTTTTGGAGTTTTAGGTAAAGATGAGTCATGTACTGGAGATCCAGCCAAGAGAGCAGGGAATGAATTTCTTTTTCAAATGCAAGCTATGTCAAATATTGAAATTCTAAATTCTTTTGATATCAAAACAATAGTAACAACATGTCCACACTGTTTTAACACACTAAAAAATGAATATCCAGACTTAGGTGGAAGTTATGAAGTTTATCACCACACACAATTTATTAATAAACTATTAGATGATAATAGATTTACTATTGAAGGGGGATCCTATAAAGGAAAAAAAATAACATATCATGATCCTTGTTTTTTAGGAAGAGCAAATAATGAATATAATGCCCCCAGAAATCTTATAAAAAAAATTGATGCTGAATTATCCGAACTAAAAAGATGTAAATCAAAAGCATTATGCTGCGGTGCTGGAGGCGCACAAATGTTTAAGGAATCTGAAAAAGGAGAAAAAGAAATTAATATAGAACGGGCTGAAGAAATAAAAGATAATTCTGCCAAAATTGTTGCCACCGGATGTCCTTTCTGTAATACAATGCTTACAGATGGTACCAAATCATTTGAAAATGAGGATAAAGTTGAAGTTATGGATATTGCAGAACTTATCGTTAAGGCAAAAGATTTATAGATGTTTGTTGATTTTAAATCTTTAAGTAAGGAATCAAGAGTCTGGATTTTTCAGTCAATACAATTAATTGAAGATGCAACTATTGAAAAAATTAACGTCAAATTAAAATTTTTTTTAGATGAGTGGAAATCACACCAAATGAATTTCAAATCATCATTTGAAATTAGAAATAATACATTTATAATTATTGCCGCAGACGAAAGAAATTTGGTTTCAGGATGCTCTATTGATTCACTTGTTAACTTTATTAAAGAATTAGAATCTTTATTTGATTTACAGCTGATGGATAAGCTTCATGTTAAGTATATACACAATAATGAAATTCAAACTATGCATCTTAATGATTTTAAAATTCTTTGTCAAAATTTAGAAAAGAATCAAGAATTAATGGTTTTTAACAATTTGGTTAAAAACATCTATGAATTAAATCATATGTGGAATGTTGATGTCAGAGAAAGTTGGCATAAAAAATACCTAAAATGAATCGTTTATTAATTTTTGCTTTTTGTTTAGCTTTCTTTAGGCTCGAATCTCAGACTTTAGACCCTCTTATTTCAGATGATTTTATAGATCAAAGTAAATGGGTGGATTCTATTTATAACAAACTATCTCTAGATGAGAAAATTGGACAACTGTTTTTTGTTCAAGCAACATCAAAGAAAGAAAATAATTCAAAAAAGATAATAGACGATATAAATAATCATAAGATAGGAGGTATTATCTTTTCTACAGGAAATCCATCTGGGCAAGTAAATCTTACAAATAAATTTCAAAAATCCTCGGATATACCTTTAATGATTAGTATCGATGGCGAGTGGGGGACAGGAATGAGATTAGATTCGGTCCCAAATTTCCCTTGGAATATGAGTCTAGGTGCAATCAAAAATAATTTGATTTTAGAAAAAATAGGTGAAGAAATTGGTGAACAATTTAACAGATTGGGTATTCATATGAATTTTGCACCTGTTATAGATATTAACACTAATCCAAAAAATCCTATCATTGGAAATCGTTCTTTTGGAGAAAATAAAATAAACGTTTCTAAAAAAGGAATAAGTTTTACAAAGGGTATACAATCAAAAAATATTTTAGCTACAGCAAAACACTTTCCAGGGCATGGAGATACATCAAAGGATTCCCATTTGACTCTTCCAACCATTGATTTTAGCAAAAAAAGAATCAATGAAGTTGAATTGTACCCTTACAAACAATTAATTAAAAATGGGTTAGCAGCAATCATGGTAGCCCATCTTAATGTTCCTTCGCTTGAAAAGGAAAAAATGTTACCCTCAACATTATCAAAAAATATTATTGAGAAAACATTAATTAAAAAACTTAGGTTTAAGGGGCTTATTATCACGGACGCATTAGAGATGAAGGGTGTATCAAATTTCTCAAAGAAGAATGTTGATCTTTTGGCATTTCTAGCAGGAAATGATATTCTTTTGATGTCTTCAGATATAAGTAAAGGAATAAAATCAATTAAAAAGGCTTACAAAAAAGGCACTATAAGTGAAGAAAGGCTATCAAGATCCGTTAGAAAAATATTAAAGGCAAAATACAAAGTCGGTTTGAACAATTACCAACCTATAGAAGAATTAAATCTTGTAAATGACCTTAATAAGGTTTCCTCAAAAAATTTAATAAATACTTCAATAGAAAATATTCCGGTACTGATAAAAAATCAAAATAATTTACTTCCGTTAAAACTAAAATCTAATAATGTAATAAACTTACAGTTTGGTAATGATAAGGGTATTGTATTTAACAATTACCTAAATAAATACATGGATGTGAATCGTGTAAAAATACAAGATGTTGATGAAAATGAATTAAATGATTTAATCGATTACTATGAAACAATAATTGTTAGTATTCACATGAAATCAAATACTCCATGGGAGAATATGAATAAAAAGTTTTCCTCTATTGATCTGGAAAAGCTTAAAATCATTAACAAGCATAATAAAAAGATACTAGTATCTTTTACTAATCCCTATATGTTAAATCAGCTTAATTTGAATTCATACAATTCAATTTTAGTAGGTTTTCAAAATAATCATGAATTTCAAAAGACAACAGCTCAGCAAATTTATGGCGCAAAATCAGTCCAAGGAATTTTACCGGTAACCATTAACGAATCCTTTAATGAGGGGGATGGTATAATACTGGATAATATTAATATATTAAGTTACAGCGATCCAAAATCAGTAGGGATTGATGTAATAAAACTTTCAAAAATAGATTCTATAATCGAATATGCAATTGATAATAAAATGACTCCAGGTGCTCAAATTTTGGTTGCTAAAAATTCAAAAATTATTTACGAAAAATCATTTGGTAAACTCAGATATAATAAAAATTTGAATGTAAATGATAACACGATTTACGATTTAGCCTCGCTTACAAAAATTCTTGTAACTACTCCAATTGTTATGAAATTGGTTGAAAAAGGAGTAATTTCTCTAGAAACAAGACTCAAAGAAATTATTCCAAGATATAAAGATTCTAACAAGTCGGAAATTACGATAAAAGAACTCTTGTCTGGAAACGCCTCTCTTCAGGCTTGGATACCTTTTTACAAGAAAACGTTAAACGAAAATTCAAAACCTTCTAGTGAATACTATACATTCAAAAAAACAAAAACAAATTCTATTAAAGTTGCGCCAGATTTATTTTTGAGATCCGATTATATTGATACGATAAGAAATATAATTAAAGACAGTGATTTACTAAGAAAAAAATATAAGTATAGCGACTTATCATACTTAATAATACAAGAATTCATAGAAAATCATTATTCGCAGAGTTTAGATCAAATAATCGACAATTTAATATTTCAAAAACTTGGAATTAAATTAGATTATAATCCAACTTTAAAATATTCATCAAAAAATATAGCACCCACCGAAATCGATGAATATTTTAGATATAAAGAAATTAGTGGATATGTTCACGATATGGCTGCAGCTATGTTTGGAGGTATTTCATCTCACGCAGGACTTTTTGGTAATGCAACTAATGTGGCCAAAGTAATGCAAATGTATTTACAAAATGGTAATTATGCTGATCAGCAAATTTTAAAACCTGAAACTATTAATTTGTTTAATAATTGCTATTATTGTGATAAGGATAATAGAAGAGGAGTTGGTTTTGATAAACCTCAATTAGAGGACGATGGTCCAACCTGTGGTTGTGTATCAATGAGTAGTTTTGGTCATTCTGGATGGACAGGTACATTTGCTTGGGCAGATCCAGAAAAAGAAATTGTTTATGTATTCTTATCAAACAGATCATATCCTGATGGTGAAACAGCTAGTAAATCAAAACTTGTAAAAGAAAATATTAGAAGTGAAATACAAAGAATCATATATAACTCAATAATTGAATAAATATGGTAATAGGAATAGTTTGCTATCCTACATTCGGGGGTAGCGGTGTTTTAGCGACGGAATTAGGAATTGAACTTTCTAAAAAAGGTTATGAAATTCATTTTATAACTTATAATCAACCTGTTAAACTTGAATTACTTGATAATAATGTTCATTATCACGAAGTTAATGTGCCAGATTATCCTTTATTTCATTACCCTCCTTATGAATTAGCGTTATCATCAAAGCTAGTTGAAATGGTTAAGAAATATGAGATAGATATATTGCATGTTCATTATGCAATACCACATGCCTATGCTGCCTATATGGCAAAAAAGATGCTTAAAGATCAAAATATTGAAATACCAATCGTTACAACATTACACGGTACAGACATTACTCTTGTCGGTAGCCACCCTTCATACAAAACTGCGGTAGAATTTAGTATTAATAATTCTGATTTTGTAACAGCTGTTTCAAAAAGTTTAAAGGACGACACATTAAAACTATTTAATATTTCAAACGACATAAAAGTCATTCCAAACTTTGTCAACTTAGATAAATACACATATAAAAATTCAAAAAAAAATTTGATAAGTTCAACCGATAAAATAATTACACATGTAAGTAATTTTAGAAAGGTTAAGAGAATTAATGATGTTATTGATATATTTTATGGGATTAATAAAAAAATCAAATCAAAATTATTTATGATTGGGGATGGGCCTGAAAAAAAGAAAGCTGAAAAAAAAGTAAAATCTTTGGGAATCAAGGATAAGGTGGTATTTTTCGGAAAAAGTAATGAAACAAATAAAATTTTGTCATTCAGTGATTTATTTTTACTTCCTTCAGAAATTGAGAGTTTCGGTCTATCTGCACTAGAAGCTATGGCTGCAGGTGTGCCTGTAATTTCATCAGATACTGGAGGAATTCCGGAAGTCAACAAACATAATTTTTCAGGTTTATTAAGTAAGATAGGTGATACAGAAAAAATGATAAATGATGCTATAAATATACTTTCTGATGAACAAATACTTAACGATTTCAAAAAAAATTCAAGAAAAAGAGCTGAGGAGTTTGATATACACAATATAGTTCCCAATTATGAAAATATTTATAAAAATCTAATTAACCAGTAATAAAATGAAAAGAAAAGATTTTTTAAAACTAAGTTCAGCATCTGCTTTATTATTAGGATTAAAATCCAATGCCGTAAACCTGTATGACTCTATTGAATCTTTTGATTATAAAAAAAACAATTCACAATACATGGGTGACTTTTCTGCACCAAAATTAGATGTAGTTAGGGTTGCTTTTATTGGAGTGGGGGCAAGAGGTAGTGGACATGCTAAACAGATCGCTGCAATTGAAGGAACAGAAGTTGTGGGAATAAGTGACCTTTATAAAGATTTAGCCGAAAAATCATCTTATATCTGTCAAGAGGTTGGAAACGGTAAAAGACATAAAAATATAGCTATTTACTCAGGTAATAAAAATAAATGGATAGCCATGCTTGAAGAAGTCAAACCTGATGCAGTATTTATCTCAACAAATTGGGATAATCATGCCCCTATGGCAATTGAAACCATGAAAAGTGGAGCTCATGCGTTTGTTGAGGTACCTATGGCTACAACTATTGAAGACCTATGGGATATAGTTAACACCTCAGAAAAAACAAGAAAGCATTGTATGATGATGGAAAATGTTAATTATGGTAGAGATGAGCTTATGTATTTAAATATGTGTAGAAAAGGAATTATCGGTGATTTTCTTCATGCTGAAGCTGCATATATTCACGAACTTAGATTTCAAATGGAACAAGAAGAAAGAGGAACTGGATCATGGAGAACACATCATTATGCAAAAAGCAAAGGAAACCTGTACCCAACACACGGACTTGGGCCAGTAGCTCAGTATATGAATTTAGGTAGGGGTGAGGATAATTTTAATTCTTTAGTTTCTTATTCAACTCCATCTTTAGGGAGAAAATTGTACGCAGAAAAAAATTATGAAAGTACTCATAAATGGAATAAACTAAATTATTCAAATGGGGATATGAATACTTCAATTATAAAAACTAACCTGGGAAGAACTATTATGATTCAATGGGATGAAACTAGTCCAAGACCATACACAAGACATAATTTAATTCAGGGGACAAAAGGGATTTTAGCTGGTTTTCCAACAAGGGTCGCGCTTGAAAATGGAGTTGAGGGGATTACAAAAGATCATCATTCTTGGGTTCAAGGAGATAATTTAAAAATATTATATGAAAAATACGATCATCCATTAAATAAACGTCTAGAGTTACTTATAGAAAAAATGGGTGGTAGAAATCATGTTGGTCATGGAGGAATGGATTTTGTTATGAGATATAGAATTATTGAATGCTTAAGAAGGGGGGAGCCTCTTGATCAAAATGTCTATGAAGGTTGTTTTTGGAGTGCTGTTACTCCTTTAAGTGCAAATTCAATAAATAGCGGGGGAGCTCCTCAAAAGTTTCCAGATTTTACAAGAGGCAATTGGAATAAAACAAAACCATTAAAAATCATTAGCTAAAACTATTTCCAATTTTTTAATTTACTCGAAATTCCTATTCCTGGGTTAAATGTGTTGGTTGGATCAAGTGATTTGTAAAAATTTATTAATGAAGTTTTGGCTTGATACTCATGACCCACATTATGTTCTGCAGGATATTCTGCACCTCTTTTATTATAACTTTTAAGGATTTCTTTTTTTAGCTTTTCAGCATTAACACCTTTTTTTAAAATATAATTTTGATGTTGGACGTGACAAAATAAATGACCATAATAAAACTTTTTCTCTATTTGTTTATCAATTTCTGAAGGTAATTTCTCAAACCATTCTTTTTCATTTCTAGGAAATGCAACATCTAAAGACATCATTTCACCAACTTCTTTATGTTTCAAGGCATGATATCTACCAATAGCGCTTGCCGCGACAAATCTATGTAATGATGCTTTTTTACCTTCTTTTTCATTACATTCAAAGAAATCCCCATCATAATCTTTAAAGAATGAATCAAAATATTCCCTAGCTTCATCTATTCCTCCATCTGACATTTCCACTATCCAATGATGTTCAAATCTATCCCTAAATTGCTCCATTCTCTTTGGAAGATGATTTGGAAAAAATAAGCTTAAAAATTGCATTAATCTATCTGAAAACTTATCAGGTAAAAATTTTAGCTTCGTTGCGATTATATCAACATTTCTTTTTAATTCAAATAGTGTTGGTAAGAAATTAGTACCTAGTTTTTCAATTACAATAAAATTATCCTTACTATATTTTTTTGCTGCATCATAACAGTCTCTATGTAAATAATCACCAAGTGTAGGTAAATTTTTGAATTTTGAAAGAATATCTCTTCTTATTTTCCAAAAAACATCAGGATTATTGGTTCCTAAATAAAAAACTTTATTTTTTATTGGTTTAGGATATGTATCCAATCTAACAGCAAAAACCACCAATTTACCACTACTACCTGAAGCTCCATACAAAAGCCTTGTATCAGAATTATATCTGGCAGGTGTGTCTTCATTTATTCCTCTGACTATTTCAGAGTATTTATCATCAGAAGCTAGCTTTTCATTGTAAATAATATCTTCCTGCTCATAGTTTTTATTTTGTAAGTTACTTAGTATAGTTTCCGGATTTTCTCCAAGATTAATACCCAATTCATTTATTAACTCTAGATTACCATCTTTATTCAGTTTAGCATAAAGGGCTAATTCAGTGTAGGCAGGACCTCTTTTAACTAAAGATCCGCCAGAATTATTACAAACACCCCCAACTATAGAAGCACCAATTGAAGTTGAGCCAATCACAGAGTGTGGATCTCTGTTAAAAGGTTTTATTTTTTTTTCTAAATTATATAAAGTACTACCTGAAAGGGCTATAATCTGTTTGGCATTATTTATAATTTGAATATCATTTATGCGTAAAGTATTGATAATTACTACTGGCCTATCATAATCATTTCCATAAGGAGTAGAACCACCTGTTAAACCTGTATTTGCTGCCTGCATAATTATAATAAAATCATTTGAAACACATAATTCTAAAACCCTCCATAATTCTAATAAATTACCAGGTTTTAATACAGCTAATGCATCTCCAGTACCATATCTCCATCCGTTTATAAAGGGTTGTTTATGCCATTTATTGGTTATAATATATTTTTTACCAATAATTGACTCAAAATCATATATAACTTTAGAATAATCTTTCATATAAATTAAATAACCCTAAATAAATTTAACACGATAATTTTTAAATATTATTAATAATTTTTAGAAGTTATTAATAAACTATATTTTTAACACTTCATTTCATTTTATGAACAACTCATTTGGAAATATTTTTAGACTAACAACCTTTGGTGAATCTCATGGGAAAGCTATTGGTGGAATTATTGATGGCTGTCCAGCGGGACACAAAATCGATTTGGAATTAATCTCTAATGAAATGCAAAGGAGAAAACCTGGACAATCGAAAATTGTTACACAAAGAAAAGAGGAGGATTCAGTGGAATTTCTTTCTGGAATTTTTGAAGGATTAACAACAGGAACGCCAATCGGCTTTATTATAAAAAATAATGATCAAAAAAGTAAAGATTATGATCATTTAAAGGATTCATATAGACCAAGTCATGCTGATTTTGTCTATGAAAAAAAATATGGTACTAGAGATTACAGAGGTGGGGGTAGAAGCTCAGCTAGAGAAACAGCCTGCAGGGTAGTTGCTGGTGCAATTGCAAAGCAAATATTGAAAAATATAGCTATACACGCATTTACAACTTCTATTGGAAATGTTTCATTAGACGAGAATTATAGTTTAAATAACCCAAAAAATATAGAAAAAAGTATTGTTAGATGTCCAGATAAAATTGTTTCTGAAAAGATGATTGAAGAAATAAAAAAGGCAAGAAAAAACGGTGACACCCTAGGTGGAATAATAAAATGTGTTATCAGCAATATGCCTATTGGGTTAGGAGAACCAATTTTTAACAAACTTCACTCTGAACTAGGAAGAGCAATGTTGTCAATTAATGCTGTAAAAGGGTTTGAATACGGAAGTGGTTTTAAAGGAACAAAAATGAAAGGTTCTGAACATAATGATATCATTAGAAAAGATGAAACAACAAAAACTAATTATTCTGGTGGCATTCAGGGTGGAATAAGTAACGGAATGGATATCTATTTTAATATTGCTTTTAAACCTGTTGCAACTGTCATGAAAGATCAAAAAACTATTAACTCTGATGGTAAGGAATCTGTAATTAAAGGCAAAGGACGCCATGATCCTTGTGTTGTTCCTAGAGCAATACCTATTGTTGAAGCAATGGCTGCCATGGTCATTCTTGATTACTACCTAATTAATAAAACTAAAACCATATGAATTTAAAAGAACTACCGTTACATTGGAAAATCATCATAGGGATGGTTTTGGGTGTGTTATTTGGTTTTTTAATGTCTAATTTCGAACAGTTTGGCAAAGACTTTATTTCTGATTGGATTAAGCCATTTGGAACAATTTTTATCAATGCTTTGAAGTTAATTGCAATCCCCTTGATTTTAGCATCTTTAATCAAAGGAATTTCTGATTTAAAAGATATCTCTAAACTTTCAAAAATGGGAGGGATTACAATAACTACCTATTTAATTACAACAGTTATTGCTGTAAGCGTTGGATTGGCTATTGTTAATATCGTTAATCCTGGAAATACCATTTCAGATGAAACAAGAATTGAATTGCTTAATGCGTATGAGGACGATGCCGATAAAAAAAGAGTAGCTGCAGCTGAAACAAAAAATTCTGGCCCTCTTCAGCCAATTATTGATATTGTTCCGTCAAATATTATCGACGCTGCAACTGATAACAAAAACATGCTTCAAATTATTTTCTTTTCGATTTTATTTGGTATTTCTATGATTCTTATTCCGGAAAATAAAGCAAAGCCATTAAAGGAATTTTTTGACTCACTAAATGAAGTAATTTTAAAAATAATTGATTTAATAATGGGCTTCGCGCCAATTGGTGTTTTTGCACTGTTAGCCACGCTTATTGTAGAAGCACCGAAATGGGATCTATTAAAAAGCTTGCTACTCTACTCAATCACGCTTTTAATGGGATTATTTTTATTAATAGTAATCTATACAATCGCAGTAAAATTAATACTAAATAAAAGCCCTAATTTCTTTTTTAAGGGAATTTTACCAGCCCAATTAGTAGCTTTTTCTACAAGTTCTAGTGCTGCAACGCTGCCCGTTACAATGGATAGGGTTCATAATAATTTAAATGTTAAGAAAGAAGTATCAAGTTTTGTTTTACCTATAGGCGCAACAATTAATATGGATGGAACGGCGGTTTATCAGGCTATAGCGGCAGTATTCATTGCTCAAACATTTGGATTAGATTTATCATTAACAGCGCAATTAGGAATCATAGTAACAGCAACACTAGCCTCAAT
>CEPW01028319.1_pt1 | contig 12374 bp, 11 predicted proteins | sample 356211 | NCBI WGS metagenome assembly CEPW01 (sample SAMEA2620021, study PRJEB7988) | marine metagenome | biome: marine biome (ENVO:00000447); feature: deep chlorophyll maximum layer (ENVO:xxxxxxxx); material: "saline water (ENVO:00002010), including plankton (ENVO:xxxxxxxx)" | depth 25 m
GAGCGCATCTACATGATCTTCGACGAACAGCCAATCGCGGATATTCAAGCCATCGCCATAGAGCGGTATCTCCTCCCCCGATGACGCTTTGAGGATCACAACAGGGATGAGTTTCTCAGGGAACTGCCAAGGCCCGTAATTATTCGAGCAGTTGGTGAGAACGACCGGCAAGTTGTAGGTGTGATGCCATGCCTGAACGAGATGGTCGCTGGCTGCTTTGCTGGCGGAGTAAGGACTTCGCGGGTCGTAGGGCGTTGTTTCAGAAAATCGTCCTTCGGTTCCTAGGGAGCCGAACACTTCATCGGTGCTGATGTGGTGCAGTCGGAAGTCATCCTTGCGGTGTCCCTCGAGGTTCTCGTAGTGCTCTCGGGTTGCCTGCAGAAGGTTGAACGTGCCCAGCACGTTGCTCTCAACAAAGACCCCTGGCCCGGAAATGGACCGATCCACATGGCTTTCTGCCGCCAAGTGCATGACCAGGTCGGGATCTGCTGTGCGGACGGCTTGTCGAACGGCCTCGGCGTCTGAGAGGTCAACTGTGAGGAGTTGGTGGCGCTGCGCGGCCCCTGCACCCAGCGTCGCCAAGGTGCGTGTGATCGACGTGAGATCACTTGCATATCCCATCTTGTCGAGATTGAACACAGTCGCATCGCTCTCGCTTAGGAGCCGCCTGACGACTGCACCGCCGATGAACCCAGCTCCCCCTGTCACGAGAATGCGTTTGCGGCGTTTCAGGAGATCGGCGGCGGTGGGCATCGTGGTGGACATGGACGTGTTCGAACAGGGGAGATGGAACTGGACTTAATGGATCACAACCAACAGTTGGTTGTTCAAGCAGGTTGAGCGGTCGACTGCAGAACGGTTTTCAGAGCGTGTCGCCAATGCTCTGCATCCAGTTGCAGTGCTTTGCGTGTTCCACTGCAATCGAGCAGTGAGTAGCTCGGTCGTGCAGCCGGTGTTGGATAGTCGCTGGTCTGGATTGGATGCACCAGCGCTGGAGTGTCGAGCAGGCCGAGTTCTTGCCCGAGTTCGCCCACAGCCACAGACACGTCATACCAGCTGGCGGCGCCTGCATCAGACCAGTGCATCACCGTTGGCAGGTTGCCTTGAGAGGCTCGTTTGATGCTTTGCCAGCAGGCAGTTGCCAAGTTGATGGTGCTGCTTGGGCAGCCAAGTTGATCGCTGACGACCCCGAGGGTCTCGCGTTCACGGTGCAGTCGCAGCATGGTGAGAGCAAAATTTTTCCCAACCGGGCCCATCACCCAACTGGTGCGGAGGATATGGGCGCGAGCTTCGTCCTTGAACACACCCAGGATCGCGTCTTCACCGGCTGCTTTGGATGCGCCGTAGACGCCGAGTGGAGTTTTGCTCTGTTCAGGCTGATAAGGAGAGCCTTGGGACCCGTTGAAGACAAAATCGGTGCTGATTTGGAGAAGCCTCCCCCCAAGCGCTTCAAGGGCTGTTGCAAAGGCTGCCGGTGCTGCCGCATTGACGGCGTTGGCGAGCTCGGGTTCCGATTCCGCCTTGTCCACAGCGGTGTAAGCCCCGGCATTGAGCACCCAGTCGGGACGGTGTTCCTGCACAACGGCATGGCAGGCATCCGCATCGGCAAGATCGAGAGCCAGTCGACCATCCCCGCCGTTTCGACTCGTGGCAATGAGTGAGATCTCAGCTGGGGTTGATGCCTGTAGGGCGTGGCCCAGTTGTCCGGCCGCACCTGTCAGCAAGACCTTCATGAGAAGACATCTCCCGTCGTCGTTGCTTCTTGAAAACCTGGGGCGACAGCGTCTTTGCCAGACAGACTGACGTCGGCCCCCTCGAGCCGTTCCACCGGCCAGGCAATCCCAAGATCAGAGTCGCTCCACAGGATGGCCCGTTCGCAGGCCTTGTTCCAGAAGCCTCGAGCTTTGTACTGCACCTCGGCACTGTTGCTCAGGGTTAGGAAGCCGTGGGCGAACCCTTCCGGGACCCAAAGTTGGGCTTTGTTCTCAGCATTGAGTTCGGCTCCCACCCACTGACCAAAGGTCGAGGAGCTCTGACGGAGGTCAACGGCCACATCAAAAATGGCACCCGCGCTGGCTCGGACGAGTTTGGCCTGAGGTTCCGGTGCCAGTTGGTAGTGCAGTCCCCTCAGAACACCTCGAATCGAGCGCGAGTGATTGTCCTGGGAAAAGACCACGCTCTCGCCAACGGCATCGTCGAATTTGCGCTGGTTCCAACTTTCAAAAAACCAACCGCGGTCGTCACCAAAGGCAGGAGGTGTGATCAGCAGGGGACCGTCAACCGTGGTTCCCCCAGGACTGCGGAGCTGTTCAACCTGCATGACTCGTCTCCAGGCTGCTTTGCAGAGCGGCATGGTCGCTCACGCTTTCCTCGAGCATTTGCATCAGATACGTTCCGTAGCCACTTTTTTTCAGCGGAAGGGCGAGTGCCTCGAGGGCGTTGTTGGTAATCCAACCTTGGCGCCAGGCCACTTCCTCTGGGCAGCCAACTTTGAGCCCTTGACGATGCTCGAGGGTGCGGATGTAGCTCCCCGCATCATTCAGGGAGTCGCATGTCCCTGTATCCAGCCATGCCATGCCACGGCCCATGAGTTCCACTCTCAGTAACCCGTCTTCCAAATACATCTGATTGAGATCGGTGATCTCCAGTTCTCCGCGGCTGGAGGGTTGTACGCGTCTGGCGCGTTCCACAACGCTGGAGTCGTAGAAGTACAGCCCCGTCACGGCATACCGGCTTTTGGGCTTGGCGGGTTTTTCTTCCAGGCTGAGAACCTTTCCATCCGAATCGAACTCAGCGACGCCATAGCGCTCGGGATCGCTCACCGGGTAGGCGAACACCGTGGCTCCTTCACCGCGTTCATCACTGCTGACCAGTTGCGGGACAAGGTCATGACCATGGAACAGGTTGTCTCCCAGAACGAGTGCTGCAGCTGATCCGTTGAGGAAGTCAGCACCGATCAGAAAGGCCTGTGCTAGTCCATCTGGACTGGGCTGAACGGCATATTGAATCTCCATCCCCCAACGTGATCCATCGCCGAGCAGCCGCTCAAAGGCAGGTTGATCGTGGGGCGTGGTAATAATCAACACCTCACGGATTCCCGCCAGCATCAACGTGCTGAGCGGGTAATAAATCATCGGCTTGTCGTAGACCGGCAGCAGCTGCTTGCTCACGGCCTGGGTGATCGGGTGCAAGCGCGTGCCACTGCCTCCGGCGAGGATGATTCCCTTGCGATGTATCGCGGTCGCCATTGGGCAAGAGGCGCCTAAAACCGACTCATTTCAGCACGTTGTCGTTCAGTGTTGACCAGTCGAGCCAGGGCAGAGCAGGCACGATCGCGCAGGTGGACATTGCATAGGTCGCATAGTCGGGGTAGCGCCTTCGAAGCTGGCGTTCCTCGTAGCGGGCTTTTCCACCCAGCACTCCCACCAGGCTGAGGAGTAGCGCCACGTGGAGCAAGCTGCCGCTTGCCAGGCAGACCCCGAGCGAACAGCAGAGCACTGCTTGGTAAAGGGGATGTCGACAGTGTTGATACGTGCCATGCACGATCAATCGATGCTGTTCGCGTACTGCTGGAAGGGGGGAGAGGCTGTCTCCGAGGTCGAGGAAGGCTCGAACCGCGAGGACTACGCCATAGCCCAGAACGACAACCCCTGCAGCTAACAGACCCTTCGGCCAGGTTGTGAGTCCGTATGTCTGGATGGCGGGCCAGACTGGGCAGAGGTGGGCTGTGATCAGGCTGAGTTGGGCCACAAGCCACCACTCACCGCGCCTGTTGTCTAACCATCCCCCCCAGCTGAGGCCCCACTCTTTCAGCATCAGTTCATGACTTGCAGTGTGCGGACCTGACGTTGCTCAACCAGGGAGGCCAGATCAGCCATCGCTTCGGGGTTGATCAGTCCAATGCATCCCAGGGTGCCGCTGTTTGCATTCCGGTTGGCACTGGGGTCGAGATGGATGCCGAGATGGCCACGCCCGGTTGCAAAGCGAGGTTCGATCCCAATCCAGAGAGGACCCAATTCCGCTGGATCGGTTGGTCCGAGTGGTTCAACCTCTCCAACGCTGTAGGTGCCGGGGGGCAATGGAGCGAGGCTCCCGGTTTGGTGACGATTGGCATCCTGTCGATGGGCTCGCCCGCTCACCGCGTCGAAATGCATCACGGTCTCCTCATTGACGTGCAGGCTGAGTAACCAGATCGGATCGCCTGTCTGAGGGAGGCGTCGTGCCGTTTGTTGCAGCGTGAGCTGAGGCTCTGCGGCGGCGACTGCAGTGCCTAGAGCCACACCGATCAGAGCAACAATCCAGCTGCCGCGCATCAACCCCGAGGAGAAAGCGGAACCCTATGGGTGTTGATTATTTTTTGCCGGGAACAAAACCGGTTGTCTTGTTGTCCACGGTTGAGACTTGAACTGCGACTCAAAGCTCCTGGTCAACGAGCGCTGTCGCGGTTGTTCCATCGACTGCGCCGATGCTGCAGGTCTCATTCATTAGAGGCAGAAGCAAATCGCGTGCTTTCAGAACCTGCGGATTGGTCATCACGTGCTGGCTGATCCCCACCTCGCGGAGCTGGATAGGAACGGCTTGGTTGGCTTCATTGCGGCTCAGGAGTCCTTGTTGGACCAGGCAGTCCGCCGTGGCCATGGTGCTGACGGTGTAACTGCGAATGCTGCGGCTTAGTTCGATCACAGCCACCTTCCGCTGGACGCGATCGTTGTTGCTGGCGTCGTCTGCCTTGGCCATCGCACTCACCAGCAGCGGGAGCATGCTGACGAGGCTGACTTGAGCGATGGGGTGAAACCAGCGACCCATGGACGCGTAATCGGGATTGGTCACTCCAGCCTGGGGAAACGATCGGCAATCGGGTCGTCAGTGAAGTCAGCGACCCAACCGGCTGCATTGTTGAAAAACCGAAGCGCGCAGAACCCTGGATTCGCTCCCATATCGAACCAGTGCCGCGTGCCGGCTGGGACGTGGATCAAATCACCTCGCTCACAGAGCACCACCAGAACTTCATTTTTGAGGTGAAGGCTGAACAATCCTTGGCCTTCAACGAAAAATCGAACCTCGTCTTCAGCATGCGTGTGCTCGCAGAGAAAGGTGCTCCGCAGGCTGACGCGATCGGGATGGTCTGGAGTCATCCGGATCGCATCCACGGTGATGAACCCATGGCGTTGTTTGACCTGGGCCACATCGTCGGCATAAGCCCTGAGGATGCTGGCTTCATCAGCATCACCGGCAAGGTCGATGGGGGCAGCCCACTGCTCGAAGCCAATGCCTCGCTGCATCAGTTCTTGGTGAATCAACGCGGCGTCGTCACTCACCACCAAGGGTGCGGCGGTCTGGCCGGTGTCGGTCGCCTGGTCTGGAAAGATGCTGAGGCGACTCATCGTCCGGTCTCCGGGCGGAACGGCTGCTGACCATCATCAACCCAGCACCTTCTGTTCGCCTGACTCTTGTCGGCGTTGGACCCGGAGACCCACAGCTAATGACCTTGGCTGCTGTTGATGCTGTCCGATCCGCAGAGAGCGTTGCTTATCCCGTCGCGCGTCCCGGTGCGAGCAGCATGGCGGCGAGCATTGCTTCTGCCTGGATCCGCGAGGATCATCGACGGCTGCCACTGGTTTTTCCGATGGTCGCCGGTCAGCAGGAACGACGGATGGCATGGCACGCCGCAGCCCAGGTATTGCTGGGCGAATTGAGACAGGGGAGGGCGGTTGTGCTGCTGTGTGAGGGCGATGCGTCGCTGTTTGCTACCGCGAGCTATGTGCTGCTAGCGCTCCAGTCTTTGGATTCAAGCTGTGCGGTCGATGTCATCCCAGGTGTCAGTTCCGTTTCGGCCGCGGCGGCTGCAGGACGATGGCCGCTGGCCCTGCAGCAGGATCAGCTGCTGTTACGGCCCTGCCCGGAGACGCCAGACCAGCTTGAGGCTGAGTTAAACGACGCCATCCCAGCCAGTCGCGTTCTCGCCTTGTTCAAACTCGGCCATCGTTGGTCTTGGGTGCGCGGTTGTTTAGAGCGTCGTGGGCTGTTGCAACAGGCGCTGTTTGCTGAGCGCGTTGGTTGGCCCGATCAAACGGTGTGTCCCGCCGATCAAATTGCAGCATCAGAGCGCCCTTATTTCTCCATGCTGCTGGTGCGTCAGCAATGGCCTGAGACCCTGCCTTAGGAGCGTCGGGGGACCAAACTCCGTTGCAAGGGTCCAGGGGCTTTTCGCCCTAACACGGTGTTGCGCAACAAGATCAGGATTGCTTTCCATTCGCGAGGTGCCTGGCGATCGATCCAGCAACCCGGGGTGCAAAACAACCAAGTAATGAGTTGATGGCGCTTGCGATCGCTGAGCCCATGCCACTCCAACACCAATTGACTCTTGGAGCGAACCACTTCGCGCACGCCCAGTGGTCCCTGCCTCTCCCATTGGAGTGCGCTGCTCGTCACCACGGGTGGAATCTCCCCGGCAAAGCGAAGTTCAACGCCACTCTCTCCAATGGCTTCGATGCGGCAGGGATGTCGGTGCCCGCCAACATCGCTCAGCATGGCGTCTTGATCGAGTTGTAGCCAGGGATTTGCATCGGGTGCCGGTGGGTCGATACAGGCGCGGATGGCGATCAGAGTGCTGATCAGATTGAGGCCAGCCCAGATCATGCCGATCCGCCACTGCAGATCGCTGAATGGATCACGGATCAGCTGAATCAGGTTGACCAGATTCAGCGTGCTGAGCACCAGTAGCGGGAAGGCCAACAGCCCGTTGATTCGCCACTGTGATCGGGTTCTGTGTTTCGGAGTGACCCGGAATACGTTTGCTCTTTTGTTGAGGCTGAGCAGCAGCGTCATCGTGAGGGGAACGGTCATGACCCAGCTGGTTAATTCGCCCAGCAGGGCTGCACGACTGCCGCGGTTGAGCCAGCCGATCGACAGCAACAGAGTTCCCCACAGCGGAAGCAGCAAGTTGACCACTGCATGGGGAGTCCACTGAATCGGCAGAACACCCAGAAGGCCATAGCTCAATGGCATCACCATCAAGATCAGTCGCGGGGCGTGATTGATCCAGTGCACAACGCCTTCGAGGTAAGCCAGCCGTTCCGCGATTCCAAGCCCTTTGGATCGAAGGGGCCCGTCCTTGAGCCGAAGGCTTTGCAGTGTTCCCGCTGCCCAGCGTTGACGCTGCTGGACAAAATCCCCCATTGATTCGGCGGCCAGCCCTGCGGAGAGCTTCTCCTGTAAGTACAGAAGAGACCAGCCTCGGCAGCGCAGGGCAATACCGGTGACGAAATCCTCTGAGAGTGCGGGTTCGATAAAGCCACCGATTTGATCCAGGGCGGTGCGTCTAGCGATGAACGAGGTGCCGGAACAAACCACAGCTCCCCAGCCATCGCGTACGGGTTGAATCCAGCGATAAAAGCTTTCTTCGTCAGGGAGCATCCAATGCTCCATGCCGAGATTGCGCATCACAGGATCGGCATTGATGAAGTGCTGGGGCGTTTGGACCAAACCCACGTTGGGATCTTGGAAGAAACCGATGCATTGCTCCAGATAGTGGGTTTGGGGAATGAAATCGGCATCACAAACGGCGACCAGCTCGCTGCTGGAGAGACGGAGACCGTCGTTGAGATTGCCGGCTTTGGCGTGGCAGAGCACAGGGCGATGTCGGTAGTGACAGCCCAGACGTCGAGCCAGCGCTCTGACCTCATCGCGACCGCTGTCATCCAAAACCCATACTTGAGTGCGTCGATAGCGCTGGCCGCGGCAGCCAACCAGACAGCGTTCAAGGACATCAAGAGGTTCCCCGCAGGTCGGGATCAGGATGTCGACCTGCGGTTGCCAGCGGCCCTCTCGCACGAGGGTCATGTTTTGCGCGGCGGTGCCACGTCGATCGGGAATGCGTCGCCAGGCGAGCCATAAGGGCAGCAGACCGCTGAGAAGCAGCCAGCTTTCGGCGACCAGCAGGCTCAGGCTCAGGCCAGCCGCGACGCCACTGCTGAGATTGAGGCTGGCACTGCAGCGCCAGTGCAGATAGCGCAGCGTGAGAAGGGTGAGCAGAGCGATGAGGCTCCTGCGGGCCCAGACCGGCGAATTTTGTTCAGGACGGCGCGTGAGGAGCAATGGCCAAAGCAAGACAAGGCCGGTGATCAGCTCCATCTCAGGGCGTCTCGTTCAGCTGTTGAACGATCTGCTTGGCGAGATCGGGATTCCTGCTCGCGATCACCTGTTCCCAGCCGTCGATGGTTTGCCGAGTTGGGTTGTCGCGCAGAAGACTCACCTTGATGAAGGGAAATTGCTCTCGCTCGATGAGATCCCGCCAGGCGGTGTGGAGGATATTGCCGTTGGCGTTGTTGGTGTAAAGACTGGACAGCTTGAATCCAGCCTTCTGTAAGGCAACCGGTAACCCGACCTCGCAGTGCTTTACAAGGTCCCGTTTGCGGGGCCAAATCTGCAGTGTGTCCCAGAACTGATGGAACACTGGACTTTGAACCACATCGGATCGGAAGACCAGGAAGGCCGACTGCAGATGGGGGGCATACATCAGATCGTCGGTGAGGCCAATGACATCGGCATCGCTGCGTTTGATTCGTTGAAAGAGATCGTCGAGATCACCCACAGGCCCGTAAAAACTGTCGTTCGTCAGGATCAGCTCGCGTCCGGTCTGTTGCTGTCGTTGCAGCCAGCGCAGTCCGGACATCCAGCTCCCAAAGTCATACCCCTCATTGCGGCGAATCAGGACGGCTTGGCAGATCGTCTGCAGCCGGCGGAGAGTGCGCCACCTCCAGCGCAGGCGTGGTGATGCTGAGATGAACACCACATCGCCATAGCGCTGGTAACTCTCGAGAAGTGACATCAGATCCGGGCGCAGGCGACCAACCGGGTCGTAATGGGCAAACAAGATGAGAGGGCGTTCAACGTCAGTTGACCAACGGGTCTGGCTCCATTGCCGAATCAAACGCTCACGGACCGGACCTGCGGAGACCACCTCCTCTGCTCTGGGTTGAAAGCGGGTGCTGTGGGGTTGAAGCATCGGGCTTCGTAGCGGATCCCCTGCAGCGAATAAGGCGGCATGTTTCTCTCGAAGATGGCCTGATTCCCGTTGATGGCGAGCAAGGGCTTCTCCGTACTGATCTTTGCCTCGGCTGATGGATTCATGGTGAATGATGCGGACATGGGGCGTCACCACGACAGCTCCTTCGGAAGGGCCCCTGGACTGACGCAGCCTCAGACACAGGTCCACATCGTTGAAGACCACAGCAAAGTCTTCATCGAACCCACCGATCGCATCAAAATCATCGGCGCGAAGCATCAAGCAGGCAGCGGTTGCGGCAATGCATTCCTCTTGGACTCCAAGGGGGGTCAAGCTGTCAATGACGGCCTGGCACTTCAGGTGTTTGCCAGGCTCCAGAACGGTTCTGCGTTCTCCCTTGATCAGGACGACGCCTTGATGCTGGAGGCTGCCATCGGGATAAAGAAGCCGTGCGCCTACAGCAACGGTGCTGCGAAGCCCGAATGGATGGAGCAGCTCTCGAAGCAGTTCCGGTGATTGGATTTCGATGTCGTTGTTGAGCAGGAGGAAGTGACTTCCTCGGCAATGGGGGCGCGCCAGATTGTGCAATCGGGCGTAATTAAACGGGCAGTCAAAGCGCAACACCGTGACGTCCTTGTCCATGCGTTGTTGCTCAAGCCAATGCACCGTTGCCGCCTCGGTGCTTCCGTTGTCGATCAACACCAGTTCGTAGGGAATCGACCCGGCGCATTGACGGATCGATTCCACACAGGTCTGGGTGAGCTTTACCTTGTCGCGGAAGGGAATCAGGATGGACACAAGGGGTTGCCTTGGGGGGATCCACTGCATCCGCAGGCATCCCAGCCAAGTGGGATGGGGATGGATGCTTCCTCCTGGGGCGAGAAAGGATTGGCCTCGGTCTCGCACAAGCGCCAGGAGTTCGTCGCTTTGGTCCTGGCTGAAGGCAAGGCGATCGCGAGGACACGCCACATCTGGAATCGATGGATTGTGCTGCTGGCAGCGACTGATCAGGACCTCGTGAAGATGCTGGATGGAGGCTTGTTGGTCGATGAGCTGCAGGCTGAGATCCAGCAGCAGGTTGTGGAGGCAGCGACGGTGTGACGGCAGCTCCAACGTGAGCAATGGCTGGAGCCGAATGCTGACCAGACCTCCGATGGCACCACGACTCAGGAGGCGCCAAGGGGTGAGTGCTGCTCGGTATTGCGGATTGCCCGGTGGTTGCTGAGGCTCGGAACTCCACTGAAGTGTTTCGTCGCTGGTGAGTAGCGCAACCTCCGGATTGAGGCTGCCAAATGCAGCGAGACGATCCGCCGCGGATGGATCGATTCGATCGCTGCTATGGCAAAAACTGATCCAAGGGTTGTGCTTCAGCTCACGCATCTGTGCCCAGAGCCCATCCAGGGCATCCAGCTTCCCTTCGATAACCAGCGGCCAACCGTGTTGCGTCTCTGCTGGGTGAAAGCTTCGTTCGCTGGGTGCACCGAGGACCACCAGAACACCAGCTGCTGGCTTGCCGCTGCCTGTTGGTGGGCTCTCCAATGCCGGCAGAGGTTGATAGCGGTCTAGGTCTTTTCCCAACGGGCGACCTGCTTGAAACCGTTTCCAACCAGGCCCAGCGAGGTGCTCCAGTGCGCTGAGTTTCTTTTGTTGGAGTTCTCGCCGGGCAGCGGGTCGCAGGCCATCGAGGTAGGCCGCTAAGTGAATCGGAGGCAGATCGCTGTAGAGAGAAGCTCTGCCAAGGGCGATCTCCGCCAAGCGGCCACTGTTCAGGAGATGCTGCTCATCCTTGAGATCGGGGTGGGCATGCCGCAGGGCGGCAGCATCAATCCCAGCTTGCGTTGGATGCCAGGTCTCAGGAGAGTGCAGCAGCTGATCCGGCAAGAACCGGGGATCCTGCAGCTCGCTCGGAATGTTGTGGTGTTGATGCCCTTCGCTCACGTGGCTGGAGCCGTCTTCAGGAGATCGATTTGTTGGTCGATCAGGTGGCAGGCGTCGGCAGGTGTGGGTGCTCGCATCAGAGCGTGGCGCAACTGAGGTGCACCAGGAAATCCAGTGCAAGTCCAGCTCATGTGTTTTCGCGCGATGAGAAGTCCATGCTCGCCACGCGCTGCCACCAATGCCTGGAGCTGCTCCCGTGCCAAAACCAAACGTTCTGAAGGGGTTGGGGTCGGTGGAATGGCTTGATTCGCGAGTGCGGCCTCAATTTGTCCGGTCAGCCAGGGAGCACCCATGGTTCCGCGTCCAACCATGACGCCATCCGCACCGGTTTCATGGATGCAGCGCAGTGCATCGTCTGGGCAGGTGATGTCTCCGTTGGCGATGACAGGGATCGATAGTGAGTCCTTGATCGCTCGAATGGCCTGCCAATTTGCTTGTCCTTTAAAGCCTTGTTCTCTGGTGCGTCCATGAACCGTCAGGAGCTGGGCCCCGGCTTGTTCGAGTTGCTGGCACCAGGTCACAGGGTCGGCATCGTCACAGCACCAGCCAAGACGGGTTTTAACGGTGACCGGAATGCTCACTGCTTGACCGACAGCTTCAACAATGCGGATGGCCATCTCCGGATCTCGAATCAACCCAGCACCACCACCTTTTTTGGCGATTTTGCGCACCGGACAGCCCATATTGATGTCGATTAAAAAGGCTCCTGCTTTCTCTGCGCGCTGGGCCGCATCAGCCATCGCCGCTGGGCGATGATCAAACAACTGAACGCCGATGGGGCCCTGTTCGTGGCTTAGCTCATGGACCTTGGTCAAACCATGACCCAACTCCAGGCTGGTGGCATTCACCATTTCGGTGAACAGAAGACTCTTCGGAGCCCATCGCCTGACCAGACGTCGAAAAATGCGATCACTGACCCCAGCAAGGGGTGATTGCAACACTCTTGAGTGAAGAGAAAAGATCCGACCTGCTTTTTCAAAAATGATCTTGTTGTTGAGACCATCCATGCGATCGGACATTGATAGCCCTACCGCTTGATCATAACCTTGGTGGGTAAAGTGGTTGAACCCTTGGGTTAGTGAGTGCGTTCAATATGAGAAATATTTATGCCATCAATCATTTTCTTGTCGAAAATTCATGGAAATGTCGATTTTGGATTGAGTCTGACCTGGAAAAGAGCGATGAAGGCAATTTGAATCTGCTTCTACTCAAGGAAGTCGCTCATATTCGTGATAGTGGCCATCCAAAGCTTTCCCTAGATTTGATTGAGCTAGCTCGAAGTAACGGAGTTGATAATCCCTGGCTTCTCGATAATCAAGCAAGAGCCTATATCAGACTCTCTCAAAATACAAAGGGTTATCGCATTTGGTGCGATCTCGTTCTATTCGCAAATGATGTGTCATTACGTCAAAGTTGTTTGCGCGCCTTG
>CEPW01179328.1_pt1 | contig 12374 bp, 14 predicted proteins | sample 356211 | NCBI WGS metagenome assembly CEPW01 (sample SAMEA2620021, study PRJEB7988) | marine metagenome | biome: marine biome (ENVO:00000447); feature: deep chlorophyll maximum layer (ENVO:xxxxxxxx); material: "saline water (ENVO:00002010), including plankton (ENVO:xxxxxxxx)" | depth 25 m
CACCCCGCCCCAAATCACCTTTATCAAAAATAGCTGAAAGAACCACTACGCCGAAAACCGTCTGAGTTATGTAGTTAGTAAAGGCCATTTGCCCAACCGAACGGACTCGATCATGTCTCGGAGTTGACGTTCTACTATCCCATAGAGAAATAATCGACAGGAACGCTAAGGCTAGTGGGATCGTGGCAACTGTATTCGGCAACTGCCCTATAATCGCAACTTCAGGGTCATAGTTGGCTAGTGCCTGCCAAAGCACTCCAGCAGTTGCCAATGGAAGCCCTACCCCTAACCCCCACCGAATTGTTTTCAGGTAAAACGCTCGTTCACTTTTCCCAGAAATAAATCCGGACCGGTAGAGAGCCACTCCGATCAACATGCACCCTAACGCTCGGCAAACTGTGTCACCTAGGAACCAGAAACCAACTTCATCACCCATGGGTGCGTCCCCACTCCAAAAACTACCGAGTTCAGTTTTTCCGCTATTAACAAGATCTTGCGTGATTACTGCATGCAAGATTGTTAGCGCGAAAAACCCTATGCCCCAGCTGAAGAGGACTCTGGGCGTTCTTTTTCGGAATAAGAGGACGACAGGGGCACAACAAGCGTAGAGAGTGAGAATATCACCTTCCCAAAGCAATACGTGCAACGACCCAAAACCAAACAATAAAAGGTTCCTCCATAGACTTAAGAGAACTGGTTTTCTTCCTTTCTCAACTGCCCGGTCGGCAAAAAGAACAATCCCGGCTCCAAATAACATGGAGAAAAGCGCCATTGTTTTCTGATCAACAAAGATTTCTCCAGCGATACCAACAATCCAGTCGAATAGGTTATTTGAACCACCAGCGTCAAGATTCTGGTACGCAGAATCTGATATGCCAAAATTGACGGCGTTCATCACAAGTATCCCCAAAGTCGCGATACCCCGAACCGTATCTAGATTCGTTATGCGTTCATTTTGTTTCGTGGCTCCGGACCTCGTGTGCTGCATTATGCCTCTTTCGCAAGATCTTGGACAATTTGTGCATTCGGAAGTGAAGATAAGGCATGAGGTGGAACATAAATTTTTCTATTTCGTGATCCGCCTCCGACAATGACTTTCCCGCAACTCATAACCCGACTGTCTATCCACAGCGGAAGGTCATGGGGAAGGCCGAATGGGGTCACGCCACCTAGAGTCATACCTGTGATTTCAGTTGCTTCTTCAGGTGAAGCAAATGATGCCTTCTTAGTTCCTAATTTTTTTCTAACGGACTTGTTGACGTCAATTCGGGTTGTGGCAAGAACTACACACATTGCATATATTCGTGGTTCTCCTTTACCTACCACCATGATGGCGTTCGCAGATTCCTCTGGCTTGTAGCCGTAATGCTCGCAGAACGCAGTCGTATCAGCAAGATCAGGGTCGCACTCTATGATCTCATAGTGCACATTGGTGAGATTGAGTGCTTCAAGCACTAGATCGGTCATCTTTTAATTGGTTTCCTTTCTCCAACCATGAGAGATTTCGGGAAAGCGTGGATCTCAGCCCCATGGTATAACGTCACTTGTTTCAACTAACCAATTGAACATATCATTTCGAAGCTGTTTTAGTACCTGGCTTTAACCTAATAAAATTTTTCTTCTATCCATGAAGATATCGCTTGAAGGTTGCCCTTACCGATAAATGACATCGAGCCTATATCTTCGCGCTCCAAGCCAGAGACGACAACAATATCCTCGTTTGCCTTACTTTCTCCCCAACTTTCTTTCAATAGTTTCCACACAGAATTGGCGTCAAAATCTCCAAGATCATAATCAGTGATTACTGCGTACGGGCTGGGGACTTTTTCGATTGATTCGGTGATCTGCTCGAGAGTCTCGGCCGTTTCAACTTCAAGCGTTGGAAATGTATGTGAAACCCATGTGAGGAACGTTTCCCTTACTAGCTCATCATCGTCGATCACAAGGAGTGTCCGCATTTCATTATTCTTGTGCCTGACATGCTGATACGGCTCTATGTGGTCACCGCACCATGCCTTTAGGCCATCAAGGTCTCCTTTAGGAACGAACTGGATATCGATCCCTTCCGGAAGTTCCCCAGCGGATAATTCCCCGCTTGTGAGAAGGAACTGATCCATGTCAAATCCATATTCTTCGAGCTTGCCTGCAAGAACAAAACCGTCATCGGGCTCTGGCATAGCCCAATCGGAAATGACGACGTGGATAGGTTGGTTCTGAAGAATTTCTATAGCTTCGTCAACCCCAGACGCTAAAAGGACTTCATTATCTGGGAAATAAGTCTTGATCCATAGTTCAGAGATCTTACGTACGCCGGGATCATCATCGACAATAAGAATTATGTTTCGTTTCATTAGTCTGCCGAAGAGTATGAAGCGAGGAGTTCTTTCATTTCTTTGATTGCCCCATGTATCATTTCTGCTTTGCCAGCATCCAGAGTAATGGGACACCCCTCTTCATGTGATACTTCCCACAACATTGCTATTGCAGCAGTGTGTGATGTCAATTTATGTATGATTTGTTGCTTACTTCTAGGCATATCCACAGTGCAAGTTCTCTCTTTCTCGTAATCTACAACTTTAAAGTTATGTGACTCTAGGACTTAAGTCCCTTCTCCTGAGTTGGTTCTGGTTCTTTTGTCTCGACTAAACAGATTTGTCTTTAATATCTTCTAGAAGAGCAGTTATGTAGGTTTGATCGGGGTTTTCCTCATCGACTTTGGGCGTTTTATAAAATCGAATCCACCAGCGTTGAGAGTTTCCAGACGCGATTTCTTCTCGAGCTATAGTTTGTATGCGGCGCCATAAGGCAATGGCAGCTATAAGCAAAAGAGCAACTACAAACCCGATAAGTGTCCAGCCCCAGATAGCCACCTCAGTCAATACTCCCTTACTTTCATTTCCTTGCTTAACAGGCTCTACCAGCAGTATTTCTCGTCAAGCCAATACTTACATATTTTAAGCTTACGTACTGGAAGTTTCCAAGCCGCTTGCAGGAGCATGGGTCTGAACTGGGGCTTTAGGCAACTTGGTAGCTGGTAAGTCTCTAGATACAATATAAATATGAGTCAAATAGGAGATAGAGCAGTTAACGAGGATGTGCAAACAGCTCGGCCATTAGATTCTTCTTGGCGCTACACGGAGCTCTGGCCAAAGGCTAAGCGTAAGGCGAGAGGCCTTAGCTTCACAAGAATGTTTGTTCTGCCTGTTATTTTTGGGGTCTTTGCGATAGTTTCGGTGATGCTTGTTATTTGGGCTATAGACATCTTGGTATAAACAACTAGGCGTTGAACTTTCTGATATCGCCTAGCCAGGGACCGTTTGGAGCCTTTAGCTTACCTTCGCAGCGGGCTAATCCGCTTTCTATGTTTCAGTGTCCATTGCTTCGAGGCTTGTTTAACTAGACGGGTCCTTTTATAGACTGGCTTTATGGCTCAAAGTCCTGAACTTGATCACCTTATATCAGCAATGTCTAGATACGTAATAGACCTGCCGCGCGCGATCGCTATTCACCTTCCAAGGATTAAGGATGGGGAAGTTTACGACATTGAGTTCATCTGGGGCAACAAGAGTTTTCAATCATGGAGGAAAAACCCGCTCAAAGAAGGTGATTTGGGTTCAGTTACTAGAAGAAAATTTGATGAGCTGTTGCCCCACTTAAATAAAGCTTGGTTTGATGGGCAGGCGATTCAATTCTTTGTAAGTTCTCACGAATCAAAATCACATGATATTGAAATCGAAACTATCTGGTCCAAAGCCGAAGATGTAATTGTTGAGTGGGGAGATGAGATAAGCTCTAAAATTCAACATGGCTCTGCAATTGAAGCTGAACGACATCAGAGACTTATGGATGCTGTTGAAGCGGAACGTGATTCCTTCGTGCAGGAAATACACGACAATGTCCTACAAGATCTTCACATTCTAACGATGAATATGGCATCGAAATTAAATCCTAGTTTGGATAAAGATCAACTTTTGTCTGAATCATGGAACCTTCAACTAGCTTTGCAAAAAATTCAGAAGGATCTTCGATCTCTACTTACCCAAGAACAGCAACGGACCGCGTTATTATCTGTAAGACTTTTATCACTTGGGGAAATATATTCTAACGAGACTTTCACTACGAGCGTGACGATCGAACCTGATGCAAATATTGACACCTTGGGAACTGATATTCAGAATGAACTTTTCTATGTTTGCAAGGAAGCGGTCTCCAATGCATTGAAACACTCAAATGGAAACAAAGTCGACCTATCAGTTGGAATTGATTCTTCTACAGGCGACATACAGCTATCGATCCAAGATAATGGCGACGGGATGGATGATGTTAATCTGAGATCGTCTGGTACCCGGAATATGGAGAAGCGTATGCGTCGTATCGGTGGTGTTTTTTCTCTAGAGAATGCAGATGGAGGTGGATTACGGGCCCGCGCCAGTGTAAGTCACCTGGACCATAAGTAACGACCGAAGAAACAAAGCTCGTTTAGGTTTCGTTAGTTCTCGTCTCGTTTTGGGGGCTACAATAAGATCAATTGGGTGACTCGTCACTTCAGCTGCGAAAGAGGTTTTCAATGGCAGATTCAGATATGGGATTAAAAGTTCTTGTTGTCGATGACCATGCAATCACTCTCGCTGGGCTGGAAGGATTATTAACTAAACATCTAGGAGATAGTAGTGAAGTTTCCAGTTGTTCTGATACTTCTGATGCTCTTGAAGCAATACTTGAGCAAAAACCCGACATAGTTGTTTGTGATCTTGATTTCGGAAGCGAACGAACAGGTGGATTTAGCCTTGCGCAAGCAGCTTGGGAAGCAGAGTGTCTATCAAAGTTCATCATGTATACGGGCGCTGATATAAATCAGGCTGCTCTCTTAGGAGATGCAAGGAATCTTGTCGGAAAGAATATTTTTGCGATTGAATCTAAGGTCAATCCAACAGATAGCCTTCTCGAGACAATTGCTAAAGTTGCTGAAGGCGTCCGACCATATGACAGTTTCAGTGTCCGTGTTGCTAAGTCCCAGCTTCCCGAGGAGGACTTACGAACCATTGAATCATTCAGTTCGCTCACAGAACGCCAACTAGAAATAGTTGCCGCATATGCAACCCATGATGACAGGAAATCGGTTGCAGCAACGCTCGGCGTTTCAGATTCCACTGTCAAAAATTCCATTAGTAGAATATTGCAGATCTTCAATGTGGACTCTATGAGAACTGTTGTCGCAAGATACAAAGACTATCAGGATATTCTCTCTCGCTTAGGAGCTTCGTAGACCCTAAAGAAAGTTGCACTCAATGGTGGACCTACCTCAAATTGCCCCTCCCACCGAATTTGGGAGAGAGACGTTCGATAGGATGACAGCTATTCCACCCTACGATTTTGACAGCTATGGAGAGGGCCTGTGCCGGAGGCGTATTCGTCTGATCAACGCATCAGAAACGGCTACTATCGGAGAACTTGAGGATGACTTTCATCATTTTCGAGTTGAGTTAACTCACGATACGGATAAAGTTCTTTCAGTATCGGGGCTAGTCCTGCGGGCACCTTGGTCTACTTGCTCCGAGGCAGATCTCCCTCTTCAGAAGATTGTAGGGAAGCCACTCTCTTCAGATTCCACCGCAATCGGAAGTTACGCAACCCCTACAAGTAACTGCACGCACCTGTTCGATTTAACTGGTTTGGCTATCTCCCATTCAATGCAGGGTGATTCGATTTGTCAATATGATTTGATGGTTACAGATCCACTTGATGAGAAGCAGGTCCTACGATTATGGAAAAACGGTGAATTGCTTCTTGATTGGGTTATCAGGGAGGGTGTCATAATTTCTCCAAAAGATTGGGAGGGAGTGTCCCTCGTGGGGAAGTTTATTGCTTGGGCTAAAGGCAATCTTGACCCTGTCACTGCTGAGGCTGCGATTGCGTTACGAAGAATGACTCATATTTCTACTGGGCACGGGATCAATCTGGATAAATTGGAAAAGGGGGCTGAGCACACCGATGGGCCTATTGGTAGGTGTTACACCTACTCTAATGAAGTCCTTATTCGTGCGAAACGGATGAGAGGGACTGTTCGGGACTTTACGAAGGATGAGCACGCGTCCTTAATGCTGTCTGATATGGAAGCAAGAGGGAGTTCTGGCTGTGAGGTTTAGAAGTGTTATTCGTTTCTCGTTCCGATAACTTCTTGGCCAAATTGCTCAAGGCGGTCGAATCCGCCAGGTCCCGCAAAAAAGAAAGCAGGGACCATGATTCTCCCAACTCCCGCATCTTGAAGTCGTTCAACTCCTTCAGAGTGATCTTCATCTGGAAGAGCCGCATAATGAGCATGAATTTCAATTTCAGATGGGTCACGATCGAAACTTTCAGCTGATTGGCGTACCTGCTGAATCAAGTTTCGCAATTCATTGAAATCACCCGTCCCCGGATAGTACCCGTCTGCAAGTTTTGCAGCTCTTCGAACGGCAGCCGGCGTGTCACCACCTACGAGTATGGGCACATGTTCTTGAACGGGTCTAGGTGTGCAGGTGACTGGGTCAAAATCAACAAATTCACCGTGGAATTCGACATCGGTTCCTCCCCAGAGTAATCGTAATGCTTGGACATACTCGTCAGTTCGTGCTCCTCTTCGCTCCCATGGGACCCCAAGAGCTTCAAATTCTTCTTTAAGCCATCCCACACCGATACCTAGTTCAACTCTTCCACCTGACAGATAATCCAGGGAAGATATTTCCTTTGCAAGAACTAGAGGGTTGCGTTGGGGAAGAATCAATATACAAGTCCCGAGCCGAAGACTAGGGGCAACTGCAGCAACGTAAGCAAGCCAAATTAACGGATCATGAATCATCGTGTCTTTCGTTGCTGGTACTTTCCCATCACTCGTATAGGGGTATTTCGACTCAATGGAAGATGGGAAGATTACGTGTTCACCGCCCCATACTGATTCGAAACCTACTTTTTCAGCTATCTGGCATATTTCTAAGGCTGTGTCACTTTCCGTGCCAGCACTACTTGCAAAAGCTAAACCGAATTTCATTACTCCCCCGTCTTTTGTTTAGAGATTTTTTATCTTAGCCTTTGGTTTTCGAAGGAGAAGAATCGGAGTGCTTCGGAGATATTCTCGGTATATGGGGTCATCTCCCCATCGCTCATTAGCTCGCCTTTCAAGTATTGGGATACCACTGATACGAGTCAGTAGGACAAAAACAAATATTGGAGATATGAGGGCCACCCATCTCCAACCAGAGAGAAGAGGAATGGCTAACACCGCAATACCGACCCACAAAAGTATCTCCCCAAAATAATTTGGATGTCTAGACCATGCCCACAGTCCAGACTGGATAAAAGCGTCTGAATTCTCTGATTTAGATCGAAACTTCGTTTTTTGACGGTCGGCCACAATCTCCACAAGGAACCCGGCTCCCCATAGCAATACACCTACTCCGGCAAACCAGTCGAAAGACTGTCGCTCTTCGCTGGTGATAACTGCCAATGAACAGCTTCCTGTGACTAGAACCCACAAAGCTTGGAGAGACCACCATGAAAAGAATGTCCCAGGATGATGTTTAATAGTGTCGAACCTTCCATCTCCTCCCATCTTCCTAGCCCGCGAAAAGAGGAACGAACCCAATCGAGCTGCCCATACTCCAACCAGTATGCTTGCAACGATTGCGCGCAGATCTAAATCCGTGCTTCCGACTATAGCAACAAGTATCAACGTGAGATGTGTGAGTGAGCCCACCAAGTCGAAATAGTGTTCAGTCCGCTTGAGGTAGGACGGGACAAATGCCAGCCAATTGATCGCAAAAGCAGCACCGGCACATAGAACTATCGCGGGTACCTCTCCGACTCTGGAACTGCCGTCGCTCAAGGCAGCAGTTAAACCTACCCCTAATCCGACTGTTAGGACAATAGTGATGAAGGCGAGCCTTTGATGTTTGTTCACCTTCTCAGACTAGCTTTTAGTCACTGGTAGTGAGTATTTTTACCCGCAGCGTAAGACTGCTAGCGTAACTGTACAGCAAGAATAAAGGGCTTAATTATGATTATCATCACAGCAACATTTACGTTGTCAGACCCGGCTATGCAGGATGAAGCAATTAAAAGAGCCACACCGCTTCAGCAGGCTACACGTGACAATGAAGAAGGTTGTCGAGCGTATGTATTCTCTCCGGACCCTTGCGAAAATGGCCGTGTCATCGTATTTGAACTCTGGGACGACCGAGAGTCACTTGCGGATCATTTCGACCATCAGAATTACTTCAATATGGGTTCGATGTTTGGAGAAGTAGGCCTTGCCGGCGCCGAAAGTAGAAAATGGAGAGTTACGGCCAGCGAACCTGTCTACGATGACACGCCTAAAGCTCGGGCGGACTTTTTTACCTGCGAGGATCAGTTCCCTAAGGACCCTATCATTATTGCCGGATATATCGATTTACATGATCCTTCGGAAAGGTTAGATTTGCTTTCCGAATCTGTCCCATTTCAACTGGCTACTCGCAATGAGGAGCCAGGGTGTCAAATGTACGTGTTTTCTGCAGATCCATGTAGGGAGGAGCGAATAGAAGTTGTAGAGATATGGGATGATATGGAGTCACTTGCAGCGCATTTTGGTCACGAGAATTACTTCAACATGGGGAATCTTATTCGGTCAACATCTGGACGTGACTCTAATCACCGGAAATACCGGTGCGATTTCAACGAACCTGTCTATGACGATTCACGCAAAGCCCGGGCAGATTTTTTCACCTTGTAATATTTTCAAGAGCTTCTGCTAACGAGCTAACTGTTCGGTCTATGTTCTTTAGCTTGTCCAAGCCGAAGAGGCCGATCCGGAAAGTTGAAAAGTCCTCTGGTTCTCCACATTGCAGTGGGACACCCCCAGCGATCTGAAGTCCTTCCGCTTTGAATTTGCTGCCATTTTTAATATCAGCATCAGTGGTGTAGGAGACGACCACACCGGGTGCTTGATACCCCATTCCGGCGACACTGGGGTAGCCGTTTTCTTGAAGGAGGCTCCGGACTTGCCTTCCCAACTCATGCTGGGCATTTTTCATTTCTAGAAATCCTAATTCTTCTGTTTCGAGCATCACATCACGAAAGGTACGAAGGCCGTCGGTTGGCATTGTTGCATGATAAGCGTGCGCTCCCTGCTCGTAGGCTGCCATGATCTCTCTCCATTTCTTAAGGTCACATGAAAAACTCGAACTTGTTGTTGTTTTCAATAATTCGACTGCTCTTGGGCCCATCATGACGAGGGCACAGCATGGTGTTCCGCTCCAGCCTTTTTGTGGAGCGCTTATTAGGACGTCAACCCCACACCGCTGCATATCGACCCAGATAGTCCCCGATGCGATACAGTCCAGAACAAAAATCCCTCCTACTGCGTGGACCGCATCTGCAATAGTCGAAAGATACTCGTCGGGAAGAATCATCCCCGCAGATGTCTCCACATGTGGAGCGAAAACGACTTTAGGTTGTTCAGTTTCTATCTGGTGGACTACTTGTTCTAACGGATGGGGAGCGAACGGTGATTGGTGTTCGCTGCTTTCTTGTTGCGCCATGCAGACAGTATGCGATTTGGGGATGTTTCCAGTTTCGAAAATTTGGGTCCACCGGTAACTAAACCACCCATTTCGAAGTACAAGTACATGCGCGTCAGAAGCGAATTGTCTGGCTACAGCTTCCATGCCAAAAGTACCGCTTCCGGGGACTACAGCTACCGAATCGGCATTATAGACACCGCATAACGTGCCAGATATATCTTTCATAACGCTCTGGAAAGATTCTGACATGTGATTTACAGCTCGATCGGTGTAGACCACCGAGTATTCAAGTAAACCTTCTGGATCGACATTCGGTACTAAACCTGGCATATTCACTCTTTTCTTTATCTATTCCCAGACTAGTCCAGTGGCCATTCAACGAATCAATTTGCAGCAAACTCCTGTTGAACCATTTTTTCGCTCAGAGACCATAGGGCTTTTGCAGTGTCTTCGTTGTAAATGTAAGGGAGATAACCATTTTCACTAGGATTACCACCTTCGACGCCAACTTTACAGTCGCCAAGATATGCCCCGTTGCTTTCCTGAAGATCATCTGTGGTGGCGGCCCATACCTGGGTGGCAGCTCCGGCTTCCATAGATTTGAAAGGTAGCCCTCCTGTCTCTTTTGCTTCAGCGGATGACGTAGATCGAGCTTTGACACGCTCAACCATTTCCTCCATGAGTTCTGGTGTTAAATGGCGCCCGAGTTCAGTGAGAATTACGCCTGGGTGCACAGCGAAGCTTTGAAGGTTATCTCCATAGCGTCGGACGAGTTCACGAGTGAAATGGATATTAGCGCTTTTACTTCGGCCGTATGACTCCCACGCGTTGTATTCACTTGTTTCAAAATTCGGATCGTCCAGATTGACATCTGCATGAGTATGACCCGCTGAAGAAAGATTAATAATCCTTGGGTTTTGGCCTGATTGAATCGCTGGCATTAGCAGATTTGTTAATAGAAAATGTCCCAAATGATTCGTGCCGAATTGCATTTCGAATCCATCTTTTGTTGTCATGAAGGGACATGCCATTACTCCTGCATTATTTATGAGCACGTCAATTGGAGCCTGATCTTGCAGAAAATTTTCTGCGTACGTTCGGATACTTGATAGGTCAGCAAGGTCAACTAAACCTTTTTGGAGGTCAGCATTTGGCACCGATACCTTAATGCGACCTGCAGCTGAATCAAGCTTGTCCGAATTTCTAGCAACCATCGTTACTGTTGCCCCAGCGTTACTCAGGGCGCGAACAGTCTCTTCGCCAAGCCCGCTGGATGCGCCTGTTACCATGAAGTGTCGGCCTTGAAGATTGACACCTTCCAATACTTCATCGGTCGTTGTTTCTGCTCCGTAAGTTTTCATCTACCCCTCCAGGATTTTTCTGTAATGCCATCAGACTATAGACCACGTAACCAAATCAAAAACCCAAATCCTTTTTGCTGACTCCTCGCTAGTGGGTGACTTCAGGTACCGTATAGATATGACGGGAAAAAGTATTGAGAATTTGGTGACTGAGGCGAAAGCGGCGATTGAGGAGCTTTCTGTTGAGGAAGTCAGACAGGAAATTGATGAAGGTTGTTCAACATTAATAGATGTCCGAGATTTCCGAGAACGTCTACTTCAGGGAAGTATCCCTGGTGCTATCTCTGCGCCACGCGGGATGCTGGAATGGTGGGTTGACTCTTCTAGCCCTTACCATAAGGAAGAGTTTTCACCCGATAATCGCTATGTTCTTTTCTGCTCACTCGGGTGGAGGTCTGCCTTAGCCGCAAAGACAATGAAGGAGCTAGGTTACGAAAATATCGCCCACCTTGAACCAGGTTTTACAGGTTGGGTCGATGCTGGAGAAAGCGTGGAGGAGATCACATCAGGAGGTAAGTGGTTTAATACGAAGCAAGACATAGCTGCATCCATGGATCCTTCCAGTAGCGGGACTGGATGAACAATAGCGAAGACCCTATGAACGCCCCATTCAATAAAGCCTCATTTGCATGTTTGGATTTTGAAACTACAGGTTTTTCACCGAAGACAGACAGAGTAATAGAAGTAGCAATAGTAACTGTTACACGGGGTACGGTTGGTGCTAGTTGGACTTCCCTAATTAATCCTGGGGATGATGTAGAACTTGGAGCTACTCACATTCATGGAATTAAACGTGACTGGATTCGTGACGCTCCAAGTTTCGCCGAAATCGCAGGGACATTATTTTCGCTTCTAGATGGCAGAGTTCTAGTCGCTCATAACGCAAATTTCGACCTTGGATTCCTTCGTTCAGAAATGTCAAGAGCTGAGCTTTTACCCAAAGGAACTTTATTTCCCCATTGGGATACTATGAAGGCAGCTGATTTCGCTTCGTCAGTGCCCACTTCACGCAAACTCGTAGATGTAGCTTCTGCGTTCGGAGTGGAAATCGTCAATGCCCATCAAGCTTTGGATGATGCGCTAGCCGTTGCTGAAATTGTTGCTGCAGTAACAGAGACTATTGGTAGCTCGATAAGTTTTAACACGTTCTCTGGCCCTGATGAAGACTTTGAATCGCGTGCACCAGTTCATCGGCCAAAGATATGAACTTAAAAAAATATTAGGGGTACAGTAAAGGGTTCATTGGACTGTCAACTTGATCTCCGGGTAGCTGCCCCCCAAGCCAAATTTTGAGGTCGAACTCCTGCAGAGGAGTCGGTTCTAAGATTTCTGTTCCATCTGCTACAAAGATGATAGTCATGACAGGTCGAGTTTCTAGCGACGTATTTGGCCCAGCCCGATGAAGAGTCCACCCTGCATGGAATGTCGCGTCACCCGGTTGCATAGGCCCATAAGTTTCTTCAGGAAAGGAATTCTC
>CEPW01180487.1_pt1 | contig 12328 bp, 13 predicted proteins | sample 356211 | NCBI WGS metagenome assembly CEPW01 (sample SAMEA2620021, study PRJEB7988) | marine metagenome | biome: marine biome (ENVO:00000447); feature: deep chlorophyll maximum layer (ENVO:xxxxxxxx); material: "saline water (ENVO:00002010), including plankton (ENVO:xxxxxxxx)" | depth 25 m
CGACAAAGTGAACAACAGTGAGAACGTTCACGAGCACGGGCATGACCACGACCACAGCCACGACCACAGCCATGACCATGCAAGCCACCCAGATCAGCTAGCCATCGAGGGATTCACCTCCCTGTCATTTCAAAGTGATGGGCCGTTTGCATTACGCAAATTTCAGAATTTTCTCGATAACCAGATGCCTGCGGACGTGTTTCGCGCCAAAGGAATCCTCTGGTTCAACGAAAGTGAACGAAGGCATGTCTTTCACCTGGCAGGCAAGCGCTTTTCCATCGATGACAGTGACTGGATTGGAGATCGTAAAAACCAGCTTGTCCTCATCGGCAAAGGCCTCGATCACACCACCCTGCGAAGGCAACTGAAAGCCTGCGTTGCAAAGGATGCGGGAAAAGGCTTTGTCTGAACGTTCACAAGCCGAACAACCGGACTAAGGTGCCTGCATGCATGAATCTTTGATGCCTGAGCCCATCGCTCTGATTGCTCTACTCCTGGCTTCGAGCCTTCTGCTTTGGCTTCTTGCTGATTCAGATGACGACAACAGCGGTGGTGGACTGCACCAGCCAGTGTTAGTTCCCATTCCAGTTCGCAATCACCAGCGCTAAGGCCAACAAGACTTTCGCTAACAGCATCGTTCCTCCGCTGAGTCGGGGGATTTTTTTTGGCTGATCGCTTGACGACGAGCTAAGGAGAAATGAGCAGCTGGACGAGATCAGCTCATGTGGTTTGACGATCAAGCTTGCAAACGACCGCATCGCTCGGCATAAAGCACCACCGCCTTGCAATGGTTGATGTAGTCCTCCGCTGTCATCGATCCCTTCGCCTGCTGGGTCTGCTTGCTGACGATCTCAAAATCTGCAATCAGCTCAAGTCGACGATGTCCAACGACTGGACATCGCCATTGCTGACTGGGCTCCACAGGCAGGACAAGACAGCGCACATCCATCGCCATGCCGTCGTAGGGATCAATCCCAGTGCTTCGGTGAAACGCACCATGAATGGCATCCAGCGCATCCTTCACTCGGTAACCGCCGCCGCGCTTGCGATCACGCTTGGTGACAGCAACCGCCTCTCGGTTCAGAACCCGCCTGTAGAGATCGCCTGAAATCGCACACCAAGCTGGCGGTGAGTAGCTCGATTGGTGCGCTGACATCCCGATCACAGGAAGTGATCAAACAAGTTTGATCAACCCAAAACCCAGCCAAGGCCCACGGCCACACAAAACAAGTATTAAGCTTTGTAAATTACCAGTTCTTCGCGGCATTTCGCCAAAAACGTTTTTCGCAGTGGGGGCATTTCCCTGCTCTTTCTATCAACAACTAGACCAACAAGTCTTTTTGAGGAACCGAACACCAAGTGCACATATCGTCACTTTGGCTACTGCAGCTCAAAAAAATTTAGCGAAGATCACCTCAACATCAGCTATTCAATGAGCTCTTATTGCATTATTGGTTGTGGGTATGTTGGATCTACAGCTGCTATTCACTTAAAGCACAAAGGCCATCGAATTACTGGCACAACAAAAACGCGATCGAAGTTAATTCAACTGAGCAACATTGTTGACGACCCACTGATTCTTGACCTTAACAAGGAAGATACGAACTTTGACTTTCTCAATGAGCAAGATGGCATTCTTGTCTCAGTCGCACCCTCCCAGGACGGCGACTCCTACGACGACGTCTTTTCTACTGGCTTAAGTCGACTTAGCCAAGCACTCAAACAACGCCAGTCGACACATCCTGTGCATGTGACATACATCAGCACTGCTGGAGTTTATGGGGATCATGACGGGCAATCTGTCGACGAAACCTCTGCAATCGATCGCCACCATCCGCTGAACGCCATCCTGGCCAAAGCCGAAAACAGCATGTTGACAATCGACAGACGAGACACAAGTATCTGCATTCTTCGCATCGGTGGCATCTATGGACCGGGCCGCGACATGGCAGCTGTCATCAAATCAGCGGCCGGGGAGCAAGTGAAAAAGAACGGAAATCATGCATGCTCATGGACCAATATTGTTGACGTCGCAGAGGGAATTTCCTTTGCTTACAATCAAAAACTGGAGGGGATTTTCAACCTTGTTGACGACATGCAACTCACGCGCCGTGAACTCTCCAATCTGCTCTGCGATAGCGAAGGACTTCCCCCTGTTCTTTGGATGAATCATGACCTACCAGGACAACGCATTTCCAATGCAAAGGTCAGCAACCAAAAGATCAAAGCCGCTGGATATCGATTGAAATCACCCTCGATGACGTCGCCCTTGCGCGTCTGACTGTTGAGAACAGCTTGCAACAGCCTGTAGCGTGCGTGTGGATGCGCGTTCGTTTTTGAGATCCGGAAGTTCAGACACGTCCCTGAAGTGCAGCCATACATGAGCCGGCGCTTGTTGGGAGCACTCGCGGCCGTTCTGGCCCTGATGGCGATTTGGCCACTGATCCAGTTACTCGGGGAAGGCCTGAGGGGTTTCCAAGAGGGTTTGGTCACCCTTGGACCGGATGGCGGGCGTCAGATCCTGGGCACGTTGAGCCTGCTGCTCGGTAGCGCCATCGTTGGAACCATGATCGGGACCGCCAATGGTTGGCTTCTGATCAACTGCCGCTTTCCAGGGCGACGCTGGCTGCGGATTGCACAGTTAATTCCGCTGGCCACGCCGGCTTATCTCCTCTCAGCCACCCTTGTGGACCTGGGTAGCCGCCATGGCTGGCGCATCCATGGCTTGTCTTGGGGGATCACCGTGATGGCCCTCAGCACCTATCCCTATGTCTTTCTTCTGAGTACCGAAAGCTTCGCCGTGAGTGGGCGTCGACAGCTCGAGGCCTGCAGAAGTCTGGGAATCGGCCCCTGGTCAGCATTTCGCCGCGTGGCGCTTCCCATTGCCCTGCCGGCCATCGGAGCCGGAATCGCTCTGATGGGGATGGAAATCGTGAATGAACTGGGGGCCGTTCAGCTCCTAGGAATTCCAAGCCTGTCCGCAGGAATCCTCGAAGCCTGGCAAGCCAACAGCAACCCAAGCGGCGCGATCTGCCTGGCGCTCATCACGCTGGCGATTGTGCTGGGGCTCGTGGTCTGCGAGCGTCGTCTCCGACGCCGAAGTCGACGCTGGAGTGATGGAATTGCAGGCGGAGATGCCACGGCATGGCCTCTCGACGGCGTACGGGCATTCAGCGCACAGCTCCTGGCCCTGCTGCCTCCGGTCATCAGTCTTGGCATCCCTTTGATCTGGGCCGCTGGAAATCTGGACCAGCTCCAGAACAATCTTGAAAGCGACTTGCTCTCCCTCAGCCTTCGCAGTTTCGTGCTGGCCATCGTTGCAGCAGCCTTCGCAGTGGGTGCAGCATTAGTGCTGGCGATCGCCAAGCGCTGGACCAACAATCAGCTCCTCCAAAGCCTGACCTTCCTCGCCGGGATGGGCTATGCCGTGCCCGGCACCGTTTTAGCTCTCGCCCTACTCCTCACCGGAGCCCCTTGGCAACTTGCCCCGTTACTCCTCCTTGTATGGGGATACAGCGACCGATTTCTGGCTGTAGCCAAAGGAGGCTTGGATGCAGCCTTGGAACGCATTAGCCCCAATCTCGATGAGGCCGCCACTGGGTTGGGCCTTAACTGGCAACAGGTACTGCAACGCGTTCATCTTCCGTTGCTGCGCGGACCACTCACCGTGGGCTTGCTGTTGGTTTTCGTGGACACGGTCAAAGAGCTCCCCCTGACCTTTGCCCTACGACCCTTTGATTTCGACACCCTTTCAGTACGGGTTTATCAATACGCCAGTGATGAGCGCCTTGCTGAAGCACTTCTCCCGGCATTGATGATTTTGCTGCTTGGACTGATTGCCTCGATGGCACTGGTGCCAAGCCTTGATCGAACGTCCAAACAATCTTGAAATCAGCCCATCGCGCTTAACGCTTAGGTCCAAAACGAAGCCACAAGAGGCGATCCATCTCCAAGGCGCCAGCAGCAACCAAATCAGCCAGGGTTGACACCAGGCGATAGCTCAGAACAACAGCGAGCAAGCCTGCTTCGGGAACACCGGCGCCCAAGCGCATCAACAATGTGGCTTCAAACACGCCCAGACCTCCGGGTGCACCGGGAACCACCAGCCCAACGGAATAGGCCAAAGCAAACGCAGCCAACCAAGACCCAACCAGCGCACCCTCAACCCGAAACGCCTGCACGCAACAAAAAAAACCCACAAACCGACAACTCACAAAACCCAGATCCCACAGCAGTGGACTCCATGGATACCCGCCACGGCCTGAGCCCAAGGGATAGTCATTTGGCAGAACTCCCAGTTCAGCTGGCTCAAGCTGCGAGGCCTTGGAACTCTCAAGCCGTCGCAGCAATGGCTCACGCCAGCGCGGCATCATCAAAATGGCTGGAAGGGGCGCCAAACAAGCCAATCCGTTTTGCCAGCCCCCCGGCAACAACAAGAGGGAGGCCGCCGACACGATGAGCAGCGGATCCAGCAGAACAGCAGCCATCGCGGGAGCAGCGCCAACGCTCTGGCGAAGGACGCGAACCCGCTCTACTAGATGCCAAATCCCACCAGGGAGGTACTTGAGCACATTCGTGCGCACAAACAGTGGGATCAACTCGAACCGGTCCGTGCTGTGCCCGAGCCACCCCACCAGCACCTTCCAAGAGACGCCATTGATGACGATGCTCAGCCAACTGAAGCCAAACCCGAGAACGAGCCACAGCCAGCCGCGGCCATCCAAGTTCTGTTGTCTGAGTTGATCGCCCTGTTGCAGCGCGGCAACGGCAATAAAAACGACACTGGCCAAGGTGACCCAAAGCTTGGGTTGGCGCAGAAATCGGATCACCAGGACCACTCTCCATCCGGAGTGAAGATCGCTCCTTGACAACCCTCACGGAGCACAGCAATTGAGGTCCCACTGCTGTCGCTCAGCGCTTGCAAGCCCTCCAATTCCGGCTTGGCAGTGTCGCGACCATCCGGTCGACGCACTTGCTTGGCAGGGAGATCACCCCAAGGGGTTTGAAGATGGCCCTCACGGCGGGGAAGAAGCCAACGACCCTGTTCACGCTCCCTGAGGCCAATGGTGCTGCCGGCCGTGAACCAAAGCTCGCGCAAAGCCTTGGCTTGGCCGGGAGCCACCAAAGCGACGACCGCAACCCCGGCACGCCCCTTCTTCATCTGGATGGGGTGGCTGGCCACATCAATGGCGCCGCCCTCCCGCAAAACCTGGATCAGCACCGCTACATCCTCAGGGGAGGCGTCATCAATCCATGCTTCTTGAATCACCAAGCGTTGCCAACGTGGACGGATCTCGGATGACTGAGAACAGGGTGCACTTGCCAGCTGCGTGATTCGCAGCTGATTGGGGCGATCGAGCTCACGATGGCCAAGCCCACAGCCGATCGACATTGGAGTGACCTGCTCAGGAGCACTGAAACGATCGACCCAGACCGCCATCAAGGCCAAACCGGTTGGGGTGGTCCATTCCCCATCGGGCAGATCCAACCCACGGCGGACAGGAATCTCCTTTCTCCGTGCCAGCTCGAGAACCGCGGGCACTGGAACCGGGAGGCGGCCATGGGCTGTCTGCACAGACCCGCGTCCAGTGGGTGGGGAATCGCAGCTGATCAGCTCCGGACTGAGGTGATGAAGCGCAGCACAGACACCGACCACATCCACCACGGAATCAATGGCACCGATTTCATGAAAATGGACCTTGTCGGCCTGGAGACCATGAACTGCAGCCTCTGCCTCAGCCAACACGCTGAACACCGCCAGCACACGCTCTTTTAAAGACGATGGCCAAGGGGCAGCCTCAAACTCACCACGCAGCTCCGCCCAATGACGATGGGGAGGCTGCTGCTCTAAGCACTCCACGGTTAAGCGCAAACCTCGCAACCCACCACTGAGGGTGTCGTCAACCCTGATGGCGTAGCGATCCGACCAACCCAGGGCAGCCAGAGACTCATCAACAACGGACCGCGGAACGCCGAGATCCAGCAGAGCCGCCAACAGCATGTCGCCGGCCAAGCCTGTCGGACACTCGATGTGCAGAGCTGTCATCGCCCGAGGCGAGGCGCGGCATCCAACAACGCGGCAGCACGCTGCTCAAGACTCGGACGATCGTTGCGGAGCTGCTGCTCAATCTCGCGACGAGCCCGACGCTGTTCACGCTGGGCCGTCTCCACATCGTGGCCAGACAAACCCCAAAGCTGACCAAGCAATGCACGATCATCGGCACCGCCACGGGCCTTCCCGTAGACCAGCTTTTCGGCAGCAATTCCAGCCTGCAGGACGCGACTCCATCGCCGGAGGTCCTCCAACGGCATTTTCACGCTGTCTGGGACAGTGAATTCCGTCGCCCCGCTGCTGCGTAAGCCAGCACTCACGCAGGCGAGTGTGCCAACCAGAACCCGTTGCACCGGAAGATCTTCGGCCTCGGCAATCAAAACGTGGCCAGCCTCATGAACTGCAATCCTCTGCAGACGTGATTGACCGCCGGGCAACGCCTCAGCCAACAAATGGCCACCCATGCCCTGCCAGGACGCTGCGTCGACACTCAGGGCGATGAGTCCCCCGAGGACGACAACCACAATCCAGGCTGGGGAAATCCCAACGGCTGGACCGAACGCTCCAAGGATGGTGATCCCAACGACAACGAGTCCGGCACGCAACGTGCCCGTTGAGCCCTGAGAATCTTCCACCATCAGGTCCGTGCCCGCCGGGAGGCCTGGCCGCGACCGCTCTTCGACTTGCCCCCTCGCGTGGGCATCGGTGCCATCACTTCATGGGATTCGAGATGGAGCTCCTGACCCTGACGCCGTAGATCGAGTCCGACGAAATGACGCAAATGCTCCAGAGGTAATTCACCTTTGATTTGCAGCTTGAAGGGGAGCGGACGACTGCCATCCGCACGAGGCTGTTGTCGCACCTTGATCACCAGCTCTCCCGTTTCAGGCTTGGTGAAAATCAGTTCTCCACGAACAGAGAAATAGTCATCCCCTTCGGGAAGGCTGTCATCGAGATCAGCGGACTCTGGAGACAGAGTGCTCGGCTCCCAAATTCCAGCAATTTGGAGATGCAGATGGTCGCTTTCACGGCAACGGGGATACACAACCCAAAGGTGGGGCTGATCCATCGACAGATGTCGGCGCATCAAGGTCAAGACGCGGCCAAGCACGACCGTCTCCAACTTGGTGCCGTCGCTGTCGGTCAAAAAACCGCGCGTGAGTTGTTCCTCGTCGTGCGGGGTATAAACGCCACGGACGACACCGATGGCCCTGTACTGAAGTGGTTCGGTGACCGGGGGGATCGGATGGTCGCGCATCTCAATTGGATCGGGCGGTTACAAAACCCGCTACGGACTGTAGCCAGGGCAATGCACTCTCCTCAGACTGGCGTCACCGAGATCAGATGAGATGGCACCTTCCCGGCGGATGTTGTTCTCCGGGATCGTCCTCGCCACCGCCGGATTGATGGGTTGGGGACTCGCGGCTGTCTTCCCTCCCAAAACCTCAGACCTTGGGAGTCGAGCCGTCGTGACCCGAGAGGTTCAGACCCTGCTCGCGCGCCAGGACAGTGGGACGTTGTCTCCGGAAGAGCGTTTTCAGCTCGTCGAGCGGTTGATCGCGATCAACCGGTTGGATCAAGCTCTCGAAGTGTTGGCTCTATGGCGAGAAGAAACACCAACCAGCATCGAGCTGAATCTCTTGATTGCTGACCTGCGGCGTCGTTCCGGAGATCACCTCGGCGCGACCACCGATCTCGATCAACTGCTGCGTTTACACCCGGACCTCCTTGACGCCATCAAACTCAAGGCCTTGGTCCAGCAGGAATCCGGGATTGGAGACGAAGCGATCCGGACCATCCAAGACAAATTCAAACGAGTCAAAGACAACAACCAACTCAGCCTGGGATTGCTGTTGGCTGATCTTCAGCGCGTGAATGGTGATCGGAACAACGCTCGAGGGACCTATCAACGACTGGCCAAAACCTTCCCGAACGACGCTGATCCAGTGATTGCCCTTGCCCTACTGGAACGCGAAGACGGAAACAGCACCACCGTCCAAAACCTCCTTAGCGAAGCTCGATCACGTCGATCGGACGATCTCTCCGATCCGTTGATCGATCAATTGGCCAGTCGCTGGGGGTTGTCAGCGGCGAGAGTCAGGGCTGTGCAGCCGGCTGCTGCTGATAAGCCTTGAGCGCGGCATCAATCGCATCAGAAGGAGGCGTCGCGTCGTTCATCGCCCCGGACTGACGAATCCGGTTGATGAGATCCAAGGGGTTCGTGGCATCAAGCACTGAACCACCCTCTCCAGGACCAGGACTGTAGAAATCGCGTTCCTCCCGAGTCTGGTAGGGGGCATCGACCTGGGCGATGGCGTGCTGATGCAAAGAAACGGCAAACACTCCAACCAGAGCCAGGCTGCTGACCGCGAATCGGCCGATCATCGAGACACCCATCAAAAGTCGTCGAATGCTAAGCGTCACCTGTTGGAGACAACCACCCCGTGCAGATCGCCACCTGGAACGTGAATTCGGTGCGAACACGCCTGGACCAGGTTCTGGCCTGGCTTGAGCTGGAACAACCCGATCTGCTCTGCTTGCAGGAAACCAAAGTGGATGATCCGCTGTTTCCACTTCAAGCGTTTGAGGCAGCTGGCTGGAAGGTCAGCATTCATGGACAAAAGGCCTACAACGGCGTTGCCCTCATCAGCCGCGTCCCGCTGGAGGATGTTCGTTGCGGCTTTACGGGCGAACTCCCTGAGGATCCAGAAGCGGAGCAACTGGGAGAACAAAAACGTGTGATCAGCGCGCTACTCGATGGCGTGCGAGTGCTCAATCTCTACGTGCCAAACGGCTCAAGCCTGAAATCAGACAAATATCCCTACAAGCTGAGCTGGCTTGCCTGTTTGAAGCGTTATCTCGACGCCCAAGCCGAGCGCGGTGAACCCCTTTGCATGGTGGGGGATTTCAACATTGCTCCGGAGGCTCGTGACATCCACGACCCAGATCGACTCAGCGGCGGAATTATGGCCAGCGATGCCGAGCGATCCGCATTGAAAGAGGTCCTCAATACGCGTCTCCAGGATGTGTTCCGCGTCTTTGAACCCGATAGCGGGCACTGGAGCTGGTGGGACTACCGGACAGGAGCCTGGGACCGTGACCGAGGCTGGAGAATCGATCACATCTACCTCTGCGACGACCTGCTGGGTCTTGCCAAGAGCTGTGTGATTCACAAAGCGGTTCGTGGCAATCTGCAGCCAAGCGACCACGCCCCGGTCAGCGTGGAACTGGACTGGCCGCCTGCAGAGGATGACCTTGACGACGACAACGACGTCTTTCGTTGAGCACAGCAGCGAAAGACGCTGTCAGAACACCTCCAATCCAGCGGGACGCTCTTGACGTCCCGCCTGGAGGGTGACCGCACGGCGGGCTGATTCTCCGCAGGTGCGCGGCGTGGGCAACACCTTGCCGGGATTGGCACGCTGCCCAGGATCAAAGGCCTTACGGAGCAAAGCCATGGTGTCCAAATCATCCTGCTCAAACATCCAGTCGAGATAGCAACGCTTATCCGCACCGATGCCGTGCTCACCGCTGATGCTGCCACCAGCCTCTAGGCACTCCCGCAAGATGGCGGCGCCGAGGGCTTTCACCCGTTGTTCGGCGTCAGGCTCGGTGGCCCGATACAGGATCAGAGGGTGCAAATTGCCATCCCCGGCATGGAAGACATTCGCCACAGGAAGGCCGTACTCCTGGCTCAAGCGCTCGATCGCGGCCAACACCCGAGGGAGAGTGCTACGTGGCACAACACCGTCCTGGACGTAGTAAGTCGGTGTGATTTTTCCTACTGCTGAAAAGGCCGACTTACGCCCTTTCCACAACACAGCACATTCGGCGGGCTCCACAGCGAATCTGAGTCCCCGAGCTCCCGCAGCTAGGCAAAGCTGCTCAGCTCGCGAAGCTGAGGCCTCGACTTCAGAGGCCTGGCCGTCGAGCTCGAGAAGTAACACAGCTGCCGCATCTCTCGGATACTCGTCGTAACCAAAGAAATCATTGACGGCATTGATCGTGACCCGGTCCATGATTTCCATCCCTGCCGGCAAAATGCCTGCAGCTGTGACGGAGCGCACCGCCTCACCAGCCGCTTCCATCGTCTGAAAATCCGCCAATAAGACGTTGACGCATTCAGGTGATCGCAAAAGCCTCAGAGTGATTGCGGTCGCGATGCCCAGCGTTCCCTCACTGCCAATGAAGGCTCCACGCAAGTCCAGTTCAGGCGATTCAGCGAGACCGTTGCCCAGCTCTGTGACCGTGCCATCAGGCAGAACTACCTCCAGACGAAGAACGTGATTGCTGGTGACGCCGTATTTGAGGCAGTGGACCCCACCGGAGTTTTCAGCCACGTTGCCGCCAATGCTGCAGACGATCTGGCTTGAAGGGTCAGGTGCGTAGTAATACCCCTCCCCAGCAACAGCTCGGGTCACCCAGCTGTTAATGACCCCCGGTTGAACGGTGATGGTCTGATTCTCCAGATCCAGTGCCAAGACATCGCGCATCCGACTGGTGACGACGAGCAAGGCTCCCTCTTCGACCAATGCGCCACCGGATAAACCCGTTCCACTGCCACGCGCCACAAACGGAACGTCGCGTTCTGCACAGCAACGGACGACAGCGGAGACCTGTTCTGTGGTCTCTGGAAGCACTGCCAACGGTGGACAGTGACGCTCAAGCGTCAGACCGTCACAGTCGTAACTCAACAATTCCTGACGTCGAGCGACCACGGCACGCTGAGGAAGAAACCGACGAAGATCCCTCTCCAGCGCTGACCAGTCGTGGGTCAAAACGGTCGTGCAAGTGCCATCAGGCTACGAAGAGAAACAGGCTCAACTGAGTCGATCGAGACACGAACAAACGGAACCGGTCGTTCTTGGGTCAGGATGATGCACGGTTTGCAATTGCCTCTTGGCGTCGGTTCCCGTGACAACTCCTGCGTTGAACACCAGCCGCTCACAGGCCATTTTCGGCGCAGCACAGGGCCTCATGCCCGGTGGTGTGAGCTCTCCTGTTCGAGCGTTTAAATCCGTCGGTGGCCAACCGATCGTGTTTGATCGGGTCAAAGGTCCCTATGCCTGGGACGTAGACGGGAACAAATACATCGATTACATCGGCAGCTGGGGACCGGCGATCTGCGGCCATGCCCACCCAGAGGTGATCAGTGCCCTTCAGGAGGCCGTTGAGAAAGGCACCAGTTTTGGCGCCCCCTGCGCGCTGGAAAACACCCTGGCCGAAATGGTGATTGACGCTGTCCCCAGCGTCGAGATGGTTCGTTTTGTGAACAGCGGCACCGAGGCCTGTATGGCCGTGTTGCGGCTGATGAGGGCCTACACCGGCCGCGACAAGGTGATCAAGTTCGAAGGCTGCTATCACGGCCACGCCGACATGTTCCTGGTCAAGGCTGGTTCGGGCGTCGCGACGCTTGGCTTGCCTGATTCCCCTGGCGTTCCTCGCAGCACGACAGCCAACACACTGACCGCTCCCTACAACGACCTGGAAGCGGTCAAGGCCTTGTTTGCCGAAAACCCAGACGCCATCTCTGGCGTGATCCTCGAACCCATCGTCGGCAACGCTGGTTTCATCCAGCCAGAGCCTGGATTTCTTGAAGGCCTTCGTGAACTCACCAAAGAGCATGGCGCTCTTCTGGTCTTTGACGAAGTGATGACAGGCTTCCGCATCAGCTACGGCGGAGCCCAGGCCCACTTCGGCGTCACCCCAGACCTCACCACCATGGGCAAGGTTATTGGTGGTGGTTTGCCGGTGGGGGCCTACGGCGGCCGTGCCGACATCATGCAAATGGTTGCACCTGCTGGCCCGATGTATCAGGCGGGGACTCTGAGTGGAAACCCTCTGGCCATGACTGCAGGAATCAAAACCCTGGAGCTTCTCAAGCAACCCGGGAGCTACGACAAGTTGACGGCAACAACGGCAAAACTTGTAGCCGGGATCAAAGACGCAGCCAAGGCAGCGGGCCTACCCATTACTTGCGCCAGCGTGAGTGCCATGTTTGGCTTCTTCCTCTGTGAAGGACCCGTTCGCAACTTCGAAGAAGCGAAAGCGACCGATGCTGAGCGATTCGGGAAACTTCACCGCGCCATGCTCGAGCGCGGTGTCTATCTCGCCCCCTCCGCTTTCGAGGCTGGCTTTACATCCCTGGCTCATTCCGACGCCGACATCGATGCCACGATCAACGCCTTCCGCGAAAGCTTTATGGCTGTCGCCTGATTGGCTCAGGTGCGGCGATCAGTGCCGCACCTGATGTTCAAGATCAATCCAAGGCTTGGG